>ENA-OQOA01000924-OQOA01000924.1-human-gut-metagenome-genome-assembly--contig:-NODE-924-length-10232-cov-4.803761_pt1 | contig 10232 bp, 10 predicted proteins | sample MGYA00242633_ERZ504888 | MGnify/ENA primary metagenome ERZ504888 (study PRJEB26092, sample SAMD00036372) | human gut metagenome | host: Homo sapiens | study: EMG produced TPA metagenomics assembly of... | reverse complement strand
CGTGCCGCAGGCGCATGCTTATGTTGTAGAACGATTGGGAGCTTATCAGGGAACATGGTCTGTAGGACTTCATGTCAAAGTTCCATTTATCGACCGTGTTGCAAGAAAAGTCAACTTAAAAGAGCAGGTTGTGGATTTTCCACCACAGCCAGTTATCACAAAAGATAACGTTACGATGCAGATCGATACAGTTGTATATTTTCAGATCACTGATCCAAAATTATACAGTTACGGTGTAGAGAACCCGATCATGGCAATCGAGAATCTGACAGCTACAACACTTCGAAATGTCATCGGTGATCTGGAATTAGATGAGACATTAACTTCCAGAGAGACGATCAATACACAGATGAGAGCAACACTTGACGTTGCGACAGATCCATGGGGAATCAAAGTAAACCGTGTGGAACTTAAGAACATCATTCCACCAGCAGCCATTCAGGATGCCATGGAGAAACAGATGAAAGCAGAACGTGAACGAAGAGAAGCGATCCTGATCGCAGAAGGTGAGAAGAAGTCCGCGATCTTACGCGCAGAAGGACAGAAAGAATCTATGGTCCTTCAGGCAGAGGGAGATAAGGAAGCAGCAATCCTTCGTGCGGAAGCGAAGAAAGAAGCAACGATCCGTGAAGCAGAAGGTCAGGCAGAAGCAATCCGTGCGATCCAGAAAGCGAATGCACAGGGTATTGAATCAATCAAGGCAGCCAAAGCTGACGATGCAGTCATCCAGTTAAAGAGCTTAGAAGCATTTGCCAAAGCAGCTGACGGAAAAGCTACAAAGATTATTATCCCATCTGAGATTCAGGGGATGGCAGGTCTTGTAAAATCAATTACAGAAGTTGCCAAAGATGATGAGAAGAATATTGCAGATCTGATCGAAGAACAGGTACAAGATACTGTAAAAGAACAGTAAGATCAGAAAATGTTTATGAAAATATGACAACCCTTGGCGGTATGCCGGAGCACTGAAGATGTGTTCCGGCTTTTGCCATGTTTGATATTGATAGGAGATAAAAGATGAAGACAATCGTTTGTTATGGAGATTCCAATACCTATGGCTATAACCCGGAAAATGGATTCCGTTACGAATATGAAGAACGATGGACAACCATTTTACAAAAGGAACTGAAAGATTCTGCGATCGTGATTCCGGAAGGATTAAACGGCAGAACAACAAGTTTTGAAGATGAGTTAAGACCAGGAAGAAATGGTGCAACATATTTAGATCCATGTTTACACAGCCACGGACCGATCGATCTGGTAGTGTTAATGCTTGGAACGAATGACCTTAAGATCCGTTTTCAGGCAACACCAACAGATATCGGAAAAGGAATCGACCGCCTGATCAAGATGATCAAATCGATCACTCCACAGAAGAGACAAGATGGACGATCCGCAAAGATCCTGTTAATATCACCACCGCATCTCGGGGATGGGCTGATCAATATTCCGAGCGGAGAAGAGATGGGATTTGAAAGAGGGATCAGCTATTCTAAGAGACTGGCACCGATTTATGAGGACTGGGCAAAGTTTCACAACATTGAATTTCTGGATGCAGCAAAATATGCAAAAGCTTCCGAAATCGATGCCTGCCACCTGACAAGAGAAAGTCATAGGAAATTAGGTGAAAATGGTTGCGAAAAAATGCAAGGAAATCCTTGAAATATAAGGGTTTCGGGTTGTTTTCAAAGATGCATTCCTATATAATAACAACTATATGATGTCTGCCAGAGATCAAAGGGCAGAGACATCCAAGATACAACAAAATGGAGGAACAAAAGATGGACGCAAAGACAAGCTTAAAGGGAAGAAGTTTCTTAACATTAAAAGACTTTACACCAGAAGAAATTGGTATTTTTAGATTTAGCAGCGAAATTAAAAGCAGATAAGAAAAAGGGATCACAGGAAACAGTCTAAAAGGGAAAATATCGCTCTTTTATTTGAAAAACCAAGTACAAGAACAAGATGTTCATTTACGATCGGATGTGTTGATGAGGGTGCACACCCAGAATATCTAGGAAAAGATGATATTCAGTTAGGACACAAAGAATCTGTAGAAGATACAGCAAGAGTTCTTGGAAGAATGTTTGACGGGATCGAATTTCGTGGATTCTTACATGAGAACGTAGAGAAATTAGCAAAATACAGTGGAGTTCCAGTATGGAATGGTTTAACAGATGATTACCATCCAACACAGATCTTAGCGGACTTCTTAACATTAAGAGAACAGTTTGGAGAGATCAAAGGATTAAACTTCGTATTCGCTGGAGACGGAAGAAATAACATGAGCAACTCTTTAATGATCGGATGCAGTAAGATGGGGTTGAATTTCACATGCTTAGCACCAAAGAGTTTATGGCCAAATGAAGAACTGGTAAAACAGTGCGAAGAGTATGCGAAAGAATCTGGAGCTAAGATCCGTTTTACAGAAGATGTGAAAGAAGCTGTGGAAGGTGCAGACTGCATTTACACAGACGTATGGGCATCTATGGGTGAAGAAGACAAGGCAGCAGAAAGAATTGCTTTATTAAGACCATATCAGGTAAATAAAGAAATGTTAGAGATGACAGGAAAAGATACTACAGTTGTTATGCATTGCCTGCCAGCAGTTAAAGGACATGAGATCACAGAAGATGTTTTTGAACATTATGCAGATGTGATCTTCGATGAAGCAGAAAATCGTATGCACACGATCAAAGCTGTTATGGTAGCGACTTTAGGAGAATATTAGGAGATAGGATATTCAATGAAAAGTAAGATTCTCAAGGAATTAAAGAATGCAGATGATTATATATCAGGACAGCAGCTTTGTGAGCGGTTGGGAGTTTCAAGGACTGCTGTCTGGAAGCATATCAAAGCATTAAGAGCAGAAGGTTACGAGATTGATTCTGTGACAAATAAAGGCTATAAACTTATGATGGAACCAGATCTTTTGACAAAAGAAGAAGTAGCATCCTGCCTTCATACCAAATGGCTTGGAAAAGATCTTCATTGTTATGAGACAATGGATTCTACAAATCTTGAGATCCGCCGTCTGGCAGAGGCAGGTGCCGGTCACGGAACCGTTGCGATCACAGAAGAACAGACGATGGGAAAAGGAAGAAGAGGACGAAGCTGGTTGGCAGAAGCTGGAGCAGGGATTGCGATGAGCTTTCTTCTAAAACCTCAGATCGAAGCTCAGAATTCTTCTATGCTTACGTTAGTTACTGCATTAGCGGTAAATGAAGCAATCTGTGAGACAACAGGAATTCGGGCAAAGATCAAATGGCCAAACGATATCATTGTGAATGGAAAGAAGATCTGTGGAATCCTAACAGAGATGAGCCTTCAGATGGATGAGATCAATTACATTGTAGTGGGACTTGGTATCAATGTAAATATCGATCATTTTCCAGAAGATTTAAGTGATAAGGCAACTTCACTCCAGATCGAGGGAGGAAGAAAGATCAAGAGAGCTCCAGTGGCAGCGAAAGTGTTAGAATGTTTTGAGAAATATTACGATATGTTTTTGAAGACAGAAGATCTTAGCATGTTGCAAGATGAATACAATAAACTTCTGGTACATACAGACCAGAAGATCAAGGTTGTCAGAGGTTCCAAAGAAGAGATATTCTTATCAAGAGGCATCAATCATCGTGGAGAATTACTGGTAGAGGATGAAGATGGAAAGGTATCAGAAGTTTCATCCGGAGAGGTATCAGTAAGAGGTATCTTGGGATACGTATAAGAGATTCCGAGAATATATACAAGAAACAAGGAGAAATACAAAAACATGTATCAGGATAAAGTTACATTATGCGGTTCCAATGCATATGAGAAGAAATATTACTTAAACCCTGATTTTTCTGGATTACCAGAACAGATCAAACAGGAACTGCAGATTGCATGTGTACTATTTACAGCAGAAGTCGGCGGAGTCTTGACATTAGAGTTCGATGAAGAAGGCAAATTAAATTTTGTTACTCATGTGGAAGATAATGATTTCTTTTACGATGAGATTGGAAGTGAACTGATGATCAAGAAACTAAGACAGGAAAAACAGGATTTCTGGGAGTCCTTGGAACTATATTATAAAATATTCCTTTTGGGAGAAGATGAGGTATAAATTATGTTATTAGCACTCGATGTTGGGAATACCAATATAACGATCGGCGTATTCAAAAGAAAAGAGATTATAGAGGTATTTCGAATTACAACAAAGTTACCAAGAACATCCGATGAATTTGGAATTCTGATTTCAAGCCTATTAAAGGAAAAAGGATTGGATGAAGGTGAAGTGAAGGCAGCGATCATAGGATCCGTTGTGCCAAATATCATGCATTCACTGAGTAGTGGTTTGATCAAATATTTTGATGTAAAACCGATCATTGTAGGACCTGGGATCAAGACAGGGATCAATCTTGGAAGATTTAATCCAAGAGAAGTTGGAGCAGACAGGATCGTGGATCTGGTTGCAGGATATGAAATATATGGCGGACCAGCACTCGTCATTGACTATGGAACTGCAACAACATACGATATTGTCACAGAGAATGGCGTATTCTTAGCAGGTGTGATCGCACCGGGAATTCGCACTTCAGCAAATGTACTATATAGAGATGCAGCACGTCTGCCAGAGATTGAAATCTTAAAACCAAAGACGATCCTTGCAAACAGCACGATTGACAGTATGCAGGCAGGTTTGTACTATGGAGTTGTTGGTGAGACAAAATATATGGTACAGAAGATGAAAGAAGAGACAGGCTTTGATAACATGAAAGTTATCGCAACCGGAGGCCTTGGAAATATGATCGCACAGACGGTTGATGAGATCGACTATTACGATCCAACATTAACATTGAAGGGATTACAGATCATTTATGAGAAGCAATAAATTAAAACCTCTGGTTATTGGAGATATTACAATTGAACACCCGTTAGCACTTGCACCGATGGCAGGAGTTACAGATCTACCATATCGTTTGTTATGTAAAGAACAGGGTGCTGGAATGATGTGCACTGAGATGGTAAGTGCCAAAGGATTATACTATGGGAACCGTAAATCTGAGCCATTGATGGCAACAGATCCGAAGGAAATTCCAATAGCGATCCAGATTTTTGGATCCGATCCAGAGATCATGGGTCAGATGGCAGCGAAAGTCAATGATGGGCGGTTTCAGATGATCGATATCAACATGGGATGTCCGGTTCCAAAGATCGTGAATAACGGTGATGGATCCGCATTGATGAAGAATCCGGAATTAGCAGGGAAAGTGATCAAAGCAGTTGTAGATGCTGTGGATATCCCGGTTACAGTTAAGATCCGAAAGGGATTTAACGATGAATTGATCAATGCACCAGAGATGGCACAGGTTGCACAGGAGAATGGAGCAGCAGCGATCGCAGTTCATGGAAGAACAAGAGAACAGTACTATTCAGGAACAGCAGACTGGTCGATCATTCGCAAGGTAAAAGAAGCTGTTGATATTCCGGTAATTGGAAATGGTGATATCACATGTGCAAAAGATGTATTACGAATGCAGGAAGAGACAGGCTGTGACGGATTTATGATCGGAAGAAGAGCCAAAGGGAATCCATGGATCTTCAAAGAGATTTTACATTTCTTTGAGACAGGAGAAGAAATGCCAAGACCATCCTTAGAAGAAGTTGTCGCCATGATGTTGAGACATGGACAGATGATGATCGATTTTAAAGGAGAATACATCGGAGTCCGTGAGATGCGGAAACATGTCGCATGGTATACATTCGGTTTTCCAGGGGCAGCAAAACTTCGCGAGAAGGTAAATCATACAGAGACATACGAAGACTTAGAAGAATTACTGCAAAATTATCTCAAAGCCACGAATGGCAGGGATTAGGAATTGACAAAAGAAACTTAGGTAAGATATAATTAATCAGTTAACATTTAGAACGAAAGGAATAGTGTTATGGCAGAGGCAAAGAAGAATATATTAACCCCAGACGGTTTAAAAGCATTAGAAGATGAATTACAAGAATTAAAAGTCGTAAGACGTAAAGAGATCGCACAGAAGATCAAAGAAGCAAGAGAACAGGGTGACTTATCAGAGAACGCGGAATATGATGCAGCCAAAGATGAACAGCGTGATATGGAAGCACGTATCGAAGAGATCGAAAAGATCTTAAAGAACGCCGTTGTTATCGATGAGAAGTTTGAAAAAGGTGTCATCAGCCTTGGATGTCACGTATTATTAGAAGACATCACTCTTGGAAAAGAAGTAACATACCATATCGTAGGTTCTACAGAAGCAGATATCCTTCAGAACAAGATTTCCAATGAAGCACCGATCGGTAGAGCTTTACTTGGAAAGAAGATCGGAGATGTCGTATCCGTAGAAGGAATCAATCAGGTAAACGACTTCAGAGTCATTGATGTACAGAGAAAGTAAGAGGAAGTAAGAAAAGTGGCACAGCAGAATAAAGATACAAACGAACTGATCAAAGTAAGAAGACAGAAACTGGCTGACTTACAGGCAGCTGGGAAGAATCCGTTCGAGATCATGAAATATGATGTAACACATCATTCAAAAGAAATCAAAGATAATTTTGAAGAATTAGAAGGAAAAGAAGTAGCAGTTGCAGGACGTTTAATGTTCAAACGTGTGATGGGTAAAGCATCTTTCTGTAACGTACAGGACCTTCAGGGTGGAATTCAGGCATATGTAGCAAGAGATGAGATCGGTGTAGAATCTTATCAGGATTTCAAGAAGATGGATATCGGAGATATCGTAGGTATCAAAGGTAAAGTCTTTGCTACAAAGACAGGAGAGAAATCTATCCATGCAGAAGAAGTGATTTTATTATCTAAGAGTTTAAAACCACTTCCAGAGAAATTCCACGGATTAACAGATACAGATACAAGATATCGTCAGAGATATGTTGACCTGATCATGAATGAAGAATCCAAAGAAGTATTCATCAAACGTTCTAAGATCATCAGTAAGATCCGTTCTTATCTAGATGGACAGGGATTCATGGAAGTAGAAACTCCGATGTTAGTATCCAATGCAGGTGGAGCATCAGCAAGACCATTTGAAACACACTACAATGCATTAAGTGAAGATGTAAAATTACGTATTTCTCTAGAGTTATACTTAAAGAGACTGATCGTTGGTGGACTTGAGAAAGTTTATGAAATCGGACGTGTATTCCGTAACGAAGGTGTTGACACACGTCATAACCCAGAGTTTACATTAATGGAATTATATCAGGCATACACAGACTATCACGGAATGATGGATCTGACAGAGAACTTATATCGTTATCTTGCAGAAGAAGTATGCGGTGGAACAAAGATTCAGTATAAAGATTTCGAGATCGATCTTGGAAAACCTTTTGAGAGAATCACAATGGTAGATGCAGTTAAGAAATACTCTGGAGTAGACTTTAAAGAGATCAAGACTTTAGAAGAAGCAAGAGCAGCTGCTGAAGAACACCATGTAGAATACGAAGAACGCCACAAACGAGGAGATATCTTAAACTTATTCTTCGAAGAATTCGTAGAAGACAAACTGATCCAGCCAACATTTGTTATGGATCACCCAGTAGAAATCTCTCCATTAACAAAGAGAAAACCAGAAGATCCAGATTATGTAGAACGTTTTGAGTTCTTTATGAATGGATGGGAGATGGCAAATGCATACTCTGAGTTAAATGATCCGATCGATCAGAGAGAACGTTTCAAAGCACAGGAAGAACTTCTTGCACAGGGTGACGAAGAAGCCAACACAACAGATGAAGACTTCTTAAATGCATTAGAGATCGGTATGCCACCTACAGGTGGTATCGGATTCGGTATCGACAGAATGGTAATGTTATTAACAAATTCTACAGCGATCAGAGATGTATTATTATTCCCTACAATGAAGTCCTTAGATGGTGTAAATAAGAAAATGATGTAAATAATACAGCTTCTGAAGCACCTGAAAAAATGTAAAAACTGAGTCTGAAAAGATTGATTTTTCTAAGGTAAAGGTAGAGCCTTTATTTGAGGAATTTGTTGATTTTGATACATTCAGCAAGTCAGATTTCCGTGCAGTAAAGGTTAAAGAGTGTGTTGCAGTACCGAAGTCAAAGAAACTGTTACAGTTTACTCTTGATGACGGAACAGGCACAGACAGAACCATTTTAAGCGGTATTCATAGCTTTTATGAGCCGGAAGAACTGGTTGGAAAGACTCTTATTGCTATCACAAATCTTCCACCGAGAGCTATGATGGGCATTGACTCTTGCGGTATGCTCCTCAGTGCTATTCATGAAGAAGAAGGCGAAGAAAAGCTTCATCTTCTGATGGTTGATGACCACATTCCGGCAGGTGCAAAGCTCTATTAAGATGATGTAAAGATGTACCGTTTTACCAAATAGACGGGACGTACTTCATTTGATAAAAAACTGAAAAAACAGCGATTTACATCAAACTTACATCATTTGATGCAGAAATCGGTGCAAGCAAGAAAAAATCGCATAATTAGTGCAATGAGTGGGCAATTCCAATCGGAGTTGCCCATTTTTAAAACAAACAGAAATACAAATCGAAATTTGTAGGAATAGGTATTCAGGAAAATATACAGAAAATCACGCATTTGTGGGGATGATACGAATCGTGTCATACATGTGAAAGAGCGATTCTTGCGTCATTTTACGCTTTTTGATAAGGTGAAATCGTCGAAAAGACAAACCAATATAGAAAGGACGTATAATGATGAAAAAGAATGGAAAACAAGTTTTATTTTAGGAGGTATATTTATTATAGCGTTTGCAATATGGACAGCTTTGATTCAGATGGTAGACGTGCAGTCACTGGGGCAGAATGCAACGAATATTGGATTTGCAACATTCAATTGCTGGTTTCATCGTTTAACAAATGTTAATATGACAATTTATACGATTACCGATTGGATGGGTCTGATTCCTTTAGTTGTATGCCTGATTTTTGCAGGTATTGGACTGGTTCAGTTAATAAAGAGAAGAAGTCTCTTCAAAGTGGATCCCGATATCATTATCCTGGGAGTTTATTATGTTATAGTGATACTGGCATACTTCATTTTTGAGATCATCCCAATCAATTACAGACCAATTTTAATCAATGGAATTATGGAGGCTTCTTATCCTTCTTCAACGACTCTACTGGTATTGTGCGTGATGCCGACTTTGGTTGAACAGATCCAGCGAAGAATGTCATGTTCTACATTGAAAAGAATCATAACGATTCTAGCAATCGCTTTTTCTGTATTCATGGTTATCGGCAGATTGATTTCCGGAGTACATTGGTTTACGGATATTGTGGGTGGTGTATTGTTAAGTGCCGGATTATTTACTGTTTATAAGGCAGTAGTTATGCTAACAATAAAAAAGTGAAATAAAAAAGGAGGTGAAGGAGGTGGAATTCCATGAAAAGCTTCAGGAATTAAGAAAGAGCCGAGGTTTGACACAAGAAGAACTAGCCGAGGCATTATTTGTTTCAAGAACTGCAATTTCAAAATGGGAATCCGGAAGAGGATATCCGAGCATAGATTCATTAAAGGAAATATCCAGATATTTCTCTGTGTCCATTGATGAGCTGTTATCCGGAGATCAGTTGGTTTTGATTGCTGAAAAAGAAAACAAGTCAAATCTCAATGGTCTATGTGACTTGTTATTTGGATTTACCGATTTGCTCTCTTTGATGCTTATTTTTCTTCCATTGTATTCCAAACCGGTTGATGGATATATCTATTCAGTAAGTCTTATTGAGTATGTAGATAATGAAATTTGGATTCGTATGACATACTGGGGTCTTTTTATCGCATTAACGATTATTGGAATTGTGAATATTTTAATGGTCAATTTCAAATTTGAAAGGGAAAAAAGGTGATTACTTTTTTGTCTGTAGGGCTTAGTATTATTACTGTTTTGTATCTGGCGATTGCGAGAGAACCATATGCAGTAACAGTGGCTTTTCTGTTGTTACTTATAAAAGAAGGTCTACTTTATAAACGAGCTATGGACGGTCGATAAGGAGTTGAGCCATACAAATTCTAATTTTTGAAACTGAGAAATCGGAACTTGTAGGTGCGATTGATGAAAATTATTGAAGTTAAAGAAAATAAAAAACAATATCTTGATTTGCTCCTATTAGCAGATGAGCAGGAAGATATGGTTGACCGTTATCTTGATAACGGCAAGATGTATGTACTTGATGATAATGGGGTCAAGTGTGAGTGTGTCATAACCGA
>ENA-OQOA01000919-OQOA01000919.1-human-gut-metagenome-genome-assembly--contig:-NODE-919-length-10291-cov-3.566509_pt1 | contig 10291 bp, 14 predicted proteins | sample MGYA00242633_ERZ504888 | MGnify/ENA primary metagenome ERZ504888 (study PRJEB26092, sample SAMD00036372) | human gut metagenome | host: Homo sapiens | study: EMG produced TPA metagenomics assembly of... | reverse complement strand
TGACAGAGATTTCCAGGCATCTATAAATCTCAAGACTTATGGAGAAAAATTTGCAAGCTGACACTGAAACGTTAATGCAAATATGTACGGATACGTTAGTCCGGAATTTACGCCTATGGAGAGTACAAGAACTTGTGAGTAGATAGATATTTATATCATCAAAAGCATACTCGTTGAAGTAGGAATGAAACATAGAAGTTTATAACTTTTTATAAGTTTTCAGTAACGGTATGGTTATGAACGAGCGGACTTTTGTTTTAAAGGGAACAATTTGCTACAGTAATTCTCTGACAGAACTTTCCATCACTGAAAATGGATATTTAGTATGTGAAGATGGGCGATGTGCAGGGGTGTTTGATGAGCTTCCTGAGAAATTTGCAGGAATCTCATGTACAGATTTTGGCGATGAGCTGATCATTCCGGGACTGACTGATCTGCATCTTCATGCTCCGCAGTATACGTTTCGTGCCTCGGGTATGGATCTTGAGCTGCTGGACTGGCTGAATACTTATACTTTTCCGCAGGAAGCGCGTTATGAAGATACGGAGTTTGCAAAAGAGGCTTATTCTGTTTTCGCTGAGGATATGAAGAAGAGCCCGAATACAAGAGCATGTATTTTCGGAACTCTGCATGTCCCTGCTACCGAGATCCTGATGGAACAACTGGATAAAACCGGAATAAAGGCTATGGTCGGCAAGGTAAATATGGACCGCAACGGCTCTCCGCAGTTGCAGGAAGAGAGTGCTCAGGCTTCTGCTGATGCTACGATTCAGTGGATTGAGGATACGCTTGATAAGTTTGAAAATGTAAAACCGATCCTTACCCCGAGATTTACTCCGTCCTGTTCTGATGAGCTGATGGAGAAGCTTTCGGAGATTCAGAAAAAGTATCATCTGCCGATGCAGTCTCACCTTTCTGAGAATTTCAGTGAAATTGCCTGGGTGAAGGAGCTTTGCCCGAATACACATTTTTATGGAGAAGCATATAGCCAGTTCGGTCTTTTCGGCGGTGACTGTCCGACGATCATGGCTCATTGTGTTCATTCTTCGGATGAAGAAATTGCCCTTATGAAAAAGCAGGGCGTTTATATTGCTCATTGTCCGCAGTCTAACACAAATCTCTCCTCAGGTATCTCTCCTGCGAGACGTTATCTGGACGAAGGCTTACACATCGGACTGGGCTCTGACATTGCAGGTGGAACTTCCGTTTCTATTCTGCGTGCCATGGCTGATGCTATTCAGGTTTCCAAGCTGTACTGGCGGTTGGTTGATTCTTCCATGAAGCCGCTTACTGTTGAAGAGGCCTTTTATATGGGAACAGAAGGAGGCGGTTCCTTCTTTGGAAAGGTTGGAAGCTTTAAGGAGGGGTATGAATTTGATGCGGTTGTGCTTAATGACAGCACTATTCCAACTCCACTGAAGCTCTCTCCGAGGGACAGACTTGAAAGACTGATCTACCTTTCCGATGACCGTAATATTACCGCTAAATATGTAGCCGGAAGAAAGATTCTGTAACTGCAGGAAATACAGATTCTGATGGTGTTTTTCCGGCATATCGTTAACAAAACGATATGCCGGGACGATTGATTCCAGGAGTTTCACCCTGTTTTTTCGGGATGATTATCTGAGGCACCACAAAACAGCCGGCAATTTTTAAAATCAAAAAGGGGGAAAGATTATGAATCTTGACAAATTATTCCATCTCAAAGAGAACCACACAGATGTAAAGACCGAAGTTATGGCAGGTATTACCACATTCATGACAATGGCCTACATTCTGGCTGTTAACCCAAATATTCTGGAAGCGTCCGGCATGGACAGAGGAGCTGTTTTTACAGCGACCGCACTGTCATCCTTTATTGCCACCTGCCTGATGGCACTGCTTTCTAACTACCCGTTCGTTCTTGCACCGGGCATGGGCTTAAATGCCTACTTTGCATACACAGTTGTTCTTGGCATGGGATACAACTGGCAGCAGGCACTGGCAGCTGTATTTGTAGAAGGTATTATTTTTTATTCTTTTTATCACTCACTAATGTGCGTGAAGCGATTTTTAACGCTATTCCAATGAACCTGAAACATGCAGTATCCGTCGGTATCGGTCTTTTCATTGCTTTTATCGGACTGCAGAATGCTAAGATCGTAGTTAACAACGACTCCACTCTGGTAAGTGTATTTTCCTTTAAATCCTCCGTTTCCGGCGGAACCTTCAATACAGAAGGAATTACAGTTCTTCTGGCGCTGATCGGACTTCTCATCACCGCCATCCTTCTTGTTAAGAGTGTAAAAGGAAACATTCTCTGGGGTATCCTGATCACATGGGGACTTGGCATTATCTGTCAATTGACAGGGCTTTACAAACCTGATCCTGCAGCCGGCTGGTTCAGCCTCCTGCCTGATTTTTCAAACGGAATCTCCATCCCAAGCATGGCTCCCACATTTATGAAAATGGACTTCTCCATTGTCTTCACACTTGATTTCGTAGTCATTATGTTTGCATTCCTGTTTGTAGATATGTTCGATACTCTGGGAACCCTGATCGGTGTTGCTTCCAAAGCTGATATGCTTGACAAAGAAGGCAAACTTCCGAACATCAAAGGTGCTCTTCTTTCTGACGCAGTAGGAACTACAGTAGGTGCTATGTGTGGTACTTCCACAGTTACTACTTTCGTAGAGAGTGCTTCCGGTGTTGCTGAAGGCGGACGTACAGGACTTACTTCCCTGATAGCAGCCATCCTCTTCGGATTATCACTGCTGTTATCCCCGATTTTCCTGGCAATCCCGTCCTTTGCCACAGCACCGGCTCTGATCATCGTTGGATTCCTGATGCTCACATCAGTAACCAAGATTGACTTCAACGACATGACTGAAGCAATCCCGGCATTTATCGCGATCATCGCAATGCCATTCCTGTACAGCATTTCTGAAGGTATCTCCATGGGTGTTATCTCCTATGTGATCATCAACGTTGTTACAGGTAAAGCAAAAGAAAGAAGATCAGTGTATTGATGTATATACTGGCTGTATTGTTTATTTTGAAATATATCTTTATCTGATATAAATATCATAATCAAGAGTCAGACGGATAAAAGCATTCACTTTCACCACATGGCTCTACGATCAATACTGCTTTACATTTTATATGATTATATTTTAAATTACACAGAAATAAAAAGAAGTCTCCTGCAGAGGCTTCTTTTTATTTCTATAATCGTCTTTCTCTTTTTACATCTATGATGTATAATTATGAAAGTGTTTCTTCATTTTCAGATCAATAAGGCACCGGCACTCTTAAAATATATTTGAAACATTTTATAACTATGAGGGCACTGAACAGTTACAAAATTTCAGTGCTTCTGTCCACACTGAATGAATAAATATTTTGTTTTATCCACATTTTATACATTCTATTTACACATTAATATAAGGAAGGATTACACACATCATGCAAAAACAACAGATTCCATTAAAAAATTCCCTGCTCCTGCTTCTCGCAGCAATCATCTGGGGTATCGCTTTTGTGGCTCAAAGCGTAGGAATGAAATACGTAGGAGGCTTTACTTTTAATGCCGTCCGTTCCCTTATCGGAGCAGTCGTTCTGATTCCACTGATTTTTATTCTGAAAAAGAGAAACTCCCCTTCAGATTCTGCTTCCAAAGCATCTGGCAGATCTGACACCTCAAGTAATACTGTATCCAATATGCAGGAGAAAAAAACTCTGATTATCGGCGGTATCGCCTGCGGTATCTGTCTCTGTCTGGCAAGCAATTTCCAACAGTTCGGCATCAAGTATACAACCGTCGGAAAAGCCGGCTTTATCACTGCCTGTTATATTGTGATCGTCCCTGTCATCGGACTATTCCTTGGCAAAAAATGCACGAAATTTATCTGGGCTGCCGTTGCAATGGCTCTGATCGGACTTTATCTCCTGTGCATCACAGATGGATTTTCCATTGGAAAAGGAGATCTGCTCGTACTGGTATGCGCTTTTCTTTTTTCGTTGCACATACTGGTCATCGACTACTTTTCTCCGAAAGTAGACGGAGTAAAGCTCTCCTGTATTCAGTTCCTGACATGTGGAGTTCTTTCCGGCATTCCCGCTCTGCTCCTTGAGCATCCGGAACTCTCATCCATCCTGGCATCATGGCAGCCAATCCTCTACGCAGGTGTCATGTCATGCGGAGTAGCTTACACCTTGCAGATTATCGGTCAGAAAAACATGAACCCAACTGTAGCATCCCTGATACTCAGCCTGGAATCCTGCATCTCTGTCCTAGCCGGATGGATCATCCTCAGACAGCAACTAAGTACTAAAGAAATCCTTGGATGTGTCATCATGTTTGCTGCTATCATCCTTGCACAGCTTCCACAGAAGCAGACAGAATAATATGTAGAGTAGGTCAGAGGGTCTATTCCCTCTTTCCTCTCATCAAACTGCATGTGAATTTCTCCTTCATACGACTATACGGCTTTCCAGCATTCTTCTTTCTACAGCATTGTACCACACCACCATTCGTTGTAAGCCTTTTTTCGTAATCCTTATTCTGCTCCATGGATATTTCAAATTATCTTATCAAAATAGTCTGTTTTTATTTATTACCATCAGAAAAATCTCCACTTCCATCACCAAAATTATCTTTTTTAGAAGATGTAAAGGAACTTCCATCAGAAAAGCCGCCTCCATCAGTAAATTCTCCTCCTGTAGGCAATTTCCCTCCAATTTTAATAAACAATGGTTCTGTTATTTTTGTACCAATGTTATAAATATATGTACCGTTTTTAGAGACTTCTGACGTTACAATCCCAATTACACTATGATTAGATTTATATAATGGTGAACCGCTTTGTCCTCCTGTTATATCAATCTGAAATAACAATTCTCCTTTATTATCGTCTAAATTAATATACCCACTTGATGTATACATAAGTTTTGCATATTGCCCTGGATATCCACGAGTTGTCACATGCGTACATTTTAAATTTTTTGTTGTATAAGTTACACCAAAATAGCCTGGAAATTTTTCAAATGATCCTCCTATATCTATTACTCCCCAATCAGAAGTTGTCGACAACGAAAATCCTCCTATATACATTTTTTTTGCCCACGTTGAGCCAAACGGATATTTGCTTCCATTCTCTCCTGCACTTAATGTTACAGAGTTTGCAAATCCACCATTTTCAGCATTGTAAAGACAATGACCTGCCGTAATAGCTTGAGTTTTATTAACCATAAATGCGGTTCCTCTGCTATATTTTCCATTTTTCCAATATATATCTAAATGTACCACAGCTGAACTAGGAAATTTAGTTGTATCATGTATTCTTCTTCTATCATCATCACCTATAACTCCATATGGCACAATCTCTGATGTTTTTTCTATTAGAATATTTGCAGGAATACACGGTAATGTCTCATAATATATATTCTCATTTGAAGAAAAAGCAGCTATCGAACAATTGTCTTTTTGATATTCAAGGCATCCTGTTTCTCCAGTTACTAAATCTTTATAAACAACTGTATTTTCATCTACAATTGTATACTCATTGGCTAATACTGTTTTTTCATTGCATGTAACACTTCCCCAAAACACTATAAAAATATATAATACTTTTAATAAAAACCATTTTTTAGTCATAATTTCAATTATTCCCCTTTCGCTAATATTACATATCCATACTGTACAATAAATGATTTCGGACTTATCAATTTGGAACTTTCTTCAGAATAAAAACAATTAATTTATCATTTATACTTACTTTATTATTCTGATTTAAATTAACAGAGTAATCACATTTTCTCTGCTCATTAAATATCACAGCAAAATTATTGTTCTTCCCTTCTAATTTAGTTACAATACCGACCATAGCTTGAATATTATCAATCTTTTTCAATCTCTGCTTTTTGCTATCATCAATAGAATAGATATTAATTTGTTTTCCGTCTTGCAAAACTAAATATGATTCTTTGTAATAATTTTTAATGGATATTTTTTTATATAACAATATCATGTTACTAATTATACTTATTATAAGTAAGACAATGTATATATTTTTTTTCGTGTTATTCATAGATTTCTCCCTCTGCTAAGCCACTATTCCATAAAATATATTTTATTGTTTTTCATATTCGCACATCCATTTTCCGGAAAATATACTTTCATTACAATCCCCAAATTAATTTCTGATAAATTTTTCAATATACACATCTTAATTGTTTTATCATTTTTATTCTACATATATGTCATGCATTTAGATTATCATTTTTTTATTTGTCTGTCAATATTTTATCTACATTTTTGTAGATATTGTAAATATTATCATTTTTATTTATAGCAATCCTCGTAAATAATGCATTTAAGACAGTTCAGCAGCGTGCGAAAGACAAGGAAGATATCTGCAGGCGTGCTGACGCACAGCAAAGATATCTGACGCAGGATTTCACACTCTGATGGGCTAGATTAAGATGCATTATTTTAGAGGATTGCTATAGTTAACTGTCGAAAACAGATACCCTTTATTATTTTCCAACGTTCCGTTTTTTCAGATCAGTAAAAAACTCCTCAATGGTAAACAAAATCTTACTCTAACACAAAAAATGGAGCTGCCGTTAAAATTACGACAGCCCCGTTCTACTACTTAAATAAAATTACATTTCTGAATACAGTCTCACTTTTTGTGAGGACACACCGGTGAATATAGCGAATTAACTAATGTTTTATTTTTGATATAGTTACATTTTGTGCAGATTTCTCCTCTGTACTGATTTACAGTACAACTCTTTCCGTTGGAAATATGTTTTTTTAAAACACCGGTTTTAAATGAGTGTTTACATCCGGAAAAAAGCTGAATATTTCTGTCCGGTAACAAAATCACCGTTCCATCCTCCAAAAGAAAATACTGATTGCAGTCAGAAAAGAAATTCTCATCCTCCGGTATGGTTATAGCAGAGCCTGTATCCGATGAAGAATCAAATTCAAATTCCATCCATGTCACTTCTTCTATCCCATTCTGAATATCCGAAGAAAAATTTCTCAAATCAATAATCTCAGGAGAATACGCAGATACAGGAACTGCCGCAAGAAGGCACAGAACTACCGTAGCCAAAGCCATTTGTAACTTCCTGATCCGACCAGGTACAGATATTTTTCTGATCCGTTTTATCAGAAAGCTTTTACTGTTTCCGGAAAAATAAAGTGCAGGAGCAGAAAATGCCCTGGCTCTGGCAGAAACAGCGATTATAGCTTTTCCATATTTCATGCGCTCATTATTTGAAAATGTAACTGTCAGTTTTTCATCGCAATTCATTTCCTGAACCTCCTTTAATTCTTTTAAAAATAAATAAGATAATGGATTAAAACAATGTATCAGGACAATAACAAAGCTGCTATCCGGTAAATTAAATCATGAGATTTTATGTGCTGTAACTCATGCCGTAGAATCAGTTCTTCCGAATCATCCGTAACAAGTGATGTGAGTATGATTATGGGTGATTTCACGCCACAGGTAAATGGCGAAATCTCCGCACCACAATAATACACAGATACCTTTTGGTTATATTCATATCAGCCTTTATGGAATCCAATAAATCATCACAGTTATCAAAAGGAAGCAGATATTTTCGGAGATTATGTCTGAAAAGGTAAAAACGATAAGCCTGTGAAAGTATAATTAATATCACAATACCAGCCCATAATCCGATCAGCGCTTTCTGACTATCCAGCAGCTGTGGAAATATAAAACCCTCATCAATCAGTTTTATAGAATGATCAATATCAAAGAAGTAGTATTCATCGGTTTTTAAAATTCCGTTCTCACAATGAAACAGCCATGACTGTACCAGAGATTTAACTAACGGAAATGGAACCAGAAAAAACAAACCTCCCAGTTTCAGCAGAAAATATCTGAACGAAGCAGGAAGCATTTCATGGGTAAGAAAATCAAGTAATAAATATCCAAGAAAAAAAACACTGCCGGAAACACTCATATATATCAGCAGACAGATTAATATTTTCAAATACATACCTCCTCATCATAAGAAATCGCGCCTTATTTTTCCTCAGACATATTGGAATGCAAGATATCTATAAGTTCGTTTACATCAGCCTCAGATAATTTTGTCTCCTGAGTAAAGGAAGCGATAAAATTCTTAAGAGATCCACCAAAAGATTCATCTACAAACTGTCGAGCATATTTTTGTGCAAGTTCCTCTTCACTGAGCTGCGCTGAATATAGTTTACGATACCGCTTATTATTTGTTTTCAACACTCCCTTTAAAATAAGGCGGTTAAGATATGTCTGAGCTGTACCTACCGCCCAGTTAAGCTGAAGTTCATCGTTACAATATTTCAGGATTTCATTAAAAGGAAGTGGATCTGAATTCTTCCAAAAAAGCTGCATGATCTTATATTCTGTATCAGAAAGTTCATAATGTTGTTGCATAATCATATCTCCTAACTCTTAGTTTTAGTATATTGTACAATATCATGAAGGTACAGTCAATACAAGGAATAAAATATCGTAAATCTTGACAACAATGTAAAGATATTCTTGACAAATATTATTTAATAATGTACACTGAATACGCGACGTAAATGTAGTGATATAAAATTACATAAGCAAAGCAACTACAAAAGGAGGTTAAATACTTCATAAAGAACGAGTTCGTTACAGTGCTTTTAAGAACAGGTAATTATTAAATTAATGTTAAAGGAACATTGCTACAGAAAATACAGAGGTGAAAAGGACATGAAAAAAAAGAAATGAGGGTAAGAGCATGATAAAAAAGGAAAAATAGTAATAACTATAGTGCTTGTGGTAAGTTGTATTACAGCAACTCCGGTTGCCGCAAAAAATGTAGAAAATAATACTTATCAAATCTGTCGAAATGATATTTTTATAGATTGGTATCAGTTGAATTGCAAGAAGATAATAAGTGAAATTAAAGACGATGGTTGCTATATTGCAGTTAATCTGGGGGATTGGCTAAAGGAGCAGGACATTTATGATATTTCAGTAACTGAGGATAATGAGAGTGAAGGTTATAAAAAAATGTATTATGAACGAAATCCGGAAAAAGAGGAAAAGGATGAGTTTTATGATACAGATGACACTGCTTATATTCCTTTTTGAAAAGGTTGGTGTACGAGGGAGATGTTATCAGTTATACAGATTCTTCTATTGAAACTGTAACAGAAGTAGAAGAAAATAGTGATTTCTATACAAAAATCACATCTATGCCGAAATTGCCATTAAAGAATATGGATTAAGATATAGCGTTAGACTTGTCGGCACACTGGTGGTCTTTACGGCATTAGATCTCATGGCGGAACATATCAGGAGGCTGTAAAATATGCTACATATAGTAAAGATTCCAAACAATGAGGGAGATATAAATAATATGAGAAAATTTATTTTAGGGATTAGTTTTCTGGGGTTTGGAGATATAGGTTTCTTGATTGTTTTTACGTATACCCTTTTCCACCAAAGTATAATCAATGGAAGTGAGGGATGGTTGATTAATTTAATAGCAAATGACACATTGATACCGGTAGTATTTTTTTCGTTATGGATAATAACAGGAATAATAATTTGCATTAGATCGTTGAGAGAGTAGAGAAAAATAAATTTAAAGTGGACGGGACAATGCGATATTTTGCGTGTTGAGCAGTGCTGAAAAGTTTTACTGAATGATATCCAGTGTTAGTAGATGACTAACTTAAAAATAAACTCCCCACTTCGTCAGAAATTCATCCGACGGGGGGAGTTTATTTTATCCGCTATTCAACTTCCCCAATCACCTTGTGGAAGTGCTCCTTTATCCTAGTAAAACTCTCATCGCTCAGGTCATGCTCTAACTTACACGCATCTTCTTTTGCAACTTCCGGGCTTACGCCGAGATGTTCCAGCATCTTGCTCAGCACTGTATGCCGCTCATAGATATGAACCGCAATATCATTTCCTTTCTCAAGAAGTGTCACCGTACCATAACGGTCCATCGCAATATAACCATCCTCACGAAGCAGCTTCATAGCATGACTTACACTCGGTTTCGATACCCCAAGCATCGTTGCAATATCTATAGAACGAACTCCGCCACCCTGTTTTGACAATACCAGGATTGCCTCCAAATAATCCTCCGCTGATTTTCTGATCTGCATTCAAAATACCGTTACTGAAAACTTATAAAAAGTTATAAACTTCTATGTTCCATTCCTACTTCAACGAGTATGCTTTTGATGATATAAATATCAATCTACTCACAAGTTCCTGTACTCTCCATAGGCGTAAATTCC
>ENA-OQOA01000918-OQOA01000918.1-human-gut-metagenome-genome-assembly--contig:-NODE-918-length-10296-cov-3.862720_pt1 | contig 10296 bp, 15 predicted proteins | sample MGYA00242633_ERZ504888 | MGnify/ENA primary metagenome ERZ504888 (study PRJEB26092, sample SAMD00036372) | human gut metagenome | host: Homo sapiens | study: EMG produced TPA metagenomics assembly of... | reverse complement strand
CGGCTCGGTATCTAAAAACCGAAAATAATTATTGACAACGCATTTATAAATTGGTATATTATATTCATAATATGAGCGGTTTTTAAAAACCGTAATAAGGAGGACAATATGATTTTAAATGTCAATCGTTCAGAAGAAATAAAAAATGAGATACTTAAAAAACTTTTTCCAGATATTGGAGAGAAGGAGTTTATATTAAATGAACCATATAGCAATTATGTGTGTTTTTTATTGTGGTATATAAAGACTCATGATAATATAACTTCTTTTGATGAATTGGAGGAAATAGTTTTTTCATCGGTGAGAGTGATTTTCCTCCATTAGGACTTCATGATGTAGTAGATGCATTTAGAAAGAATAAAGTTTCATTTGAGCGTTTGGCTAGTCTTAAAAATACATATTCAAAAAAGGAACTCACTGATGCTGTATTAAATTCTAGCAGTGTAGAAGATTTCCCTTCAGGTATTGCAGCAATTGTAAATGAGATTTTAGGAATAACAAGTAAGGATACAGTGCTAGAGGTTGGATGTGATTATGGTGCATATCTTATTCTTACGGATAGTGCAAATCTTGCATCTGCTTTGAGAGGTTTGGCTGATGACTATATGGGTTTAACTGATGCATTTGTTATGTCAAGTGTGTTAGAAAAGAAGAAAATTACATATTACAATATAGAAGAGTTAATTCCCTCAGATAAGGTATTTGTAAATGCATTTGAATTTGAAAAAGCAAAAAAATTAGGTGGATTACTGTATGGTGCAATAGAATATGAAAAACCAGATTTTCCATATGAAAATAGTGGTTGGAATATATGTATGTATGGAATTTTATCACAGCAGGGAAAAGGAAGAACAGTCGCTGTAATGAATAGCAGAGATCTTACAATCAAATCGCTTAGGGATGTAAGAGAGTATTTTTGTAAGAGTGGATATATTGAGGGGGTAATTGCTCTTTCGGATAAAATGTATGATAACACATGGGTAAATTCATATATTGTTATATTTGGAGAAAACAATGACACAGTAAAGTTTTTTGATGCCAGACATATGCATGAGGCAAGGCGAAAAAAAGGGAAAAGAGTCAATGAGATAAGCACAGAATTAGCTAAAAAGATATATGACTTGTATAAAAAAGAGGGCGTGAATATTTCTGTAGTTGAGTTGAAGACAAATGACTATTCATTAAATCCTGTAAGATATACTGCGGGTGTAGTTGACAATGTCAAAAAAATAAGACTAGGAGAGGTTCTTGCTAATATTGGAAGGGGAAAAGAAATGCCTGCTGCAAAAGCAGACAAAGAAGTAACAGATGAGTTTTCACATTTTGCATGTGTGACACAAAGTAGTATTTCAGAAGGGATTGCCATGACTGATAAATATTATCATGGGGATAAAGTTAACGATAATAATGTAGCAATGGCAGGAGATGTCTTATTGTCAAAGGCAATTTCACCAGTCAAAGCGGCTGTGTCAAAGGAAACATGCATTGTAATCGGAAATATTTATATATTAAGATTTAAAGAGGATTCAGTTGTGTCACCTGAATATGTAAAGTGTTTTCTTGAAAGCGATTATGGACAGGAAATTATAAGAGGGCTTACATCTGGTTCAAATTCAAAATATATTACTGTTGAGAACATAAATAATATTGAGATTCCCGTATATCAAGAAGATACACAAAATGAACTGAACCTAAAAGCAAAAGAAATGATAATGGAAATTGAAGAATACTATATAAGATTAAAAGAAACAAGGCAGGAGATTAATGAGTTGTTCAAATAAAAGCAAAGGAGGTACATAGGATGGATGCAAATGTAATTTTATCAATCAGGAAGGAAATGATAAAGAAAGGGATAATTAATCCGAATGATGTGAGTATTATTACACAAAGAGAACGGGGAAGAAAATTCTCATTTGAGGATCATTTAAGGGCACTTATATATTCGCTTCTTACCAATCAGAGGAAATGGTCAGATGTTGAATCAAAGCTATCTGAAATAGACAAGTTGTTTTTTACTATGATGAGTCAAAGATACTTACATATCCAGGAGAATATTTTGAAAATGGAATAAGAGCACTTCGCTGTGGCAATATCAGCATTAAAAGCCAGATGGCTAATCTCAAAGCAAATATATTTACCCTTATAGATATAGAAGATGATTATGGTTCTCTTGATGATTATGTTACATCAAAGGCTCCGGATGAGATAGTAAGGGATTTGTCTGCTGGCAGATATAAGTTAAAGGGAGTAGGACCTGCGCTTGCGTGGGAATATTTAAGAAATGTTGGTATTGATGGGGCTAAACCTGATACACATTTAAAGAGGTTCATGGGATGCAATCGTATGGGTGTTTCCGTGCATGAAGAGGCAAGCGATGATGAGGTTATAAGTGAAGTTAAGAGATTGTCTGCTGCAACAGGACTTAGTTGTTTTGATATAGACTACACAATCTGGGTTTACTGTGCAGATGGAAAAGGACAAATATGTACAGCATATCCTGATTGCAGAAAGTGTGTTGTACGGAGTTATTGCAGACATAGTAGATAGGGGAAATAATACAAAAAGGGAAATAGGTGATAGATATGACGAATAGAGAAAAAATAATAGGCGTTATAAATGATTATGTATCAAAAAATGGACCAGGTCATTGTATGAGTACAAAGGATATTAGAGGATTAATTGAAGAAAAATATGCTGGTATAAAGGGGGAAAGTCTCCAGCTTACGGATTACTGTTATAATGTGTATAACGAAAATCTTAAAGACGGTATTCGTAAATTTGAATGTGAAGATAGAATATTTCAGAAATTAGATAAATATACATACAAGATTCTTGGATCGGGCTATCCATATACAGGAGAAGCATATCATACTCCAAAAGATACTGGGATTATGCATGTCGAAGGTGAATGGGTAAAAGGGAAATTTTTAAGAAATCCAAGGATGAAGTTGCTGCTTTAAAGTTGTATTCTATGGAAGCAGAAGTACTTGCTGATAAGATAGATGTGGAAGCAGAAAACACCGGACTTGAGGGCAAAGAAAAAGAACAGCTAGTAAAGGCAAGAGTAAATCAAGGAAAGTTTAGGGAGCAATTAAAAAACAGATATAAACACTGCTGTCTGTGCGGAGTATCGAATGATAATCTTTTGATTGCTAGTCATATAAAACCATGGGCAGTTTCTGAAGCTAAAGAAAATTAGACATTAATAATGGACTACTCCTATGCCCAAATCACGATAAATTATTTGATGGTGGATATATTTCCTTTGATGATAACGGTAGTATTCTTATATCTGAAAAATTAGAAAATAATGACAGAGTATTTATGAATGTAACTGAAAAAATGTCAGTAACATTGTACGAGGAAAGTAAAAATTATATGGAATATCATAGAGAATATGTGTTTCAAAAATAATACTACAGATGAGTAGAAATCAAGGAGGATTGTACATGGAGAAAAAGAGGTACACATTAGAACAATTAAGTGAATTAAAAATCGAGCAGGAAGAAATTACTGTTGAAGATAGTGAAACAGGAGAAGAAAAGACAATAAAGACAGTAAGCAGGGCAGAGATAGCAACTATTGTTGCATTTATGCTTGGTGTACCTGATGATATTCTGGAGAAATATTATAGCCACCATTATGCAAAGCTGCTTGAACAATTAAGAGATAACAAAGCAGCCAGTATAATCCGATTTTTGTCAAAGATAAGAACCGAGCTATTTAAGCATTTTAGAGATGTTGATAATGAAATGGTATATAACCTGTCAAATCTGGATAGAATTAGTTACTTTAATAAAAAGAAATCGACCAGTTGTATAAATGGGAAAATCCCGGTAATTCAGACAAACTATAGGGCAGATAAATATGTTTTACATATAACGAGATTAATTGATAAAAATATTGACGCATGTAAAAGTTTATTTACGGACTCAATTAAGTTTGAATATATAAGGTCAGTGTTTGTTGTTCCTAAGTATGAGAAAAAAGATGTCCTAAAAAATGAATATGAAAAATTCAAAGGACACAGGAACTTATATCCATTCCAGATGTATATGTACTGGCAGCCGGATGATTGTGGAAATATATTATATTCTGATTCAAAATTACTGACAGTGTTATATGCACAAAACGGAGAGCCATTTTATGAATCGTATAAATACAGGGATGCGTCAGATGATGTTAAGGGAAATATATATGATTTCCTTAGAAAATCCGGCAAGGTTATAATGGCAGTTGATTGTGAAAATGCTGATCCATATAAGTTGTATGGAGTAATCAAAAACCTTAATAATGAAGAACTTGAAAAGATAACAAGGATTGTTTTATATGATGATTACCATACAACTATTGCCTGGGATTACATAGAAAAATTTATAAGCATTCCAGTTGAACATATCGAAGCTGAAAGAGTTACTGACAGAAAATCATTAGTTGATATGCGAATGGCGGTAGGTGTAGCGAAGGCTTACTGTACAGAGGATGTAGATTCATTTATATTGTGTTCTTCTGATTCTGATTTCTGGGGATTAATTTCATCAATCTCGGAAGCTAGTTATCTTGTATTATATGAAAATGTTAAATGTGGTAAAGAAATAAAAGATGCCCTTACACAAAAAGGGATTTTTCATTGTACAATGGATGATTTCTATATGGAAAATGCTAAGGATCTGCAAAAGACAGTGCTTAAGAAAACGCTGGAGAGTTACCTGCCAACAGTAGTAGGAGAAAGTGCATGGGAAATTACTAAACAGATATATGCGGATGCATATATTCAGGCAAGTGAAGATGAAATGAAGAGGTTTTATGAAAAATACATAAAAAATCTTCAATTAAAAATTGACAGTGAAGGGAAATTCAAAGTCGTAATTATGGAATAATTTATATAGAATATCTTGAAAACATGGATGGAATTGCAGGGAGTGAAGAGAATTTTATATTGACATAATCTGGACTTATATATACGGATGCGAGATATCTTAGAATTTTTATCTGATTTGAGAATAAGCATACAAATAATTACATTAAATTTATATTGATTTTACAATAGAAAGATAGCAGAGAAACCGTCTCTTTTTTACACTTAAAGTAAAAGGGAGGCGGTTTTTTGACATTTGAAGAGATAAAGAAAAATAAAGAAGTCTATGCATTTATAAGAAGGGGAATTATAATCTTGGATTATTGGGATATACGGATCATTCTCATATTCATTGTTCAATCGTAGCAAATACGGCAGCAATGATTCTGGAAAAATTCGGCTATTCAGAACATGACATAGAGCTTGCTAAAATTGCTGGATATATGCATGATATCGGGAATGCGATTAACAGGTCACATCATGCTGAGTATGGTGGATTGCTTGCTAACGAGATATTAAAAGAATCAGGGATGAGTATAGAGGATAGGATTACGATTGTATCAGCAATTTCCAATCATGATGAATCTACAGGTGGAGTTGTGGATCCAGTTTCAGCAGCACTTATAATTGCAGATAAAACAGATGGGTCGCTTGAGATGCTACGAGCAGAATAACGGCAGAGACAAGATAATCGAATTAGTAAAGTATAGTCGAAAACAGCGAGAATTAAGCAGGACAGGAACAGATGATATGCCTGTAAAAGTGTTCTCAGCTTCGGATGTAATAAAAGAACATTATAATCAGTCAAGAAGCTATATTGAAAGACTGCAGGCAACCATACCAGGAATGACAGCAAGAAAGATAGTAGCAATCAGAACAGGATTGAATAATTTATAGATAGTACTTAAAGTGCGAGAATAACCTTATTCGGCCTTAACTATAAATAATCTGCAAGGTTTGTAATTGTTAAGGTTGCTACGCACCCTACGGGCTTTGACCTTGACAATTACAAACCTTACAAACAAGAGAATAATTAGGCCGAATAAGGTGGACTATGCCTTGATGGGAAGAAACTTTTTGACAAAAAAAGCAAATGATTGTAGAATTGGAACAATTAAAGGTCTGAAACTCATTTCTCAAGAGGTTCTCTTTTTTCTCCCAACTAACAATAAATTTACTCTATCTTGATTAAATGGAAGTGTTGACATCCAATATATTATATGTTAATGTATCAATGTCAAATAAATAGAACGAATTAATTAAGGCAAAGGCGCCATTACAACTAACAAGTTGTTCGCCTTTGCCTTTTTTATTTTCGTTATTATAAGAATGCATTTGTTGACACTGCTTAAGTAACCAACTATTTATTAACACATTTATTGACAGATGTGAGAAAAAACAATTTTTGGATACGTACCAAAGGGTACGCAGAAAGGAGTCAATTATGAAATTAAAGGATACAGGATTAACAGCACAGGATATTAAGGACAAAGTAAGTAAGTATATGATTGATACATATGAAAGATTTGACTTTGTTGCTGAAACAGCTAAGGATATGTATATATATGATGAAAATAAAACACCATATCTTGACTTTTATGCAGGTATTGCGGTAAATAGCGCAGGCAGCTGTAATGAGAAGGTTGTTGCTGCTGTTAAGGATCAGGTTTCAGATATAATGCATACATTTAACTATCCATATACAATCCCTCAGGCATTGCTTGCTGAGAAAGTATGTGAAACTATTGGAATGGATAAGATATTTTATCAGAATTCAGGTACAGAGGCTAACGAAGCTATGATTAAGATGGCTCGAAAGTATGGTATTGAAAAGTATGGACCAAACAGATATCATATTGTAACAGCAAAAGATGGCTTCCATGGAAGAACATTTGGTGCTATGTCTGCAACTGGTCAGCCAGGTAATGGATGCCAGGTTGGTTTCGGTCCTATGGCATATGGTTTCTCATATGCACCATATAATGATCTTAAAGCGTTTGAGGATGCCTGCACAGAGAACACAATTGCTATTATGATTGAACCAGTACAGGGCGAAGGTGGTGTACATCCTGCTACTATGGAATTCATGACAGGCTTAAGAAAGTTCTGTGATGAACATGAGATGTTACTTCTTATTGATGAGGTTCAGACAGGCTGGTGCAGACTGGTGCTGTAATGTCTTATATGAATTATGGTATTAAGCCAGATATCGTATCTATGGCTAAAGCACTTGGTGGTGGTATGCCTATCGGAGCTATATGTGCAACAGCTGAGGTTGCAAAGGCATTTACTCCTGGTTCACATGGTACAACCTTTGGTGGACATCCAGTATCATGTGCAGCAGCTCTTGCAGAGGTTAATGAACTTCTTGACAGGGATTTAGCTGGTAATGCAAAGAAAATGGGAGATTATTTCAGCGCTAAGTTAGAAACATTGCCTCATGTTAAGGAGGTCAGACATCAGGGTTTATTAGTTGGTGTTGAGTTCGATGATACTATCGGTGGAGTAGATGTAAAGCATGGATGCTTTGACAGACATCTTCTTATTACAGCAATCGGAGCACATATTATCCGTATGGTTCCACCTCTTATAGTATCAGAGGAAGATTGTGATAAGGCATATGAGATTATCAAGGAAACAGTAGAAAGCCTTAGTAAGTAATCCTGGAAGGACTTTCTAATATAGCTGTTTAATATAATTTCAGATGATTTACAGCATATTGTTATATATATAGACATATAGTAAGTGAAAGAGATGTCTGGTTATTGTTTTACAGAAAATATAATCAGGTATCTCTTATTTTATTCAATAAAGACTGCAGGTGTGATGTTACATGTATGGTGTATGTTTTTTATTGATAAAATACGATAAATGCGATATATTGATGAATAATATTGTTAGGAGTGTAAGTGTATTATGAATATGGATAAATATGTAATCAGAATGGCACAGGAAAAAGATAAAGCCAGAATAATGGAAATATATGCGTATGCTAGAAGCTTTATGGCAGCCAATGGTAATCCAAATCAATGGAAAAATAACAATCCGTCAAAAGAGGTAATAGATGAAGATATATCTGCTGGTAATCTCTATGTAATAGAGGAAACTGGCACAGAAACCCTTGATGGGATAAGAAAGGTGCAGATAATGAAAACAGCATAGTACATGGAGTGTTTTTCTTTAGGATAGGAGATGATCCAACATATAAGGTTATAGAGCGTGGAAACTGGTTGTCAGATGACGTGTATGGAACTATTCACAGAGTTGCAGGCGATGGAAGGATACATGGTGTACTGGCCTTGGCAGTGCAATTCTGTGAACAGAACATAAAGCATCTTAGAATAGATACACATAATGATAATAAAATAATGCAGCATGTTATAGAAAAGAACGGTTTTAAGAGGTGCGGAATTATACACGTAAATTACGGCTCAGAAAGAATCGCATATGAAAAGCTGGTGTAAATACAAGAAGCGGTTTCAAACATATTTATCAAACATTTTTTATAAAAGCGATGTAATTAATCTTCATATCGTGGCAGTTCGACAATTATGGCTTCGTGATGGACTGCTGGCAGAAACTTATCTAAGACTTCCCTGGTCTTTAGCTTAAGACTTGAGGTATTGATGCAGGGATGACATCCAAGAACTTCATCCTCAAGTACTTCTTTATCCATAAGGAGCTGCACATTATTATCTGTATCATTCATAAGTCCCATAATAGATACAGAGCCTGGAGTTATATCAAGATATTTTTCCATATATTCCTCATCAGCGAAGGAAAGTCTTGCTGAGTTAATCTGTCTGCTAAGGTCTTTTGTTTTGAATGTTTTGTCACCGGGCATCATCAGAAGGTAAAACTGGGTCTTCTGGCGGTTGCATAAGAAAAGATTCTTGCATATGAGTGCTCCAAGAATCTTATCGATATCATTACATACTTTCATAGTAGTTGCCGGTTCATGGTCAGTTCTGTAATATTCCATTCCAAGCTTATCAAGTAAGTCATATACTCTTATTTCTTTAGCAAGTCTGTCTGATTCGTTGGCTGGTCTACCCTTTATTAATTCCATGATAATATAGTTCCTTTCATAGTAAACAATAGTTAGTCAATAGTTGGTCAATAGTTAGTCCGTTGATAATTGTTCATTGATAACCATAAAATAAATATACCCTTCTAATAAATTAAAATCAATAAAAAATGAACAGCCATAGCTTAAAACTATGTCAAACGCAATTTTTTATGTATTATACAAGAACTGCATGGATATCTATGATAACAACAACAGCTCATTAGTTGAAGTAATATATAATGTATATCATATGAATGAATATTATATGAGCGAATATAACAGGAGGAATAGTGATGCAGACAGCAGTTGTAGGATATCCAAGAATAGGATCATTAAGAGAGTTGAAGTTTGCTCTTGAAAAATATTTCAGACAGGAGATAAATGCAAATGAGTTAGCTGATACAGCAAAAGAGCTAAGGAAAAACACTGGCAGACTCAGAAAAATGCAGGAATTAGTTACATTACATCTAATGATTTCTCATATTATGATATTGTGCTTGATACAGCATTTTTATTAAATATAATCCCGGAAAGATATAAAAAGCTTAATGTATCATCACTTGATAGATATTTTGCCATGGCAAGAGGTTATCAGAAAGACGGTGGTGATGTTAAGGCACTTGCTATGAAGAAGTGGTTTAATACTAATTATCACTACATTGTACCGGAGATTGAGGATGATACAGATATAAAAGTATCTGGAAGTAAGCTGTGGGATGAGTATAAAGAGGCAGAGAAGCTAAATATTAAGACAAAGCCTGTAATAACAGGTGTGTATACCCTTCTTAAGTTATGCAGATTTACAGGTAAAAAGACTCAGGAAGATTTCGTTGACGCGTTCATAAATGCATATAAAGAAATCATAAGCAGATGTGACAATGCCGGGATACAATGGCTTCAGATTGATGAACCTGCTCTTGTGCTGGATATGACTGATAAAGACAGGGAATTGTTTGTTAAAATATATAGTAAAATATCAGATGCCAGAAGGTCATGCAAGCTGCTTCTTCAGACTTATTTTGGTGATGTAAGAGATGTATATGAGGACATAATCAAACTGCCATTTGATGGAGTAGGACTTGATTTTATAGAAGGAAAGAAGAGCACAGAGTTTATTAAAGAATACGGATTTCCAAAGGATAAGCTATTATTTGCCGGTCTTGTAAATGGAAAGAACATCTGGAGAAATCATTACGAAAAAACATAAATACAATTAAGGATTTTAGAAGAAAAAGGCATAAAATGTTGTATTATCAACTTCTTGTTCTTTACAGCACGTTCCATATACATTAAAAAAATGAAACTAAATTATCTGCTGTATATCTTGATTATTTTGCATTTGCAGAAGAAAAGCTTACAGAACTGAAGG
>ENA-OQOA01000914-OQOA01000914.1-human-gut-metagenome-genome-assembly--contig:-NODE-914-length-10306-cov-3.194420_pt1 | contig 10306 bp, 10 predicted proteins | sample MGYA00242633_ERZ504888 | MGnify/ENA primary metagenome ERZ504888 (study PRJEB26092, sample SAMD00036372) | human gut metagenome | host: Homo sapiens | study: EMG produced TPA metagenomics assembly of... | reverse complement strand
ACCGTTATGATGCAGATACGATGGGCCAGCCGTGCTATCCTTCGTCTGCAGCAACAGAGATATAAAGATGCGGAAGCTGATTTTGATCATGCCATCCGTCTGTCCACCCGGAATTCAGGTGTCTATATCAATCGTGCTTTGGCCCGTTACCATCAGAATAACCTGAGAGGAGCGATGAGTGACTATGATATTGCATTGGATATTGATCCCAATAATTTCATCGGCCATTATAACCGGGGCTTATTACGTGCACAAGTAGGCGATGACAACCGGGCTATTCAAGACTTTAATTTTGTTATCGAAATGGAGCCCGACAATATGATGGCTATTTTCAACCGTGGTCTGTTATTGGATCAGACAGGAGATTATAAAGGGGCAATTAAAGATTATTCTACGGTGATAAATGAATATCCCAATTTTTTGCTGGGCTATCAGTACAGAGCGCAGGCACGTAGGAAAATAGGGGATGTAAAAGGTGCTGATGCAGATGAATTCAAAGTGTTGAAAGCACAACTGGATAAACAGAACGGAGTAGATCCTAATAAGCAGACTGCCGATAATACAGAGAATAATAAAACCCGTAAGAAGTCCGACAAAAACAATGAACAACTATCGTAAGATTGTGGTTGCCGACAACGAAGAGGGAGAAGAAAAATATAAGAGTGACTATCGTGGACGCGTGCAGGATAAGAATGTGAATATTGTTCCCCAGCCTATGTTCGTGCTTACCTATTATGAAAAGCACGATGATGTGAAACGACAGGTCAACTATTATAAGTTCATTGAAACATTGAATAATCAGAAAGTACTTCCCGGTCGTCTGATTATAACTAATGAGGAAGCTCCTCTGACGGAAGAACAAGCTACAAAACATTTTGCATCCATTGACGAACAGACTGCTGCTATTGTGGCTGATCCGAATGATGTGAACAAACGTTTTGCACGTTCATTGGACTTTTATCTGGTGCAGGATTTTGCAAGTGCCATTGAAGATTTGAATCAGGCTATTATTATTGAGGGTAATTTCTTTCCGGTTTATTTCAATCGTGCTTTAATCCGTTATAAGCAGCTGGAATACCAGAAGATGGAAAAAGAGTATGATTTGAAAGCCAATCCGGGAGAGAAGAGTGCTGTGAAAGCTGCGGACTATGAAATGGTAAAGCGCGATTTGGACAAGGTGATTGAGCTGGCTCCGGATTTTGTCTATGCTTATTATAATAGAGGTAATGTGCTTTCTATCTTGAAAGACTATCGTGCGGCAATTGTTGATTATGACAGAGCCATCCAGTTGGATCCTAAATTTGCGGATGCTTATTTCAATCGCGGCTTGACACATATTTTCTTGGGTAACAACAGGCAAGGTATACAGGACCTGAGTAAAGCAGGTGAGTTGGGACTTTTCTCTGCTTACAATATAATCAAACGCTTTACGGAACGAAAAGAATAACATTTTTTTGCTAAAAAGAGGATAAGTCAAAAAGATTTCGTTATTTTTGCATCCTCAAGAAAGAAAATAAATAGAAGATTATGATAAAGATAACATTCCCCGACGGCTCTGTTCGCGAATATAACGAAGGAGTTACTGGTCTGCAGATTGCAGAAAGTATCAGTTCACGGCTGGCACAAGATGTTTTAGCTTGTGGCGTGAACGGTGAAACGATTGATTTATCTCGCCCTATCAATGAAGATGCAAACTTCGTTCTTTATAAATGGGAAGACGAACAGGGCAAACATGCTTTCTGGCACACTAGTGCCCACTTGCTGGCCGAAGCATTGCAAGAACTTTATCCAGGCATTCAGTTTGGTATCGGTCCGGCCATTGAAAACGGTTTTTACTATGATGTAGACCCGGGTGAAGCAATCATTAAGGAGGCAGATTTGCCAGCTATTGAGGCCAAGATGGCCGAGTTGGCTGCAAAGAAAGAAATATTGGTGCGTCAGAGCATTGCTAAAGAGGATGCGTTGAAGAAATTCGGTGAAAGAGGTGAGACTTATAAATGTGAATTGATCTCCGAACTGGAGGATGGACACATCACCACTTATACACAAGGTGCGTTTACCGACCTTTGCCGTGGTCCCCACTTGACCTCTACTGCTCCTATCAAAGCTATCAAGCTGCTTTCTGTGGCCGGTGCTTATTGGAGAGGGCAGGAAGACCGTAAGCAGATGACACGTATTTATGGTATAACTTTCCCGAAGAAGAAAATGCTGGACGAATATCTGGTAATGCTGGAAGAAGCCAAGAAACGCGACCATCGTAAGATAGGTAAGGAAATGGATTTGTTCATGTTTACCGATATGGTGGGCAAGGGACTTCCCATGTGGTTACCGAAAGGTACTGCCTTGCGTATCCGTTTGCAAGATTTCTTGCGCCGTATCCAGGCCCGTTATGATTATCAGGAAGTAATGTGTCCGCCTATTGGCAACAAGAACCTGTATATCACTTCCGGACACTACGCCAAGTATGGTAAGGACTCGTTCCAGCCTATTCATACACCCGAAGAAGGGGAAGAATATTTCCTGAAACCGATGAACTGTCCTCATCACTGTATGATTTATAAGAATTCTCCACGTTCTTATAAAGACCTGCCGTTGCGTATCGCGGAATTCGGAACCGTATGCCGCTACGAACAGAGTGGTGAATTGCACGGACTGACCCGTGTGCGCAGTTTTACGCAAGATGATGCTCACTTGTTCTGTCGTCCCGACCAAGTGAAGGAAGAATTCCTTCGCGTGATGGATATCATTAACATTGTGTTCAAGTCTATGAATTTTGAGAATGTGGAAGCTCAGATTTCTCTTCGTGACAAGGTGAACCGTGAAAAGTACATTGGTAGTGATGAGAATTGGGAAAAAGCCGAACAAGCCATTATTGAAGCTTGCGAAGAAAAAGGCCTGACTGCGAAAGTGGAATATGGTGAAGCTGCATTCTATGGACCTAAATTGGACTTTATGGTGAAAGACGCTATCGGCCGTCGCTGGCAATTGGGAACAATTCAGGTAGACTACAACTTGCCCGAACGATTCCAGTTGGAATATATGGGCTCAGATAACCAAAAGCATCGTCCGGTAATGATTCACCGTGCACCTTTCGGATCAATGGAACGTTTTGTTGCCGTATTGATTGAGCACACTGCCGGTAAATTCCCGCTGTGGCTGACTCCTGATCAGGTAGCTATTCTGCCTATTTCTGAGAAATTCAATGAGTATGCGGAAAAAGTGAAAGCAGAACTGAGAAAATTCGATGTTCGTGCTATTGTGGATGACCGTAATGAAAAAATCGGCCGTAAGATTCGTGACAACGAAATGAAGCGTATTCCTTATATGTTGATTGTAGGTGAGAAAGAAGCTGAAAACGGTGAAGTTGCAGTCCGCAAGCAGGGCGAAGGCGACAAAGGAACTATGAAAATAGAAGAATTCGGAAAAAATATTGCCGAAGAAGTTTCTAATATGATAAATAAATGGTAACTTTGCAGCCGTTTGCAAAAGAGCACATTGTTAAACCTTTATGTATTCTTTTGCGTTAAGATAAAGAAATACTAATTAAAATAAGAAGAAACAAACAGGAACTAAAAGTTTTTTAATGAAGAATGACAGTTTAAAAGGGCAACACAGAATCAATGAACAGATTCGTGCCAAAGAAGTCCGCATAGTGGGCGACGATGTAGAACCGGCAGTTTATCCGATAGCTCAAGCTTTAAAAATGGCTGAGGATCATGAGGCTGACCTAGTTGAAATTTCACCCAATGCTGTTCCTCCAGTTTGTAGAATTATTGATTATTCTAAATTTCTTTATCAATTAAAGAAACGTCAAAAGGAACAAAAGGCTAAACAGGTAAAAGTAAACGTAAAAGAAATCCGTTTCGGACCTCAAACAGATGATCATGACTACAACTTCAAGTTGAAACATGCCATCGGATTCTTGCAGGACGGAGACAAAGTGAAAGCATATGTGTTCTTTAAAGGTCGTTCCATTCTTTTCAAAGAACAAGGCGAAGTATTATTGCTTCGTTTTGCGAATGACTTGGAAGAATATGCAAAAGTAGAGCAGATGCCCTTGTTGGAAGGTAAGAGAATGACTATTTCTTTGGCTCCGAAGAAAGCGGGCTCTCCGAAGAAGGCAGAAATGGATACTGCTAAAAAGGAAAATCCGAAAAAGGCAGTAGAAGCAAAAGAATAAAAAAGAGTGCGTAACGCGCCGGTATAGTGCGTTACCACCATTTGAATAATAATTTAAAATTAAAAACAAGATGCCAAAGATCAAGACTAACTCCGGTTCTAAAAAAGATTCGTTCTTACCGGAACAGGTAAAATCAAAAGAAAGCACGCTTTTCACAGTCATATTTTGACTAAGAAGACTAAAAAGCAGAAAAGAAACCTTGTACACTCAGGTCTAGTAGCTAATGCTAACTTGGATCAAGTTAAGGAATTGCTTTGCATGAAGTAATCTAAAAACAACGAAAGCGTAAACGTATTATTTAAAGTATTAACCGAATGTCTTTAGCTTGAAGTTCACCGTGTGAAACAGTGGCGCTAACATTCAAAAAGAATTAAAACTATGCCAAGATCAGTAAATCATGTTGCTTCTAGAGCAAGAAGAAAGAAAATTTTAGGTCTTACCAAAGGTTATTTTGGTGCAAGAAAGAATGTATGGACAGTAGCAAAAAACACTTGGGAAAAAGGTTTGACCTACGCATACCGTGACCGTAAGAACAAGAAACGTAACTTCCGCGCTTTGTGGATTCAGCGTATCAACGCTGCGGCTCGTCTGGAAGGAATGTCTTATTCTAAATTGATGGGTGCATTACACAAAGCTGGTATCGAAATCAACCGTAAGGTGTTAGCTGATTTAGCTATGAACCATCCGGAAGCATTCAAAGCAATTGTTGCTAAAGCAAAAGTAGCTTAATTCTTCTGTAAACGGTGATATAAAGATTTATTAAAAGAGCAATCTCTATGAGGTTGCTCTTTTTTATTGCGGATGCTTTGTGATGTTTCATTAAGAATTTGAAATAACAATAAGCAGAATTACAGAGAGTTATTTTCTTGCTTATTATTTTTAACAAACAAATCCTGCTATACTCTTGTTTATATCATAAAAAGGACGTATATTTGTCATACGGAAAGAGATGAAAAGCGAGCCGCATTAGTTGGATTGGGAAACTCATCAAACTAATCTGAAAACCGAGACATAGCTTCATCTTCCAATGGCGGGCCACGCCTTCGGGTAGCATTTATGCCGGTGGATTACAAAGGAGGAGAGCACTCAAAACCTGTCATTCGGAGTTTCATCGCATCACTGGTGCGGCTTCATTATAAGGCGATGTTAATTCAAGAGATTAGCATCGCTTCTTTTTTATAAAAATAATACGGATATGATATTTTATTTTTCAGGTACAGGTAATTCAGCTTGGTGGCAAGGCAGCTGGCGGAAGGACAGAATGAGGAATTGTTCTCCATCGCTGTGGAAATAGATAAGAATAAGGAGTATAAACTAAGGGAAGGAGAAAAAGTAGGTTTTGTCTTCCCTGTGTATGCATGGGGACCTCCGGAGATTGTACTTCGTTTTATCCGTCGGTTGAAGATGACTAAGCCGGAATATCTTTTCTTTGTCTGTACTTGTGGAGATGATACGGGTCGGACTGCACAACTCTTTTCTTCTGCTGTTGCCCGGAAGGGATGGCGGTGTGCTGCCGGTTACTCGGTCACCATGCCGAATACTTATGTTTCTTTGCCAGGTTTTGATGTAGACGATGAAGATGTGGAAACCCGGAAAGTGCATAATGCTGTTGCCCGTGTACGCTTTATTAACGAGGAGATAGCATCAAGGGTTCAAACGAAACATTATAATTGCCATGAAGGTGCGCTTCCATTTACCAAATCCTATTTTTTGCGTCCGTTTTTCAATACTTTCCTGATGTCTCCTAAACCTTTTCATGCTACAGAGGCTTGTATTGCTTGTAAAAAATGTGAGAAAGCTTGTCCTGTGAATAATATAAAAGTGACGGATCGTCCTGTTTGGGGAGATAACTGTACCCAATGCCTTGCTTGTTATCATATTTGTCCGGTTCATGCTGTGGAATATGGAAAAGTTACTGCGAAGAAAGGACAATACAAAGGACGGCTGCTGAAAGACTTATAAGTGCGAGAAATGTCTGTATTGGTTTTATATTCTAAAGAAGAAGATTCTATACATAGACATTAAGTTATCTATCCATTTGGAAGGTGTGTCGAAACCCTCATGAACTAAAAATCACCCTCGTTACAGAAGTTGAACTGCACCCTAAAAGTTGGACACAAAACTTTAGGAGTGCAGTTCATACAGTTGTAACGAGGGTGATTTCAATAAAAGGGAAGTATTCCCTTTTATTTTATCTTCCGCCGGTTTAACGCTTGTTGATAACGTCTTGCATTCGCTTGATGCTGGGCTGCTGTGACAGCGAAATTATGAGTGCCTGAGAAATCTTCTTTGGCACACATATAAATATAATTATGCTGTGTATAGTTCAGTACGCTTTCCAATCCTTGGATGGATGGGATTCGGATAGGTCCCGGAGGCAAACCTGCATACTTGTAGGTATTATAAGGAGAGTCCACTTCCAGATGTTTGAAAAGAATGCGTTTCAGTCCGAATTCCTGCAAACCAAATTTTACCGTCGGGTCTGCTTGCAACAACATCCCTTTATTCAATCTGTTGATGTAAAGTCCTGCGACCATGGGCTTTTCAGGACCATTGGCCGTTTCTTCCTCCACGATAGAGGCCAGAGTAGATACTTCTTCAGGAGTAAGTCCGATACGTTGAGCCTTTTTCAACCTTTCATCATTCCAAAAGGCGGCATGTTCTTTTGCATCCGTTTCATAAAAGCGTCAGCACTCATATTCCAATACACCTCGTAAGTGTTAGGAATAAAAAGGGAGGGGAGTGTCTCTTGGGCATATCCCATTTGTGCACAATAAGCACTGTCGGAAATTAATTTGGCAATATCCAGAGAATCAATCATGAGCTGGCGTGAAACGGCCCGCACTAATCTGTCCACGGTGCGTACACTGGGTACAGTCAGATTAATGGGAGTCTGATATCCCATAGAAAGACGCCGGAAGAGATAGCGCATATTGTCCGATGGATTGAGAGCGTAACGCCCTGTCCGTATATTGTCGCCATACTTCTCTTTTTCTGCCAGATATTGAAAACCGAACATACTTTTAGGATGTCCGTTCCGGATTATTTTATGGTACACAGAATCCAGATTATCATCTCTGTCTATATAAATATAGGTAGTCTTTGTAAGTTGGAGCTGCTTGGCAAAGAAATAGTAATATATACTTCCTGCGCCACCTGCTCCCGCTAGGATAATTATAAGAATAACTATCCATACAATAGTACGTTTCTTTTTATTCATTTTAGTCTATCGGGCTTTTTTTGTATGCAAATATAGGCAAATATCCGTTTCTTTTCTACTTTTGACGATTTTGTACCCCTAAAAAATACAATTTTGTCCACTATCCGGTTGATGTAAAATGTGTAAATTTGACCAAATAAAAAACGAGAACGCAAAATAGTATATTAATTATTTTATTTTTAATCATGAAAAATGCACTTATGGGCTTGGCATTGTTCGCTGCAATGCCGGTATTTGCTCAACAAAAAGCGACTATCAATGTACATCCCGAGCAAGGGAAAGAAATCATCAGTAAACATATTTATGGACAATTTGCAGAGCATCTGGGAACTTGTATCTATGGAGGTTTGTGGGTAGGTGAAGATTCTAAAATTCCCAATACCCAAGGCTATCGTAATGATGTGCTTCAGGCTTTGAAGGACTTGAAAGTGCCGGTGCTTCGTTGGCCGGGGGGGTGTTTTGCCGATGAATATCATTGGATGGATGGTATCGGTCCGAAAGAGAATCGTCCCCGGATGGTCAATAATAACTGGGGAGGTACAGTAGAAGATAATAGTTTCGGAACACATGAATTTCTGAACTTGTGTGAGCTGATAGGTTGTGAGCCTTATATCAGTGGTAATGTAGGAAGCGGAAGTGTGGAAGAAATGGCGAAATGGGTGGAATACATGACTTCTGAACAAGGTAGCCCGATGGCGAAACTGCGTAAGGAGAACGGTCGTGAAAAACCATGGAAAGTGAAATTCTTTGGGGTAGGTAATGAAAGCTGGGGATGCGGAGGCAGTATGCGCCCTGAATATTATGCAGACTTGTATCGCCGTTATTCTACCTATTGTCGTAATTATGATGGCAACCATTTATTCAAAATAGCCAGTGGTGCCAGTGATTATGACTATAACTGGACCGAAGTGCTGATGAAAAATGTGGGTCATCGCATGGCAGGTCTTTCTCTTCATTATTATACAGTGACCGGATGGAGTGGAAGCAAAGGTTCGGCTACCGAGTTCACTAATGATGATTATTATTGGACTATGGGCAAATGCCTGGAAATAGAACCGGTATTGAAGAAGCATATCGCTATTATGGATAAATACGATCCGAAAAACAAATCGGCCTGATGGTGGACGAGTGGGGAACCTGGTGGGATGAAGAACCGGGAACGGTCCGCGGACATTTGTATCAGCAAAATACGCTGCGTGATGCTTTCGTGGCTTCTTTAACTTTGGATGTTTTCCATAAATATACGGATCGTATCAAGATGACGAACATTGCCCAGATTGCCAATGTGCTTCAATCTATGATTCTGACCAAGGAAGACAAGATGGTTTTGACACCGACCTATCATGTCTTTGAAATGTATAAAGTGCATCAAGATGCTACTTATCTTCCTTTGGAACTGAACTGTGAACGCAAGGTGGTACGTGACGACCGCATTGTTCCGATGGTAAGTGCTACCGCTTCACGGGATGCAAACGGTTTTATTCATATTTCCTTGTCTAATGTGGATTTGCAGGAATCGCAGGAAATAGAGTTGAATCTGGGTGAGGTGAAAGCTAAGAGTGTTACCGGCCGTATTTTGACCGCTAACAATATAGGTGACTACAATAGTTTCGAGAAACCGAGTGTGGTTGCCCCGAAAGAATTTACCGGAGCCAAGGTTAATAAGGGAAGCTTGAAAGTGACTCTTCCTGCCAAGTCTATCGTGGTGTTGGAAGTGAAATAAATCACGTACGTACGTGTAGCCCTTCACATACGTCAGTGTAGGGCTATGCATACGTATGTATTGCGCCACACGTACGTATGTGATGGATTACGGTAATTCTTGTATCCACTTCGCTTCAATTTTGTTTTCTATCTCATCCGGCAGGGCAGCGAAGAAATCTATATTCGTTCTTTTCTCTACGCTGTCTACTGTTACTATATATTTCTTCAGCGGCTTATGTCCGGCGCTGTTGGGGAAGATAAATCCTATGGCTTGCGGATTTTTCTTATCATTTATCAATATGACTTTATAGAAAGCATGGGGGATTGCCACTTTGTTGTTGCCAATTCTTTTCGGGCGTTTAGTATCATATATGGGGCCGCAGGCAATGTATACAGCTCCATATTTTTTTGCCCATTGGCGTGACTTTTCCTCCAGGTCATTCCAGTCACCGCGGTTCAGATTAGGATTTTGCGGACAAATGTTACTCATATAAAAAGATTCCTCCATGGCTTGTTTGCTCCATTTCATATCGGCGGCAGGGGCCATGTGTCCCCGGTCGTATCCTGATTTTGTATAATCTCCCGTATATGCTTTGGCTCCACGTACGTCCGGGTCGGGCAAGAATTTGTCTGTTCGCCCTTCTTTTCCTTTTGTTTCTTTTTTAGTAAGCTCCCATGCTACCCATTGTGGAGTTTTGTAATCGGCATTATAAGACAGGGTATATCCTTTACGTTTCAATATCTGTCCGCCTGTGCCCGATTGCATCGTCGGGATTTCCAATGCACCGCCATGCTGAGTCGGAATACGTATTTCGGGCTTTTCTTCATTGTTTTCGATAGTGGGGATATTTTCAAGCAGCTTCTCGTCAAACAACTGATATTTATAGGCCAAAAGTCCCAGTAATATTAAAATAATGACGATTCTTAGGGGACTGTTCGCTTGTTTCTTTTTCTTTGCGCTCATATTTGTTCTGTTTTAGGGGTGCAAAGATAGAATAAAATATAAAAATACATTATCTTTGCCTATGATATAGCTGTAAATTTAAATAATACCGACATGCTATCCTAACTAATCAAACCTATTATATATGAAAAAGAACCGATTATCGTTAGCGTTCCTGGGTTTGCTGATTGCAGCTTCCCCTTTACGGGCACAGGATACGCCGCAGACTGAAACAGCCGAGCAAAAGGACAAAAGAATG
>ENA-OQOA01000913-OQOA01000913.1-human-gut-metagenome-genome-assembly--contig:-NODE-913-length-10306-cov-4.151292_pt1 | contig 10306 bp, 8 predicted proteins | sample MGYA00242633_ERZ504888 | MGnify/ENA primary metagenome ERZ504888 (study PRJEB26092, sample SAMD00036372) | human gut metagenome | host: Homo sapiens | study: EMG produced TPA metagenomics assembly of... | reverse complement strand
CATCAAAAAACGGAGAAAAAAAAAGAGAGCCGCAGTTGGCTACTCTACCCCAAACGCATTTCTTATATACAATATAAAGAAGCAAAACGTCTGCCCGTATTTAATCTGACAAATACAAAGGCGGATTCCATGAACAGGCATTCAATCAGCGGAAAAAGCCTTTCGGCTCACTGGCTATGCGTACATTGGGAGATATGTTTCCTGATATAGAACAAGGTGCAAAGAACGGGCTGGAACTTTCATACGATTCCATATTAAAAGGCAGAAACGGTATCACTCATCGTCAAAAGGTATGAACAAATACCTGAACATTGTAGACATCCCTCCTGTAGATGGCTGTGATATCATTACAACCATTGATGTAGGTATGCAAGACATCGCAGAAAAAGCATTGGTAGATGAATTGAAAGAAATCAACGCCACTGTAGGCGTCGCTATTCTGATGGAAGTGCAGACGGGAGACATCAAAGCTATCGTCAACATGACCAAATGTAATGACGGCATTTACAGAGAAATACGCAATAACGCCATCTCAGACATGATGGAGCCAGGCTCTACTTTCAAAACCGCATCCATACTGGTAGCACTGGACGACGGAGTCATCACTCCGGAAACGGTGGTAGAAACCGGTAACGGAGTCTATATGATGCACGGTCGCTATATGAAAGACCACAACTGGCATCGTGGAGGCTACGGCACTATCAACACAACAAAATCATTGATGGTGTCCTCAAACATCGGTGTATCACGGTTGATCGATGATCATTATCATGATAATCCGGAAAAGTTTGTACGCGGACTGCATCGAGTAGGCATTGCCACTCCGTTAGATCTCGATATTCCCGGTGCCGGCAAGCCGAACATCCGCATCCCCAACAAAGACTTGAGCAATTGGTCACGTACTGCACTGGCATGGATGTCTATTGGGTATGAAACCCAAATTCCCCCCATCAATACACTGGCATTTTATAATGCTATAGCCAATAACGGAGTAATGGTCAAGCCTCGTTTTGTGAAATCAATAGTCAAAGACGGGCAGGTGGTGGAAGATATTGCTCCTGAAATACTCAACCCGGCCATCGCTTCCCCCAAGGCTATCAGCGAGATACAAACAATTTTGGAAAAAGTTGTCAGCGAAGGGCTGGGAAAGAAAGCAGGATCCAAGCAATTCCATGTATCCGGGAAAACCGGTACTGCACAGGTTTCACAAGGGAAAGCCGGATACACTAATGGCACACGCCGTTATTTGGTAAGTTTCTGTGGATATTTTCCTTCAGAAGCGCCTAAATACAGTTGCATTGTAGCCATCCAGAAACCTGGACTCCCCGCCTCGGGTGGTTTGATGGCCGGCAGCGTGTTCAGTAAAATTGCCGAACGCGTATTTGCCAAACATCTGGCACAAGATTTGAAAGAAGCAAAAGACTCAACTTCTATCCTTATTCCGGATGTGAAAAACGGGGATATAAGTGCGGCGCATTATGTACTGAACCGGATAAATGTAAATTCATCCGGAGTTTCGGAACAATCAACCGAAGGCAAACCGGTATGGGGAAATGTGACTAGTAATCCGGACAATGTATTATTCAACAAAAAGACATTAACAATAAACTTGTACCAAGTGTTATTGGTATGGGCGCAAAGGATGCTGTCTATCTACTTGAAAGCATGGGATTGAAAGCCCGCATTACCGGCATCGGTAAAGTGAAGTCACAAAGTATCCCGGCCGGCAACACTTTGCGCAAAGGACAGACCATACAATTACGATTAAATTAACAGTGTAACAGGAAGAATATGAAACTGGAAAAGATTATTAAAGGAATAACAGTCAATGAAATCATAGGTGATATGGCCCAAGAGATTTCGGGAATAAACATGGACTCGCGCCTGATAGAGCCTGGTCATATTTTCATTGCTGTAAAAGGGACGCAGACTGACGGACATACTTATATTGAAAAAGCAATAGAAAAAGGAGCCCGTACAGTGGTATGTGAAAACCTTCCTGAGACATTAATTGAAAATGTTACCTACATAAAAGTGAACGACACGGAAGACGTTGTCGGGAAACTAGCAACTACGTTTTACGGTGACCCCACCTCGAAATTGGAACTGGTCGGTGTTACAGGCACCAACGGAAAAACTACTATTGCTACCTTATTATATAATATGTTCCGTAAATTCGGATATAAAACAGGACTCATTTCCACTGTATGCAATTATATAGATGAGGAAGCCATTCCAACTGACCATACCACCCCTGACCCTATTACACTAAACAAACTGCTGGGACGCATGGCAGATGAAGGATGCAAATATGCCTTTATGGAAGTAAGCTCACATTCAGTCGCACAAAAACGGATTGGTGGTTTAAAAATTTGCAGGCGGTATATTTACCAACCTTACCCGTGACCATCTGGACTACCATAAAACTGTAGAGAACTATCTGAAAGCCAAAAAAGCATTCTTTGACAGTCTGCCTAAAACAGCCTTTGCCTTAACCAATCTGGATGACAAAAACGGATTGGTCATGACTCAAAATACCAAAGCAAAGGTACACACCTATTCGCTGCGCAGTTTGAGTGATTTTAAAGGAAAAGTGCTGGAAGATGGATTCGAAGGAATGCTGCTTGATATAAATAATGTGGAAGTCAATGTACAGTTCATCGGACGCTTCAATGCTTCCAATCTGCTGGCAGTCTATGGAACAGCCTGCCTGCTTGGGAAAAAAACAGAAGAGGTACTGCTGGCATTGAGTACTCTTCGCCCCGTTGCCGGGCGTTTTGACTCACTGCGCTCACCCAAGGGATACACCGCCATTGTGGACTATGCCCATACTCCGGATGCCTTGGAAAATGTGCTGAATGCCATTCACGAGGTTCTGAATGGCAAAGGTAATGTAATTACGGTAGTAGGCGCCGGCGGCAACCGCGATAAAGGCAAACGCCCCTTGATGGCACAAGAAGCGGTAAAGCAAAGCGATAAGGTCATTATCACCTCTGACAATCCCCGTTTTGAAGAGCCGCAGGAAATCATCAATGATATGCTGGCAGGACTGACTAAAGAGGATATGCGTAAAGTGATAAGCATAGCCGACCGTAGAGAAGCAATCCGTACAGCTTGTATGCTAGCCCAAGCTAAAGATGTCATTTTAGTTGCCGGGAAAGGACACGAGAATTATCAGGAAATCAAAGGTATAAAGCACCATTTCGACGATAAAGAAGTATTAAGAGATATTTTTGCTAATGAATAAACCAACCAAAAGATGTTATATTATTTATTTCAATATTTAGAAAAGTTTGATTTTCCCGGAGCCGGTATGTTCGGTTACGTTTCATTCCGTTCATTGATGGCAATCATTTTATCATTGTTGATCTCGGCTATCTTCGGTGAATATTTCATCAACCTGCTCAAACGTAAACAAATAACCGAAACCCAACGTGACGCATCTATAGACCCTTTTAATGTGAAAAAAGTTGGTGTGCCGACGATGGGAGGTATAATTATTATTGTCGCAATTCTCATACCTTGCCTTTTATTGGGGAAACTGCATAATATTTACATGATATTAATGTTAATTACCACCATTTGGCTAGGCACATTAGGCTTTTTGGATGACTATATCAAGGTTTTCCGTAAAGACAAAGAAGGGTTGCACGGCAAATTCAAGATCATCGGCCAAGTAGGTTTAGGACTCATTGTGGGACTCACCTTATATTTAAGTCCGAGCGTTGTTATCCGTGAGAACGTAGAAATACAAAGAGGGGGAGAAATTGTAGAAGTGGTGCACAAAGAACAAGATCAGAAATCCACTAAAACTACGATTCCTTTCTTCAAGAATAATAATTTGGATTATGCTGATTTCGTAGGCTTCCTGGGAGATAATGCCCAAACTGTAGGTTGGATTATTTTCGTATTAGTTACCATTTTCGTAGTTACTGCCGTATCTAACGGCGCCAACCTGAATGACGGGATGGACGGGATGGCAGCCGGAAATTCTGCTATCATCGGTCTTACCTTAGGCATATTGGCATACGTATCCAGCCACATCGAATATGCAGGATACCTTAATATCATGTATATTCCCGGCAGTGAAGAACTGGTAATCTTTATCTGCGCCTTTATCGGCGCGCTGATCGGTTTCCTTTGGTACAATGCTTTTCCCGCCCAAGTATTTATGGGCGATACCGGCAGCTTGACCATTGGTGGTATCATAGCGGTATTTGCAATCATCATTCATAAAGAGTTGCTTATACCTATTCTCTGTGGAATCTTCTTGGTAGAAAACCTTTCGGTTATTCTACAGGTGAGATATTTCAAAAGCGGAAAAAGAAAGGGCATTTGCAACGCGTATTCAAACGTGCACCTATCCACGACCATTTCCGTACTACATTAGCACAGTTAGACCCCAATTGCAGTTATCTGTTCATGAAACCCAACAGCGTATTCCATGAATCAAAAATCACGGTACGCTTTTGGATTGTCACCATCGTACTCGCTGCAATTACGATTATTACATTAAAGATAAGATAAACGAAGATTATGGCTAAAAGAATTGTCATACTAGGAGCTGGAGAAAGCGGTGCGGGAGCAGCCGTTCTGGCAAAGAAACAAGGTTTCGACACCTTCGTTTCAGACATGTCCACGATTAAGGACTCATACAAAAACATGCTGAACGAGCGAGGCATCGAATGGGAAGAAGGCAAACATACCGAATCTCTCATTCTGAATGCGGATGAAGTGATCAAAAGTCCAGGTATTCCGAATGATGCCCCGATGATTCTTAAATTAAAGGCACAAGGTACCCCTATCATCTCCGAAATAGAATTTGCGGGACGTTATACCAATGCTAAAATGATTTGCATTACAGGAAGTAATGGAAAAACAACAACGACTTCGCTGATTTATCATATCTTCAAGAAAGCAGGTATGAATGTGGGACTAGCCGGAAATATCGGTCAAAGTCTGGCATATCAGGTAGCAGAATACAACTATGATTATTATGTAATCGAGTTAAGCAGCTTCCAATTAGACAACATGTACAAGTTCCATGCCAACATTGCCGTATTGATGAACATCACGCCGGATCATCTGGACCGTTACGATCACCAGATGCAAAACTATGTGGATGCAAAATTCCGCATTATCCAGAACCAGACTCCGGACGATGCCTTCATCTTCTGGAACGATGACCCCATCATCCAGCGTGAATTACATAAATATGGCATTCATGGCCATTACTACCCTTTTGCCGAAAGGAAAGAAGAAGGAACCGCCGCATACGTGGAACAGGACAAAGTTTATTTTACAGAACCAATCGCTTTCAACATGGAACAGGAAGAACTGGCACTGACCGGAACCCATAATCTCTTTAACTCCATGGCGGCCGGTATCTCTGCCAACCTGGCGGGTATCCGCAAAGAATGCATCCGCGAGGCCTTGGGTGATTTCAAGGGAGTGGAACACCGCCTTGAAAAAGTCTGCCGGGTAAGAGGAGTAGATTACATCAATGACTCCAAAGCTACCAATGTGAATTCCTGCTGGTATGCTTTGCAAAGCATGAAAACCAAAACCATCCTGATATTAGGTGGAAAAGACAAAGGCAACGATTATAACGAAATTGCCGACTTGGTAAAAGAAAAATGTACCGGATTGATCTACATGGGATTACACAATGAGAAATTGCATGCTTTCTTTGACAAGTTCGGCCTGCCTGTAGCCGATGTACAAAGCATGAAGGATGCCGTAGATGCTGCTTACCGGATGGCCAAGAAAGGTGAAACCGTATTATTAAGTCCTTGCTGCGCCAGCTTCGACCTTTTTAAAAGTTACGAAGACCGTGGCGAGCAGTTCAAGGAATGTGTAAGAAACCTGTAATATAATATTAAGGTATATAGATAATGGATCTGATAAAAGACTTGTTCAAGGGCGACAAAGTAATCTGGATTATTTTCCTGTTTCTTTGCCTGATCTCTATCGTCGAGGTATTTAGTGCCGCCAGCACACTTACCTACAAAAGTGGGGATCATTGGGGGCCTATCACCCAGCACAGTGTCATCCTGATGGTAGGTGTGTGCATTGTGGTGCTGGTACATAACATCCCCTGCAAATATTTCCGTGTACTTCCCTTCTTCCTGCTGCCTATATCGGCTGTTTTGCTGATATTTGTAATGGGTATGGGATTGATTACCGGAGACCGTGTCAATGGCGCAGCCCGTTGGATGACCTTTTTCGGCATCCAGTTCCAGCCTTCCGAACTGGCAAAAATGGCTGTGATTATTGTCACCGCCTTTATTCTATCCAAGTTTCAGGAAGAAGACAACGCCAATCCGAAAGCATTCAAATATATAATGTGGATCACCGGAGTTGTTTTCATTCTGATTGCTCCCGAAAACGGTTCTACCGCAGCATTGCTGTTCGGAGTAGTCTTTTTAATGATGGTGATCGGCCGGGTACCTTGGAAACAGTTGGCCAAGTTAATGGGAACTGTCGGAGTCGTGGTGATACTTTTCGTAGGCATAGTGATGGTTATGCCTACACATAAACTGAACAAAGTTCCCATGATGCACCGTGTAGAAACCTGGCAGAACCGCATTAAAGGTTTCTTCGAGGATAAAGAAGCCGTTCCTGCTGCCAAATATGATATAGACAAGGATGCCCAGATAGCACACGCCAATATTGCTATAGCCTCCAGCAATATCATAGGAAAGATGCCGGGTAACAGTGTACAACGGGATTTCCTGTCACAAGCGTTCTCAGACTTCATCTTCGCCATCGTCATAGAAGAATTAGGATTACTGGGAGGCGCCTTTGTAGTGATCCTCTACATCTGGCTGTTGATGCGGGCGGGTAAAATAGCCCGAAGAAGTGAAAAAAGTTTTCCTGCCTTTCTGGTGATGGGCATCGCCCTGCTACTGGTATCTCAGGCGATGCTTAACATGATGGTGGCCGTAGGTCTGTTCCCCGTCACCGGACAACCCCTGCCGCTTATCAGCAAAGGAGGAACCTCTACACTCATCAACTGCGCCTACATCGGTATGATATTAAGTGTCAGCCGCTACGTAGCTGAGCAAGAAGAGAAGAAAGCTGCCGAGCAACAGGCGTTGGAAGAAGCCGAACTGGCAGCCAAGGCCGAACGGCGCCAGGAAATAGTAGCCGCCATGCAGGAAGCCATTACTACACTTCCGTCAGGTGACACAGCCGCCACTTCCCTCCCGTCGGAGGAAAACTCGCTGTCCGATGACTTGAAGGCATTACTGAATGCGGCCGGGAAGCGGGAGCCGGAAGAAGAAATATAATATAAACCATTCATTTTAAAAGTATTATTTATACTTTTGCGAATAATTCGACTAAAAAGGAATTATGGAAGAAAATTTAAGAATCATCATCAGCGGAGGAGGAACCGGGGGACACATTTTCCCCGCAGTCTCTATTGCCAACGCCATCAAGGAACAACATCCCGAAGCGGAAATTCTGTTCGTAGGTGCTGAAGGCAGAATGGAGATGCAACGCGTTCCTGCTGCCGGATACCCTATAAAAAGGATTACCTGTTGCCGGATTCGACCGTAAGAACTTATTAAAAAATATTTCGGTTCTTTTTAAATTGGTCAAAAGTCAGCTATTGGCACGTAAAATCATCAAGGACTTCAAGCCACATGCAGCAGTAGGTGTAGGCGGATATGCCAGCGGTCCCACTTTGAAAATGGCCGGGATGATGGGTATTCCGACACTGATACAAGAGCAGAACTCTTATGCCGGAGTAACCAACAAACTATTGGCAAAGAAAGCCCGCAAAATATGTGTGGCATACGACGGCATGGAACGTTTCTTTGAAAAAGACAAGATTATCCTGACCGGCAACCCCGTCCGCCAAGGACTGCGCAACCATCACATCAGCCGTGAAGATGCTATCCGCTCTTTCGGGCTGGACCCATCCAAGAAAACAATCCTGATTGTAGGAGGAAGCTTGGGAGCACGCACCATCAACAACTGCGTGATGGAAGGTTTGGACAAGATTAAAACATCCGGCGCGCAGTTTATCTGGCAAACCGGAAAAATATATATCGACGAAGCACGCGCCGCAGTAGCCCAAGCCGGTGAGTTACCAATGCTCCATGTAACCGATTTTATCAGTGATATGGCCGCCGCATACAGTGCTGCCGATTTAATAATCAGCCGTGCAGGTGCAGGTTCTATCTCTGAGTTCTGTTTGTTGCAGAAACCCGTCATTCTGGTTCCGTCGCCTAATGTGGCCGAAGATCATCAGACCAAGAACGCACTGGCGCTGGTCAATAAAAACGCAGCGCTCTATATCAAGGACGCCGCTGCCAAAGAAGCTCTGCTGGACAAAGCAGTTGAAACCGTGAAACAGCCGGAAACACTGAAAAGTTTAAGTACAAATATTGCTAAATTAGCCTTTACCGACTCAGCCAACGTTATTGCCCGGGAGGTATTCAAACTGGCTGATAAATACAGAAAAGAAAATGGACGTTAACACATTAAAATCAGTTTATTTCATCGGCGCCGGAGGCATCGGCATGAGCGCATTGGTACGCTACTTCCTGTCAAAAGGCAAGAAGGTAGGCGGATATGACCGTACGCCCAGTGAACTGACAGAAAAGCTGATAGAAGAAGGAGCAGCCATCCATTACGAAGAAAACACGGGACTGATAACGGATGCATTCCGCAACCCGGCAACTACATTAGTTGTCTATACTCCGGCTGTCCCCGACACACATAAAGAGTTTACCTATTTCCGGGAAAACGGTTTCGAGATACATAAACGTTCGCAGGTATTGGGAATGCTTACCCATGCAGGAAAAGGACTTTGTGTAGCCGGCACTCACGGTAAGACCACCACTTCCACCATGACAGCCCATCTGTTACACCAATCCCATGTAGGATGCAACGCCTTTTTGGGAGGCATCTCAAAGAATTACGGCACCAACCTGCTGTTGTCTGACAGTAGTGAATACATGGTTATTGAAGCCGATGAGTTCGACCGTTCTTTCCATTGGCTCTCTCCCTACATATCGGTGATTACCGCAACAGATCCCGATCACCTGGATATCTACGGAACCAAAGAGGCTTATCTGGAAAGCTTCCGCAAATACACCTCACTCATCCAGCCGGGAGGTGCATTGATTGTACGCAAAGGCATCGAACTGCAACCGGCCTTGCAGAATGGCGTGAAGCTGTACACCTATTCTAAAGAAGAGGGTGACTTTCATGCAGAGAATATCCGTATTGGAAACGGTGAGATTTTCTTTGATTACGTATCACCACTGGGAAATATCCCCAATATACAGTTAGGTGTCCCCGTCAGCATCAACATAGAGAATGGAGTAGCTGCCATGGCTTTAGCGCAGATGAGCGGATTGACCGATGAAGAAATAAAGAGAGGTATGGCAAGTTTCCACGGAGTAGACCGTCGTTTCGATTTCAAGATAAAGAACGACAAGGTAGTTTTCCTGAGCGACTATGCGCACCATCCTTCCGAGATAAAGCAAAGCATACTCTCCATGCGTGCCCTCTACCGGGACAAGAAGCTGACGGCTATTTTCCAGCCACACCTCTACACACGTACCCGTGATTTCTACAAAGATTTTGCCGACAGCCTTTCCTTGTTGGACGAAGTCATCCTGGTAGATATCTATCCGGCACGCGAGCAACCCATCCCCGGCGTCACCAGCAAACTGATTTACGACCATCTGCGTCCGGGTATCGAGAAGAGCATGTGCAAGAAAGAAGAAATTCTAGACGTACTGAGCAAGAAAGATATAGAAGTATTAATCACCCTGGGTGCGGGCGACATAGATAACTATGTACCCCAAATCTGCGGATTACTGAATAAAAGATGATAAAGAAAATTCTCATACTCCTGTTTCTGTTGCTGATAACCGCCTACCTTATTGTAGCCGTTACCGCTTTCAACACCAAGCCTGCCGATCAGGTTTGCAAGGGTATGGAATTGATTATCAAGGACAGTATAGACCATGGCTTCATCAGCCAGAAAGAAGTACTCCGCTTACTGAACGGTAAGAAACTCTCCCCCGTGGGCAAGAAGATGGGCGACATCAACACCCGCCTGCTGGAAGAAGAACTCAGCCAACATCCCTTGATTGAAAATGTGGAATGTTACCGTACACCGGGATGCAAAATAGGTATCGAAGTGACACAGCGCCTCCCCATCCTCAGAGTGATGGCAAACAATGGAGACAACTATTATATTGACAATAAAGGAAAAATTATGCCGATACCCAACAGTTCGGCACACGTAGCTGTTGTTACAGGATACGTGGATCGTGATTTT
>ENA-OQOA01000911-OQOA01000911.1-human-gut-metagenome-genome-assembly--contig:-NODE-911-length-10315-cov-3.129073_pt1 | contig 10315 bp, 12 predicted proteins | sample MGYA00242633_ERZ504888 | MGnify/ENA primary metagenome ERZ504888 (study PRJEB26092, sample SAMD00036372) | human gut metagenome | host: Homo sapiens | study: EMG produced TPA metagenomics assembly of... | reverse complement strand
GAATACTATAATACAGAACGTTATCAATGGGACTTAGCAAGGTTGTCACCTGTTGAGTATTATCAATATATGACAACAGGAATTTATCCTCTGATAATTCCTAAAGCAAAAGGTGAAAACAATCAATTAGAGGCATCACTTTGATGCCTCTACACAACAAATAAATATAAAATAGAAATCTGAAAAGGAAAAAGTCATAGTGTCCTTGACAAAGGGTACACTTTACTAAAACAGGTGAAATCTCAATCGGAATTTACAGGAGATGAATATGAAGATCATTTGGATAGATGGTACTTTTGGAATTGGAAAGTCTGCTGTTGCTGCTGCGATTGTTAAGAAAATACCACAGGCACATCTGCTTGAATTCGATGCATTGCAAGAAAAATATAAGCCAACTTCAGATTCTGATCGTTTTGGGAAAAGATATCCAGAAGCTAAAAAATATTTGGTTGATGCTTTCGTTGATGAAATAACAGAAATAATACAAGAAGGAGGTTGCAACTGTTTAGTCATTCCAGTTGCATTGATTAATGATTATTGCAATCAGAAACTTATAGATGGCTTCGCAAATATTGAGAGTCACCATTTTATATTAACGGCCAAGAAGGAAATCCTACATCAACGCATAAATAACCAAGAAAATCGAGACATCGATTTGGCAGTAACCTATATGCCAGAGGCAACACAGTATTTAAGTAATCACTATTATGATGCAAGCATAATAGATACGTCTAACATGAGCATTGATAGTGTTGCAAAAGAAATAATTGAAAGCATAACTCGGTAACTTCCTGTTTATAAAACTGATAAAGGAAAGCAGGTGCGTTTTTATGGATAAGATTACAACAATCAAACAAAGTGCTAAGAGTATTCTCACAGGTAATATCGAATCGGCAAAGAATCTTATAAATAAGGAATATCCATTTAAGAAGTTAAAACCGGAAGGAAGAAGCTATACTGATAAGGAAAAGTATGAGCAGTTTGTAAGAGACGGCTTTATAGACAGATATAGTGGAGAAAAGCTGGTTAATCCGGGATTATTAAAGGTGTTGTCATTTTATATGCCGGATACATTTCCATATCAGAGCCATTGGAAGATGGAGGAGTGTCACAGTGCCTACTGGGAGCTGGTCCCAACAATTGACCACATCGTTCCTATTGCCCTTGGAGGAGAGGATAACCCTTCTAATTATGCAACAACTTCAATGCTTCATAATTCAGTTAAGAGTAACTGGACATTAGAGCAGCTAAACTGGAAACTGTATCCTGCAGGAGACATTAATGAGTATGATGGGCTTACAGGGCTTTTCGTGAGACTTACAGAAAACGACCTTGAGCTTTTTGATGATCCATACATAAAACGCTGGTATAAGTTATCTGTGGGAATGAAATAGAGACTGTTCCTAAATGTATATAACAATTGATTGTAAATGAAAGAGATAAGAGTATGCATATATATGTAGATGCTGACGCATGCCCTGTGATTGGGATAGTTGAAAGAATAGCTAAGAGTCATAATATTGTCGTAACGCTTTTGTGTGATACTAATCATTATCTTACATCAGACTATTCAGAAGTGGTATATGTGGGTGCCGGAGCTGATGCGGTTGATTTTAAGTTAATAAGCCTTTGTGAAAAAGGAGATTTAGTAGTTACGCAGGACTATGGTGTAGCTGCCATGGCATTAAGTAAGGGTGCATATGCCATTCATCAGTCCGGGAAATGGTATATAAATGAAAATATTGATCTTATGTTAATGGAGAGACATATAAGTAAGAAGGCAAGGCGGTCAAGCAGTAAAAACCACATGAAAGGTCCAAGAAAAAGAAGTGATAAGGATGATTTAAACTTTGAAGTCTCTTTTGAGAGACTAGTGGAAAAGCATCAACACTCGGATACCAGCCGGATGTCTGGAAGAGCTGGAGTTAAATAAAAATTAGGAGACAGATATATGAATTTTGAATTAGCATGCCTGGAGGATTTTAATGAGATAGAAAATCTCTATTGGGATTTAATAGATAAAAGCAAAGAAGAACCTTCTTTTCCTGACTGGGAAAAGGGTGTACATCCTTCAGCAGATTTTTTAATGGCTGGTATTGTTAAGAAAGAGTTGTTCGTATTAAGAGATGAAGGAATAATTAAGGCGTGTGCCATAGTTAACAGTAATTCTAATAAAGAGTATAAAAGGGTAGCGTGGAAAGTAAATGAAAGAGATAATAATGTATGGATAATCCATGCTCTCGCAGTGCGATATGAGTACCGCGGTATGGGTCTTGCTACTCAATTTGTAAAAAACTTAATATCATATGCTAAGTTAGAAAACATAGAAGCCATTCATCTTGATGTAATAGATAAGAACACACTAGCCGACAAGTTATATATCAGAGCTGGTTTTAAATATGTAAGTACTGAAAACATTTTTTATGAGGTAGTTGGAAACAGGCAGTTTAGAATGTACGAGTATGTGATAGAGTAGAAAGTATTAGAAATACGCATATAATGTGCATTATCTGTCTTATAGGAAGCTATAATGAAAAAATCATAGTAAAGAAGGAATGGTTGTGAATATAAGATATGCAACAATGGCTGATTTAGACGATATTGCATCGGTTGAATCCGAGTGTTTTCCTGTTTTAGAGGCAGCAACTAAAGAAGAATTTGAGCAGAGAATAAAATATTATGGAAATCATTTCTGGCTTATGTTTGATGATGATAAACTCATTGCGTTTGTAGATGGTTTTGTTACGGATGAGGCTGATCTTACAGATGACATGTATGAAAATGCATCAATGCATAATGAGAATGGTGCATGGCAGATGATTTTTGGTGTAAATACTCTTCCTGAATATCGCAGATGTGGATATGCGAAAGAGCTGATTAAGAAGGCTATCTTAGATGCCGGAAAACAGAACCGGAAAGGGCTTGTATTAACATGTAAAGAAAGCCTTGTTCCATATTATTCCAAGTTTGGATTCGTTGATGAGGGGATAACAGATAAATCCACTCATGGAAATGTTCTGTGGCACCAGATGAGATTGGATTTTAAATTAAGAAATAATGGAGTAAATCCTTCAGATAACAAAAATGTGACCGCGCATAAAACATTTAAAGCCGACAGAATACTATCATATTTTAAAGAAGAGTGGAAGGTGCTGCTTATAATAACCGTGTCAGGTGTTATATACAATCTTGGACTTTTGCTTGGACCATGGTTTGAAGGAAAAATGGCAGGCTGTCTTATAGATATATTGGCAAAGAATGCTGTATACAAGGATATGCTTATACTTGTTATTGCATATGTGATTTCAATTGGAGTAGTTCAGGTATCAAGATATATAAAACGTTTTTATGTTCGTAGATTCGCCAATAATGTTAATAGAAGAATGAAGAAAATATTATATGGAACACTTGTATTAAAGAGCAGGACAGAGCTTGAAGGTGAAGGTATGGGCGATATTATGACAAAGGCCATACTTGATGTAGATGATTGTGCTGAAGGCATGAGAAAGTTTACAACAGAAATATTTGATACAGGCGTAGCGTTGGCTGCATATGCAGGAATGTTGCTTGTATATGATGTAAGGCTGGCATTTATTGCAATGATATTTCCACCTATATCTTATATCATTGCTAGAAAAGATGAAAGTAATAGTCCAGAAAACAGGTTCTGCGTATAAAAAACAATCTGGTATCCTTAGTAATGCAACACTCGACAGAGCCTCCAATGCTATAACCTACAGAGTTTATGGCAGGGAAGTTAACAGAAAAAATGCGTACGAAGATAATCTGGCTGAGTATGAGAAATCAGCTATTTATGCTAATATATGGAATTCTTCTCTTACACCATTATATAGAATAATATCAATGATGGGCATTTTATTTATATTATATTTTGGCAGCAGAAATGTACTTGGAACAGGATGGAGAACCTGGAATATTGCAGCATTTACAACATTCCTAGCCTGCTTTATAAAGTTATCTGATAAGTCCTCGAAGGCGGCGAAGCTGTTTAATGCAGTTCATAAGGCACAGGTTTCATGGAAACGTATTAAGCCGCTTATGGTTATTCAGACTAAGGATACAGATTGTAAAAATCAGACATCTGGAAGGCTTGATGTACAAAACTTAAGCTTTACATATCCAGATGGAAAAAATGTATATAATGGTATTTCCTTTACTGCAGAGCCGGGACAGATTATAGGTGTTACAGGTCCGGTTGCTAGTGGTAAGTCAACACTTGGAAGGACATTTCTGTGTGAATATCCATATGAGGGAAGTATCATGTATAACGGATGTGAACTAAGAAACGCTGCAGATAATGAGAGAACAGGAATAATAAGTTACCTAGGACACGATCCGGAGCTTTTCAATGATTCAATAAAGAATAATATCCTGCTTGGTGATAATAAAGACGTAAACGAGTATCTAAAAGCAGTATGTATTGATAAAGAAGTTGAGGCTATGGAGCAGGGAGCAGATACCATTATAGGCAGTGGGGGCGTGAGATTGTCTGGAGGACAGGCACAAAGAATTGCATTAGCAAGAACTTTATGCCATAAAAAGCCAGTTTTTATACTTGATGATCCATTTTCAGCACTTGATAAGAATACAGAGGAGCAGATATATAATAATCTTAGAAAAATGACGGAAGGTAGTATCGTTATTATTCTGTCTCACCGTTTGTATATGTTTCCTAAGCTGGACAAAGTTATATGGCTTGATGAAGGTAGTGTCAGAGTAGGAACGCATGATGAACTTATGTTGGAATGTATGGCTTATAGACAGTTAAATGATGCAGCAAATGCAATGAGTGAAGATACTGTTTCATATGAACAACGTAAGAATGTCAAAGGGGTGGTGGATAAGCATGAGTAAACATAATAGTAATGTTGATAATGGCGGCAAAGTACTTAGTGTAGGCTCAATAATATTGCACACTACAATAAAGAAAAAGTGGCTTTCACTTGGTATTATAACAGCAGTATGTGGTGCAGTTATAACTGCACTTTATCCACCGCTTGTACTTGGAAGAATAGTAGATACATTGGCAGCAGGATGTCAGGTTCCTTTATATCTTATATTTCTTTATATGGTATTTACTGTGATCACAGGTCTTATGGAGGCTGCAAGGGAAGGGCTTCTTACTGTATTTGGCCAAAAGATAACGCATGCTCTGCGTAGTGGTCTTATGGAGCATTTTACCAGACTGACAGCAGATTCATTAAAACCGTCAGGAGCCGGGAGCTGTAGTGTCAAGATTCGTTGGTGATGTTGATACTGTAGAGAATCTGTTTACCTCAGGTATAGTCAGTATGTTTGCGGATACATGTAAGATAATAAGTATTCTTGCAGTTATATGGTTCAGAAATAAAGGGCTTGCAATATTATTGCTTATATTACTGCCATTTATATTCTGGTTTACAAGATATGTGCAGAGGAATATGCTTGAAGCCCAGCTGCGAAACCGGCGTGCAGTAAGCAAGGCTTCGGGACATGTACCGGAAACACTACGAAACATCCGTACAATACATAATCTTGGCAAGGAAAAGTATATGGAGAAAAAATATGATGAATATATAGGTGACAGCTATAAGGCTATGGAAAAGACCAACTTTTACGATGCCATATATTCACCGGTTATTCTTATACTAAATGCAATTGTAGTAGCGGTAGTTATGTTGTTTTCAGCATCGGGCAATGCAAAGGCTCTTACACTTTTTGGAATGTCGGCAGGCACGGCGGTAGCTGTTATTAACTACATATCACAGATATTTGCACCAGTTGAGAGCCTTGGTATGGAAATCCAGACTATACAGTCAGCAATTGCCGGTGTAAGAAGAATAAATGAATTCTTTGCACTCCCGACACTTCCAGCAATTGAAGCTGTTAATGCAGATATTAATGTTGTGTTAGAAACACAGACAGCTAACATCAATAATAGTGAAGGATTAAAAGCTGGAAAAGCCAGCACACCATATGTCCAGTTTAATAATGTAACTTTCGGATATGAAGCTGACCATATTATAATTAAAGATAAGAGCTTCAATGTTGATATGGGTGAACAGGTTACACTGCAGGGAAGGACAGGTGCGGGAAAGAGCACAATATTCAAGCTGCTTTTAGGCTTATACAGGCCTTTAAAGGGACAGATACTAATTGATGGAATCGATTCTTATAATATACCTGATAATAAGAAAAGAAGAATATTTGGTTATGTTGAACAGACATTTCATATGGTGCCAGGAACAGTTAAAGACCAGATTACATTATATGATGAAGCTATATCTATGGATGAGGTTGTGAATGCAGCCAGGCTTGCAGGACTTCACGATACAATTATGAGCTTTGATAAGGGATATGATACACCCTGCACACAGGAAATATTTTCGCAGGGACAATGGCAGTTATTGTCTATTGCAAGGGCAACTGCTGCTAATCCACAGCTTCTGCTTTTAGATGAGATAACTGCTAATCTTGATGCTGATACAGAAAGAGAAGTACTAAAGGCATTAAAAAATGTATCTGAAAACAGGACTGTTATATCAATCTCACATAGGGTTACAGCTAGAACAGGAAGAGTTATAAGCTGTTAGAACAGCGTTGTGTCTGTGACATAGCATGAAGAAGCTTGAACAGAAATGATTATTAGAAACTGAAATTTTAGAAATTGAAATTTCCAGATGAATATGTATAATAGAGGAAAAAATTATGTCAGTTAGGCGGTAGGAGTCACAAATAGGGTGATATTTAGTGGACAAACATGCTCAAATATCCATATATTGTGGATGTATGGGACCATAGGAGGCATAAATGGCGAATGGATAGGGGGTATTTGTGACTTTTTGTGACCTTTGAATTGCCACTTTTATGTAATAAACAAGAACTTCAAAAATAAAAAATTTATATTTTATAGGCTACATAGCCGATTGATTCAAATTAAGCATCAGTCAGCTTTTTTAATAATAATTGAAAAATATAGTGTATGAGAATCAAACACTTGGTACAATAAATGATAAAATAATTAAGAAGAAACTGGAGAAATAGTAATGGTTGAGGGAGAATATCACAGAGCATTTGCTATAATGAAGTTGAATGAAGATTATAGCAATCCAGAAAATGTAACATTAGAAAAGGATTCAGCATATTTGCACGAATATATACATTTTATTCAAGATTTTGGAACTTGTTATGGGATAGATCAGTCAGTGGATAGATTGAGTCGTTATTTAGATATGATTATACAAATACAAACGGATAATTATTCTGGTTATTTAAAACTGAATGATGAAGCTGACTTTGTATTAAGTCTATTTGTGGCTGCCGCAGGAGATTCTATAGAAGATATTTCAGATACAGTTTGCCATAAAGTAAATGGAATTGAGATTTTAGAAGATAAAGAATATTATGAAGAAGATTATCCACAATATATGGATTTATTCAAACCATCTGTAATAGTGCAATATAATGATGAAAAGGAATATCGATTTGGTGGAGAAGCAGTAGCTGAAAACATGGCATATTTGTTAGAAAAACTGTTTTTTAATGCTAATGATTATGAAAACTCTTTACCATATAATTCATGTGAGATTGTGTATAAAGAAATTATAGGAACTTCATGTGATAGTATTCAAATTATGATTGCTTTATGTTATGCTTCTTTAATGTCTCATTTTCCAGGATATACGTTTTATACGTTAGTAAAAAGAATCAAAGATTTAAAAAGTATTCCAAAGAAGATGGAAGATATTTTTGAAATTGCTAGGAATCTAATGCAAGAGGTTAATGAAAATCAAATAAAGAATTTAGAAGAAAGAATAGATTATACATTACCAATAATTGAAAATGAAGTAACCGTAGAAAAGTTGTATAGTCCATTTATGTATGATTTGAAATATTGTAATAATTGGTTAAAAAGTACATATAGACATATGATAGAAAATGAAGAAAAATTTCGGAATACATTGATCTATATATTAGAAGACGAGAATATTTTGTTGAGAAAAGCTCGCATGCGGGAGTTAATAAAAATAAATGAAAATCCATTACTAATTGATAAAACAGGAAAACTTTATAGTAAAGATGATAAACATTTGATTTTTCTACTAGCACCATATGCATTACAACAAACTATTATGAATAAACAAACAAGTTGTGCATTACTTCCTATATGTACGGCGTATAAAAAAGAAATTAGTAAGAAATGTGGAGAATTTTGGTGGAAGAAAGAATTTTCTAATAAAATATGTATCATGCGTTTTTATTTGTATTTAATGAATTTAGGAGATGTTCAATTTGATGAATTGGACAATTATTTAAGCTAAATATAATTTGTAAAAAATATTTGTGATAAATAAAATACATAGCCGATTGATTCAAATTACGAGTCAGTCGGCTTTTTCATGCCCATTTTTATTTATACATAGTCAGTCCCGTAAAACGGATTGGCTATTAAATTTTTCAAGGAAGGAGGAAATCATATGACCAAGTGTAAAGTAATCGCTCTTGCAAATCAGAAGGGAGGAACAGCAAAGACCACAACGACATTGAATCTGGGAATCGGTCTTGCAAATCAGGGGCGAAAAGTATTATTGGTTGATGCTGATCCACAGGGAGATTTAACAACCGCATTAGGGTGGACTGACGCAGATAATCTTCCGATTGCGTTGGATACACAAATGAAGAAAATATTGCAAGACGAACCATTTGTGTATAATGAGGGAATTTTACATCACAAAGAAGGAGTAGACATTATTCCAACTAACATTGAATTATCGGGCATGGAAATCTCACTGGTAAATGCCATGAGCAGAGAGCAGACTTTAAAGCTGTATCTGGCAGATTTGAAAAAGGATTATGATTATATCCTGATTGATTGTATGCCTAGTTTGGGAATGCTGACCATCAATGCGTTAGCTGCCGCAGACAGTGTAATTGTTCCGGTGCAGGCACATTATCTTTCGGCAAAAGGTATGACGCAGCTCATGAAAACAATCAGTAAAGTACAGAGACAGTTAAACCCTAATCTGAAGATTGATGGAGTATTGCTGACGCTTGCCGATATGAGGACAAAACTAGCAAGGACAACAGAGGATAGCCTTAGACAGAATTATGGGAAGTATATTAAGATTTTCAAAACGGTTATTCCAGTGGCTGTCACAGCAGCAGAAAGTAGTGCAGCAGGACAGAGCATTTATAAGCATGACAAGAATGGAACTGTTGCAAAAGGCGTATGCAGAATTTACGATGGAGGTGATTCAGTGTGGCGAAAAGCAGAGAAATAAACATGAATCTTCCCTCAGCAGATGACCTTTTTACCACGCAGGAAGAAAGAGACCACAAAAATCAGGAGTATATAAAAAATATTTCTCTTTTTGATATTACTGATTTTCCCAATCACCCATTTAAGGTAAGAATGGACGCTAAGATGGTGGAGACTATCGAAAGTGTTCGTGAGCATGGTGTATTAGTTCCTGCCCTTGTCAGAGAGAAGCCAACAGGCGGGTATGAAATGATTTCCGGGCACAGAAGAAAAATGGCGAGTGAAATGGCAGGGTTAGAGAATATTCCTTGTATTGTAAGAAATCTCAGTGATGACGAAGCAGTCATTGTTATGGTTGACAGTAATCTTCAAAGGGAAGAAATTTTACCGTCAGAGAAAGCATTTGCTTACAAAAATGAAATTGGAAGCCATGAAAAGGCAGCAAGGTTATCGGTCAGATTTAACTTCTGCAACAGTGTTGCAGAAGTCGGATAAGAAATCATCGAGAGAGGTATTAGCTGAGCAAGTCGGAGAAAGTCATGAACAAATAAGAAAGTATATTCGTCTTACAGAACTTATCCCGGAAATCCTTGAAATGGTCGATGACAAAAAGATTTCATGCGTCCTGCGGTAGAATTGTCTTATTTGCCGAAAGAGGAACAGGAGATATTGTACGACACCATGGAGTCGGAAGCTTGTACCCCAAGTCATGCACAGGCAATTAAAATCCGCATATTTTCAGCAGAGGGCATATTGAATGAAGATGTTTTGCTGTCGATTATATCAGAAGAGAAGCCAAATCAGGTAGAGCAGTGGAAAATCCCGAAGAATCGACTGAAAAAATACTTTCCATCGGGAACTACACAGCAGAAAATGGAAGAAACCATTATCAAAGCACTGGAATCATACCGGAAACGATAGGCATTTTGACACCAAGGGAGAAGTCTATCCGTTGGTAGTCAATGAGAAATCAGCCTTTTTCTGTTTTCCCCTCCCCACACCCTACCCCTTTGGTTTACCAGCAGATTATCAGCCGAAAAGACAATAAGGAGCCGG
>ENA-OQOA01000910-OQOA01000910.1-human-gut-metagenome-genome-assembly--contig:-NODE-910-length-10335-cov-3.084835_pt1 | contig 10335 bp, 12 predicted proteins | sample MGYA00242633_ERZ504888 | MGnify/ENA primary metagenome ERZ504888 (study PRJEB26092, sample SAMD00036372) | human gut metagenome | host: Homo sapiens | study: EMG produced TPA metagenomics assembly of... | reverse complement strand
ATAGATAGAATATGTTCAGAGAGAAGAAGAATGTCTACATTTGTTGTGGATGAAGACAAGGCAGCAGGCTGGAAGGTTATACATGTGTGAGGTGTCCGCAGCTTATAAGCAGGGAACTTAAGCTTGACAGATTCTTTGACAAAGCGCCATTTGTGCCATATGACAAGAACGAAAGAGAGGCAAGATGTGAGGAGATTCTTGATATCCAGACATATGGTCTTAAGAAAAGACTTGAACATACTGGCTGTAAGAGTGCTGTTATTGGTATATCTGGTGGACTGGATTCAACACTTGCACTACTTGTTACAGTCAGGGCATTTGATTTGTCAGGACTAGACAGAAAAGGAATAATATGTGTTACGATGCCATGCTTTGGAACAACAGACAGAACTTATAATAATGCTATAAAGATGAGTGAAAAGCTTGGCGCAACATTAAGAGAAATCAATATAAGAAAGTCAGTCAAACAACATTTTGAAGATATCGGACATGACGAAGCAGTGCATGATGTCACCTATGAAAATGGACAGGCAAGGGAAAGAACCCAGATACTTATGGATATAGCAAACCAGACAAATGGCATGGTTATAGGTACAGGTGATATGTCAGAGCTTGCCCTTGGCTGGGCAACATACAATGGTGATCACATGTCTATGTACGGAGTGAATGCATCAGTGCCTAAAACACTTGTAAGGCACCTTGTAAGATATTATGCTGATACATGTGAAAACAAGGAACTATCGGATGTTTTAACAGATGTGCTTGATACACCTGTAAGTCCAGAGCTTCTTCCACCTAATGAGGATGGAACTATACAGCAGAAAACAGAAGATCTTGTTGGACCATATGAGCTTCATGACTTTTTTATGTACCATATATTAAGATTTGGTGTTGGTCCTGAAAAGTTGTTCAGAATTGCAAAGCTTGCATTTGCTGGTGAGTATGATGAAAAAACGATATATAAATGGCTCCGCACATTTATATGGAGATTTTTTGCACAGCAGTTTAAAAGGTCATGTCTGCCAGACGGACCAAAGGTTGGGTCAGTTGCAGTTTCACCAAGAGGAGATCTGAGGATGCCTAGTGATGCAAGTAGTGCAGCATGGATAAGAAAGCTTGATAAAATAAAAGAAGGTATGTTGGAGGATTAAGATAACATGGCTGGTAATAATGCTAATAAATCAATTAATAATTCACAGAATACAAATAATGGAAAAGTGATGACTAAATATGATAGAAAAGTCGCTAAAAGAAAAGAAGAAGAGAAAAGATTACAGAGAGAAAAGATAATATTCAGGGCTGTAACAGCTGGTATTATTGCAGGTATCCTTATAGCAGCAGCGGTTATATGCGGTATGAGATATTATAAGATACATAACAGATTTATAAGTGTTGATGGTGATAATATAAGCCAGATAGAATTTGATATGTATTATAATGTGTCTAAGAAAGCGGCTATGTCACAATCCGTCTATGGCAACATGACAATGGCTGATTACTATTCATATATGGGATATAAAAGTTCAGAGAATGATAAGAGCCAGACTAACTCACAGACAGGAAAAACATGGTATGAATACTTTGCAGATAATGCATTAACAACAATTAAGGAATATAAGGCACTTATTAAAGATGCAGATAACAGCGGTTTTGATTATACAACTGGTGATGATGATTATGCGGATTTTACAAAACAGATAAGTGATGCAGCTTCTGAATCAGGTAAGAGTGTTGCTGATTATTATAAGCAGAGTTTTGGACAGTATGCGACAGAAAAGAATGTTAAAAAATATGTTATGGAGTATCTTAAGGCTAATGCGTACCAGAGTAAGCTTACAGAGGGTATGACAGCTACAGAAGCTGAAGTCAGGGAATATTATGATGAACACAAAGATACATATGACCAGGTTGATTACAGAGAGTTTACAATAACAGCTATAGATTCTACAGATGGTGAAATGCAGCAGGCTAAGGCAAAAGCGGATGAGTTTGTGGCAGGAGTATCAGATGAAAAGTCTTTTATAGAGCTGTGTAAGAGAAATGCTGCTGATGGCGAAACGAAATATGATACTGATGAGGGTTCACTTCATTCAAAGATTACAAGTACTGGCATGGATAAAGGAACATCAGAATGGCTTCTTTCAGATGAGCGTAAGAGTGGGGATGTTACAGTTATAGAGAATACATCATCACATTGTTATTATATATTGTATTTTATAAATAAATCATATGATGGAAGCAAGGATGAAACAATTGCATCAAATGTACTTAATGAAAAATATTCAGCTTACATAACAAAGCTTACAGAAAACATGCAGACTAATACATATAACAGATTTTAAATAATATTTTAAGTAATATTTGAAATTAACTGGAATATAGGTGGAATATGATATATTCCGGTATTGCAGTATTCATGGATACTTGTATTAATGTATATGAAAGGGGGAGGGGATATGTTTCATACTATATGTATTGCATGTATAATAATAGGAATCCTGATACCGTTTTGCAGTATTGTGCTTAATTTGTTTGATGGCTTTGTGGATTTTGTATCAATAGATGTATTACAGCTAGAGTTTGGACAGGATATGATATTGGACTTTTTGCCCTTTTCAATAAACAGCCTGTGCCTATGGTCACTTATATTTGGCTGCTTAGGACTTATACTTGATGGCAGATTGTCAGAAACTACGATCATAATAATAGGATTTATAGCCGGATATATATGTGCAGTGGCACTTCAGTCAGCAATCAAAAGACTTAAAAAAATTGAGAATTTTGCAGCTGATAAAGAAGAACTGCTTTTAAGAAAAGGCATTGTAAGTAATACGATACCTGAGAATGGAGTAGGTGCAATAAGTGTACAGTTAAGTACAGGTACTAATGTATCATATCCTGCCAGATCAATAGATGGCAAAGCTATAAAGCAGGATAAAGAGGTTAATATCTTAAGATTTGATGGTGACTATGTAATAGTGCAAAGTACCTCATATCTCGAAGATAAATATTCTGATATACATGGGGAAAAGAATTAAGTAAAGAAACGACCTCAGGAGTAAATCAGAAAGTAACTATTAATTAAGGATATGGTTGAGGCATAATGTGCACAACCGGAAATGGGAGGCAGACATGGGATATGGAGCAGAATCCAGCATTGTAGGAATTGTAGCAGCAGTCATTGGAATTGTACTGATTCTTACTGTAGTCTTAAGAATGTGGAAAAAGGTTCCGCAGGATAAGGCAGGCGTTGTAACCGGTATGAAAAAAAGAGTTATCACTGGTGGTGGTGGACTTGTTATACCAGTATTTGAAAGAATTGATTATATATCACTTGGAAATATTCCACTCAGTGTGGCAACAAGAAGCAGTCTTTCAAGCCAGGGTGTACCAATCAGTGTTATAACAACAGCGGTTATTAAGGTAAGAAATGAAAAGAACAGTATATTAACTGCTATTGAGCAGTTTACAGGACGAAATGAGAAAGAAATTATCGATAATATCCAGGGAACAGCTATTGCTGTACTTGAAGGTAAGCTTCGAGAGATTATTGCTACAATGACAGTTGAAGAGCTGTATCAGAAGAGAGAGGAATTCTCATCAAGAGTTCAGGAGGTAGTTGGAACTGAGCTTGGAAATATGGGACTTGAAGTAAAAAACTTCACTATCACAGATATATCTGATGAGAACGGATATATAAAGGCACTTGGTGATGGTATGATTGCCAGAGAAAGAAGGATGCTGAAATTCAGAAGGCTGAGGCTGCAAGAGATATGCAGATTAAGACATCACAGGCACGTCAGGAGGGTGAGTCAGCCAAGTTAAAGGCAGAGGCAGATATAGCCCAGGCAGCAAAGGATAAAGCTGTCCTTGAGGCTAATTATATGCAGGAACAGCAGACAGCACAGGCTAAGGCAGAGCTTGCACATGATATCCAGTCGAACATAACACAGAAGGATGTTATACAGGCACAGATGGATGCTGAACTTCTTAAACAGCAGAGACAAAAAGAAATAGCAGAGGCACAGATCCAGGTTCAGATTGCATCAGAGCAAAAGAACATAGAACTTGCCCAGAAGCAGGCTGAAAGAACTAAGGAAAGTTTAAGAGTAACAATAGTAGAACCTGCTAACGCTGAAAAAGCAAAGCAGATGGCTGATGCAGATGCTGAAAAGTATAGAAAGATAGCGGAAGCACAGGCCCGTGCTGAGTCAAGAAAGGTAGAAGCACAGGCAGAAGCAGAGGCTATTGCCATAAAAGCACAGGCAGAAGCAGATGCCATATCAAAGACTGGTATAGCAGAGGCAGAGGCAACTAAGGCTAAAGGTATAGCAGAAGCAGAGGCTATGGAGAAGAAAGCAGAAGCCTATGAGAAGTATGGCCAGGCTGCTATGATGGAGATGCTTGTCAAGGTACTTCCTCAGATGGCAGAACAGGTTGCTAAGCCACTTCAGAGCATAGATAAGGTTACAATTATTGACAGTGGTGATACAGCTAATGGTTCTGGTGTCGGACAGATGGGAGGATATGTTCCTTCAGTGCTTGCAAAGACAATAGAATCAATCAAGGAAACTACCGGTTTTGATATAACAGATGTTATGAAAGCAAATACAATCCAGGCTAAGACAGATAGGAATATATCAGTTGATGGAATGGAAGGGGTTTCTAATATTACTATAAACAATAAGGAATCTTAGTTGATAAATTACAATTCATTTGTATAATACTTAAATTCATTGTATAATACTTAATATCAGGGTGTCAGAATTCTTATCATAGTCAGGGTTTTGACACCCATTTCTTACATTTTTAACAATATATCTGGAAGGAATAATTAGATGAGAAAAAAATACATATTACTAGATCTTGATGGAACTATAACAGATTCAGGCGAAGGAATAACTAAAAGTGTGCAGTATGCACTTGGAAAAATGGGGATAGAAGAAAATGATATAGCAGTCTTAAAAAATATATAGGACCACCGCTTAATGAGAGCTTTACAAGGTTTCATGGAATGGATGATGAAGATTCATTAAAGGCCGTTGCATATTATAGAGAAAGATATGCTGTAAAGGGAATATATGAAAACAGGCTGTTTGATGGTATAACAGATTTTCTTTCAGGATTGAAAAAGAAGGATATGTTGTCGCATTAGCTACATGTAAGCCTGAGATATATGTTCCAACGATACTTAAGCATTTTGATATAGAACAATATTTTGATGTCGCAGTAGGAAGTGAACTTGAGGGAGGAAAAAGAAGACATAAAGATGATGTTATAGAAGAAGTACTGAATCAGATTATGAAAAAAATGGACATAAGCGAATCAGATATAGTATCAGTTAAAGCAGATTCAATCATGATCGGTGACAGAAAAGATGATGTGCTTGGAGCTAAGGAAGCAGGTATTGAGTCAGTTGGATTAAGATATGGCTTTGCAGAAAAGGATGAGTTAGAGAATGCAGGAGCAGATTATATACTTGAAAAAGTAGAAGATATACTTCCATTTCTTAATCAGATGTAATAAAGCATTGAGTTGTTTTATTGTTTAAAAATTCTAAAAATATATATGCGAAGTGATATAAAAATGTACAATATAAACAAAATGTGCCGAAGATTTTCGGTACATTTTTTTTAACTTTGAAAGTTGAAATTTTTTATAAAATGTTTATAATTAAAGTATAAAAACAGTACTGTAATAATTTAATAAAAAAGATGCAACTATATTTTAAGTTTACATCGAATTCAATTCAATCAAACGAGGAGGAAAAAGCTATGATTAGTTTTTTTATTTGTCTGGCTCTTCTGATAGGTGGATACTTCGTCTATGGTAAAGTTGTAGAGAACACATTCGCACCTGATGACAGAGAGACACCAGCAGTTAAGATTAATGATGGTGTAGATTATGTTGTTATGCCACAGTGGAAACTGTTTTTAGTACAGCTTCTTAATATTGCAGGTCTTGGACCAATATTTGGTGCTATGCAGGGTGCTCTTTGGGGACCAGTTGTTTTTCTTTGGATTACATTTGGTACTATATTTGCCGGTGGTGTTCATGATTACTTCTCAGGAATGCTCTCAGAACGTAATAACGGAGCTTCTATTTCAGAAGTCTGCGGTATATATCTTGGCGGATTTATGAAAAATGTAATGAGAATTTTCAGTGTTGTATTACTCGTTATGGTAGGTACCGTATTTGCAGTTGGTCCGGCAGGACTTATCGTAACTTTGTTTAAGAATGGTGGCGTAACTGGTGTAGTAGCAAACACTGAGTTCTGGTTATGGATTATTCTTGCTTACTACTTTATTGCAACATTTATTTCTATTGATAAGATTATCGGACGTATTTATCCAATATTTGGTATATGTCTTATAATTATGGCACTTGGTGTTGCTATTGGTATTTTTACTCATTCAGAATATCAGGTACCAGAAATCTGGAGTAACTTTACTAACATGCATCCTAAGGCAACACCTATCTGGAGTGTTATGTTCATTACAGTAGCGTGTGGTGCTATATCAGGCTTCCATGCTACACAGTCACCTCTTATGGCACGTTGTATGAAGTCAGAGAAACAGGGACATTTCGTATTTTATGGTGCCATGGTTGCAGAAGGTGTTATAGCTCTTATATGGGCAGCAGCAGGATGTTCTATATATGAAGTAACTGATGGCTTAAGCACAGGACTTAGTGCAATACTTGCTAATGGACAGTCAGCTGCTATATATGATGTATGTTCTAAGACAATGGGTGGTGTTGGCGTAGCACTTGCTATGATTGGTGTTATTGTATGCCCTATCACATCAGGTGATACAGCCTTTAGAAGTGCAAGACTTACACTTGCAGACTGGTTTGGCATTGATCAGGGTAAGTTTACAAAAAGACTTATTCTCTGTGTACCTTTACTTGCAGTTGGTGCATTTGTAGGACATCTTGATTATACTATCATATGGAGATACTTCAGCTGGACAAACCAGACACTTGCTATGATAGTATTATGGACAGCTAGCATGTTCCTGTTCAAGGAAAAGAAGAATTACTGGATTACAGCAGTTCCAGCAACATTTATGAGTGCTGTGTCTATGACATACTTCTTCTATGCAAAAGAATGTCTGAATCTTGGTACAAAGGTAGCTTATCCAGCAGGTATTATTATTGCAGCGGTATTCTTTGGAATATTTATGTATGCAACAAGAAAGCAAACTAAAGCTGCCAATTAAATTATTTAAATAAACATACTAATCCTAATAATCTTAATGATAACTCTGGGCCAGTTGGATGTTATATGAAGCGCTAGTACATCGTTTTCAAAATAATGTACTAGCTGCTGTTAAGTATACATATGACTGGTCCCAAAGTATTTTTTCGGAGTGTTTTTAAAAGTATTTTTCCGGAGTATATTTAAGGATGATATGATGTAATAATGTAACGAAGGGAGTAAGGAATATGATATTTAAACCTAGATGTATATCACAGACTTCACTGACAAAAGAAGAATTAATTAATGATAAAAAGAACTGTAGAAAGTTCGGACCATGTGGGGTTGGTGAGAAGGCTATATATCTTAATAGCTTTTATTTTGACAGGAGATATTATATACCGCTTTCTTCTGTTAAGAGAATATATAAAAGAATTGCTATGAGTAAGGGCGGATTTACTGGAAAAGGCTTGTTTGCATCTATACCATATCTTGTTGTGGAATATGATAATGGACAGGAAAAACAGTGTAATTTTAAGTTTGAAGAGAATGTTGATATGCTTTTATCATATATAAAACAGAACCATCCATATATAAGAATCCATAGTGCAGAAGCTGAAAAGAGACTTAAGGAAAAGGAACGCCAGATGGCTAAAAAGAAAGCCAGAGTATTATCACCTAAGGCAAAGGAAAACATTGCAGTGCTTAACAATTGCCTTGATTATCTTGATAACAAAGAGGAATTAAGCCTTAATCTGAGTTCGGGAGCCAAAAGAAAGAGAGTGTATGATAGGAGCAATCCAGCGTATAAGTGGGTTGCACTTTTTATAACATTACTTGGAGCAGCTTCACTTATATACGGTATATATTCGCTTATAATACATGCAGGATTCTCTATATATTTTCTTTTGTTTGGTATGGCAGCAATCTTCTTTTTCTCAAGTGCCAATGTGCTTCCAACTGCAAGGAATAATAAAAGATATATAGAATCGCATCTTAAAATGGCTGTAGATGAAATGCAGGATTACATAGCAAAGTATCCTGATTTTCCGGTACCAGCCTGGTATGCACATCCAGTTGTTATAAAAAGGATGATAGATATCATAGAAGAAGGAAGAGCAGTTGAGGTGGATGAAGCACTTGCTGTATTAAAGAATGATTTAAGAGCATTGAATTCGAGTGTTGCTGTTGAACAGGATGAATATGATGAAATCGTTACTATAAAACCTATGTTTTTAGTTCGCGATTATCAGTAAAATGAAAATAATATTTGTTTTGTGATGTAAAAGTGCCAATCTGACATTATTAAAAATATCAGATTGGCACTTTTAATAATACCTGTTTTGCATTATTCTTTCATGCAATAAGGTAAATATATCTTATTAAGCAATAGATTATGTAAAGGAGGTAATATCTTAAATGCTATTCTGATATTCTGAATAAGTGTATAAGATATGAAAGGCTATGAAAGAGAAAAAAGGTAGTATTATTCAGACAGTGGCAGGCTTAGTTATCCTTATCGCAGGTATAGTATTATGCATTAATACATATGTTGTTAAAGGAAACAAAGCATATGCGGTGTCTTTACTTACAGCGATTGTAGGTGCAGTTATACTTATATCAGGTTTATATAGTCTGTTTTCAAAAAACGAAAAGAAGCCTATAGATGCAAAGGTTATAGCACAGGCTGCATTATGTGCTGCATTATGTTATGTTGGTGCAACATTTATTAAAATAGATATTCCGGTAGGAACAGAAAGAACAATGTTCCATTTTGGTAATGTATTCTGCGTTCTTGCAGCACTTCTTCTTGGTGGTACATGGGGTGGTCTTGCAGGAGCTGTTGGAATGACAATAAGTGACCTTACAACAGCATATGTAACAAGTGCACCTAAGACATTTTTCTTAAAGCTGTGCATAGGACTTATAGTAGGTTTTGTTGCACACAGGCTTTTTAAGCTGTCTAAGGAACACTCTGTAAAGTATGTTACTATAGCAACTGTAGTATCAAGCGTATGTGGTATGTTATTTAATGTTGTAGCAGATCCTATAGTTGGATATTTCTATAAGACATATCTTTTAGGAGTGCCTCAGGATCTTGCAAAGGCTCTTGCAAAGGTAGGTGCAGTTACAACATCTGTTAATGCTGTTATAGCTGTTGTTGTGGCATCTATAATATATCTGGCATTAAGACCTGTTATGAAGAAGTCGGATATGTTAAGGGATTTATAATATGAATTTATAGATATTGCTATTGATTGGATTGTTTGCAGTTAATACGTAATTTGGTAATATAAAAGATGGAGTCAGATGTGTTAATCCGGCTCCATCTTTTATGGTGTTATGGCATAATTGAATTAGCGCCATCTACTATTACACTTTGTCCAGAATAATAGCATGAATCAGGACCAGCTAAGAATGCAATAACTGGTGCAATATCATTTTCTGGATCACCAAAACGTTTCATAGGGTTTAAGTTAACCTGCTTGGCATATTCTTCTGGGAATTTTTCAGCCCAGGCTTTTGCAGCAGGAGATTCAGCTCCAGGAAGAACAATATTAACACAGATTCCATATTGTCCCCATTCCTTGGCAGCGATTTTGGTTAAGCCTCTTAAGGCTTCTTTGTTAGAACCATATGCTAACTGACCGGCGATACCAAACATTCCCGTTGCAGAAGCAAAGTTAATGATTCTGCCTTCATGCTGTTCTTTCATATAAGGAAAGGCTGCCTGCATATAGTTAAGAGAACCGATAACACCACTCTGCCAGGCTTTAAGCATATTGTCATAAGAAGTTTCTTCAACCGGAGCAGATGGAACAATGGCCTGGGCGTTGTTAACAATAACATCAACAGTACCATATTTTTCAACGGCAGTCTTAACAACTTCATCTACACGTTCTCTGTCTGCAGAGTCGCAAGTCATAGCAAAACCTTCCCCACCAGCTTCTTTAATCTCTGCGATTGTCTGGTTAATAGGATCTGGGCGGCGGCCTGTTGCTATAACCTTAACACCTCTTTTAGCAAGGCAAAGGGCAATTCCTTTTCCGATGCCCTGGCCAGCTCCCGTAACGATAGCAACTTTTTCATTTAATTGTTTCATTATACATAACCTCCAAACTTTATTAACTGAATTA
>ENA-OQOA01000909-OQOA01000909.1-human-gut-metagenome-genome-assembly--contig:-NODE-909-length-10345-cov-3.667450_pt1 | contig 10345 bp, 10 predicted proteins | sample MGYA00242633_ERZ504888 | MGnify/ENA primary metagenome ERZ504888 (study PRJEB26092, sample SAMD00036372) | human gut metagenome | host: Homo sapiens | study: EMG produced TPA metagenomics assembly of... | reverse complement strand
AATTTGCTCACATTTTGAACAAATCGCTTATCCGCCCAATTTCCTACGAGAACTCGCTCTGAAGTTTTGTTTTAGACAAAAGTCTTTGAAGCTCAGACATTCGTCCAATTGGGCTGCGAATTTGTTCAAAATATGGCAAAATTCCAATGCTGCGTTTTCGGTTGCTTATTTAATTTTTATCATATACCTGAAGTCTGGAGTGTGGACAATTACAAGATTGGACAATTTAAGTGAGTGTGTATGTTGAATGTTATCGGTTCTGTCGGAGTATAAGTATCAAGAAAAAACAATCCTCGACATAATATTACAAAAATAGACTAAATATTACAAAAATATTACAAAATAATAATCGAAAGTATTGACATACTACATATAAGTGCTATAATACACACATACTCGAGTTAACAAAATTGTAACATTTACAGGAGGGACATTATGATAACGAGGAAAATGAGACTGTCGATGGCGATGCTTACGATTGCCGCGAGTGTGTTGACGACAGGAAATATAAAAGCAGATGAGAAAGATACAACAAATGAAACAAATACAGCAACGGAAAGTAAATATGCGAATAAAGCAGTTGCAGATATTTATTCTACAACAACATTAAATATCCGAAAAAAGGGTAGTATAAATGCAAAGATCGTAGGAAAAATGAAAAAAGGTAATATTGCAACTGTGCTGAAGAAAGGATCTGAATGGTCAAAAGTAAGATCAGGAAATGTTACAGGATATGTAAAAAATCAGTATCTTGTATTTGGCGATGAGATTGAAAACTTTGCGAAACAAAATGTGAAAAAGGTGGCGAAAGTTCAGACGGAAACATTAAGAGTTCGTAAGAAAGCATCTACGGATTCAAAGATTGTTACATTGGTATCTGAAGATGATAAATTAAAAGTGAAGAAACAGACCAATGACTGGGCAAAAGTCAAGGTTGATGGCCAGACAGGATATGTGTCAAAAGATTATGCAAAAGTAACATACTCTTTTGGAAAAGCGAAATCCATGAAGCAGATTCAGGCAGAGCAAGAAGCGAAAGAGGCGAAGAAAAGAGCAGAAGAAGCAGCCAGAAGTAAGTCTGAAAATGAATCAGTATCCACAACATCAAGCGGTCATACTTCTGATGATGGAACAACATCTGGAAGTACAACAGGTTCCACACAGACAACAAAGAAAGCTTCCGTATCCGTATCATCTAGTGGCTCATCAGCAACAGGAAGCAGGATCGCAAGTTATGCGCAGCAGTTTGTTGGAAATCCATACCGATATGGTGGAAACAGCTTAACCAACGGAATTGATTGTTCTGGATTTACGCAGCAGATTATGGCGAAGTTTGGATACAGTATCAGTCGTACGAGCAGTTCCCAGTCTGGTGATGGAAGAGCAGTATCTACGAGCAATTTAAGAGCCGGTGATCTGGTATTCTATGGAGATGGTGGAAGCATTGATCATGTGGCACTTTATATCGGCGGTGGTCAGGTAGTACATGCAAGTAATTCCGCACCATATCCGCGAGGAGGAATTAAGATTTCAAACGTAAATTATAGAACACCAATCTGTGCAAGACGTATCATAGGATAGCTAGAAAAATTACCAATACAGTATTTATATAGGAAGAGCGTAAAAGGAAGATTCATGCAGAATCATTCTTGTGCGCTCTTCCTTTTTTGATATACCAGACATGAAAATAAAAAATTATATTTCCTATATTGACAGAAGAACATCATGTTTATAGAATGTAAAAAGGTATATTTTGGTTAGGAAAATAAAGATAGAAAAGAGATGTAAAAAGAAAAAGATGAAACAAAGACGATTTACAAACAAAAAGCTGATCGCCCTCATGTTACCACTGGCAGTTGATCAGCTTTTAAATTCGTTTATGGGTACGGTAGATACCCTTGTAGTCAGCAATTTAGGATCAGCAGCGATTTCTGCTGTCAGTCTGGTAGATTCCATTAATATTCTGGTAGTTCAGGCATTTTTGCACTGGCTTCAGGTGGTACGGTTGTTTGCTCTCATTATCTTGGATGTGAGAAGAAAGAGAGAGCAACGAATGCAGCCAGGCAGTTAGTGTTTATTACATTCGCAATGTCACTGGTCATTGCAATCGCGTGTCATTTATTCAGCAACCAGCTTCTTGGAGTGATCTTTGGACAGGTGGAACCAGCGGTTATGGACAATGCGAAGAAGTACTTCTTCTTTTTCGGCCATGTCTTATCCATTTATCGCATTGTACGATGACGGAGCCTGCATTTTAAGAGCACAGGAGAACAGCAAACTTCCGATGCAGATTTCTTTTGTTGCAAATGGCATTAATGTTGCATTGAATCTGATATTTGTATGGGTATTGCATTTGGGTGTAGCAGGTTCTTCTGCAGCGACGATGATCGCCAGAGCATTTGCAATGGTTGCGGTGCTTTATAAATTGAGAAATCTGAAGATGAAGATACAGCTTAGAGATTATTCTTCGATTCGTCCAGAATGGGAAGAGATCAAAAGAATCTTACATATCGGAGTACCCTCAGGAATTGAAAATGGAATGTTCCAGTTTGGAAAGCTTGCGATTCAGTCAACGGTATCTTTGATGGGAACGGCGGCGATCGCAGCACAGGGAATGACCAATATCATCGAGAACTTGAATGGGATTATGTCGATCGGAATGGGAATCGGATTGATGACAGTCGTTGGAGAATGTCTTGGAGCAGGAGAAAAAGAAGAAGCAGTTTATTATATAAAGAAGATTTCCATTGCAGCAGAAGTTGTATTGATCGCTACATGTCTTTTGATGTTTGGGCTTACTTATCCGATCACATATTTTGGAGGCATGGAACCAGAGAGTGCAAAACTTTGTATATTCATGGTAACATGTATCACGATCGTAAAACCGATCGTGTGGATCATGGCATTTATTCCACCATATGGATTCAGGGCAGCAGGAGATGTTAGATTTACAATGACGACCTCCATGCTGTGCATGTGGCTTTGCAGAGTTGTGCTTGCTATGGTACTTGCGAGAGTTTTTCATATGGGACCGATCGCAGTGTGGATCGGAATGTTTACAGACTGGACGATCCGTGGAATTATTTATACAATACGATTTAAAAATAGAAAATGGCTTGCTCATCAGGTGATCTGATGTTCGTTGCGGATGATGACGGTTCGTGTTATACTGAAATGTATTTGAATGATCAAGAAATAATATAGAAGGGATACAAATAAAATGAAAGTATCAGATTTTACATTTGATTTACCAGAAGAATTGATCGCTCAGGATCCACTTGAGGACAGATCAAGTTCCAGATTATTAACATTAGATAAAAATACAGGAGAGATCGGACATGATGTCTTCCATAATATTGTAAATTATTTAAAACCGGGAGACTGTCTTGTGTTGAATAATACAAAAGTAATTCCTGCAAGACTGATCGGAGCCAAAGAAGAAACTGGCGGTAAAGTTGAAGTTTTACTTCTCAAGAGAAAACAGGACAATGTATGGGAAACTCTTGTAAAGCCAGGAAAAAAAGCACGTCCGGGAGCAAGGATTTCTTTTGGAGATGGAAAATTAGTTGGAGAAGTCATTGATGTTGTTGATGAAGGAAATCGTTTGGTGAAGTTTGAATATGAAGGTATTTTTGAGGAAGTATTAGACGAACTTGGACAGATGCCATTACCACCATATATCACACATCAATTAAAAGACAAGAATCGTTATCAGACAGTTTACGCCAAATATGATGGTTCAGCCGCAGCACCAACTGCCGGACTTCATTTTACAAAGGAATTATTACAACAGATCAAAGACATGGGAGTTAATATCGCATATGTAACACTTCATGTTGGACTTGGAACATTCCGTCCAGTAAAAGTTGATGATGTTTTAGAGCATCATATGCATTCTGAATTTTATAGAATTGAAGAGGAAGATGCAGAACTTATCAATGAGACAAAGAAAAACGGTGGAAGAGTTATTTCTGTTGGAACAACAAGTACAAGAACTTTGGAATCTGTTGCAGAAGAAGATGGAACTCTGCATGCAAAGAGCGGATGGACAGACATCTTCATTTATCCAGGATACAAATTTAAAGTGATCGATGGACTGATCACAAACTTCCATCTGCCAGAATCTACATTATTAATGTTAGTTTCTGCACTCGCAGGAAGAGAACATATTTTAAATGCTTATAATATCGCAGTAAAAGAAAGATACAGATTCTTTTCTTTCGGGGATGCGATGTTCATTCATCCATAAGAAGAATTTACTATAAAAGGATATCTTAGGAAGAGGCAGATATTGTTCAAATGAAAAAGATATAGAAACATTATTATAAGATATGAAATGGAGGAAAGTTTATGAAACTTGCACTTATTGGAACCGGAAAGATTGTTGAAGATGCATTGTTTGCAATGGAACCAGTAGAAACAATTGAGAGAACAGCGATTTTTGCAAGACCACATAGCAGGGATAAGGCAGAAAAATTTGCAAAACAGTATGCGATCAAAGAAGTTTACACAGACTATGAAGAATTACTTGAAAAGACAGAAGCAGATACTGTTTACATAGGACTGATCAACAGTGCTCATTATCCATATGCAAAACAGGCATTATTGGCAGGAAAGAATGTCATCCTTGAGAAGCCATTTACTGGATTTTATGAAGAAGCAAAGGATTTAGAGAAGATTGCAAATGACAAGAAATTATTTATTTTTGAAGCGATCACAGTACTTCACAACGAAGTGTTTTATGAGATGAAAAAGAACCTGAATAAACTGGGAAATATCCGTATGGCACTTTGTAATTATTCTCAGTACTCCAGCCGTTACGATGCATATTTAGAAGGAGATATCACACATTCTTTTGATCCTGCATATTATGGAGGTTCATTATATGATATCAACGTCTATAATATTCATTATTGTGTAGGATTATTTGGAGAGCCAAAAGATGCGACATATTATCCAAATATCGGACCAAATGGAATTGATACATCAGGAACACTTGTGATGGAATATGATGGATTTAGTGCGGTTTGTACAGGAAGTAAAGATTCAGACAGTCCAGGATACGTCTGTGTTCAGGGTGAAAAAGGTTTTATGAAAGTAGATTCTAAACCAAACATTGCTTCTGAATTAAAGACGGTTTATGCAGATGAAAATATCAAAGAAAAAGTAAAAGATGCAGCAGGAGCGATGGTTCGTGCAACGATCACAGAAGATTATAAGGCTCCAGAGCATCACCACCGCATGACACAGGAATTTACAGATTTTGCAAGAGTCATTGATGAAAAAGATTATGAGACGGCAAAAGAATTTTTGGATGAGACAGTTGCGGTTGTGAAAGTACTTGAGACAGCACGAAAGAAAGCTGGAATTGAATTTTAGAATTAAATTAAATAGAAGGAAGTAATCTATGAAAGTGATCATTATCGGTGGCGGAGCTGCCGGCATGATGGCTGCATATCAGGCAGCAAAATGTGGAAACGATGTTTCCTTAATAATGGAAAAAAAAATGAAAAATTAGGAAAGAAGATTTTTATCACAGGAAAAGGACGCTGTAATGTGACAAATGCCTGTGAGATCGAAGAGCTGTTAGATCACGTTGTGACCAACAAAGAATTTTTATACAGTGGTTTCTATTCTTTTACCAATGATGCAATGATGGAATTCTTGGAAGAACTTGGATGCCCTCTGAAAGTGGAACGAGGAAATCGTGTATTCCCTGTATCTGATCATTCTTCTGATGTTATTGCAGCATTACAAAGAGGTCTTAGAAAAGAAAATGTTGACATATATTTCAATACAACTGTCAAAAAGATTCTGATCGAAGATGGAATTGTAACAGGAGTAAGACTGGCATCTGGAGACACAGTGAAGGCAGATAAAGTCGTTGTTGCAACAGGAGGTATGTCCTATCAGGCAACCGGATCGACTGGAGATGGATATGATTTTGCAAGAAAAGCAGGACATAAAGTGACAAAACTTACGCCTGCACTTGTTCCGTTTGAGATCAAAGAAGATTATTGTAAACAGTTGATGGGATTATCTTTAAGGAATGTTGCAGTGATAATGACTGCAGATGGAAAGAAGATTTACGAAGATTTTGGGGAAATGCTCTTTACACACTTTGGAATCAGTGGACCAGTTGTTTTAAGTGCAAGTAGTTATATTGGAAGATATCAGGGCAAAGAATTAAAATTTATCATTGATCTGAAACCAGCACTTAATAAAGAACAGTTAGATCACAGAGTATTAAAAGATTTTAATAAGACATTAAACAAAGATTTTGTAAATTCCTTAGATCATCTTTTGCCGAAGAAGCTGATTCCTGTTATGATAGAGTTATCAGGAATTCCAGAGCATAAGAAAGTCAACGAGATCACAAAGAAGGAAAGAGAACGATTTGTTTCTTTATTAAAGCATTTAGAACTTACAATTACAGGAGTTCGTGGATTTAAAGAAGCGATCATTACACAAGGCGGAGTTAACGTCAAAGAGATCGATCCGGGGACGATGGAATCAAAGAAGATCAAAGGATTATATTTTGCAGGGGAAGTATTAGATCTTGATGCGGTCACAGGTGGGTTTAACCTTCAGATCGCATGGTCAACAGGATATCTTGCAGGAATGAATTAATATATTAGGAAGCAGATCAGGAGGAAAAGATAATGTATAGTATTGCGATTGATGGACCAGCAGGAGCAGGAAAAAGCACGATTGCAAAAACAATTGCAAAGAAATTAGAATTTATTTATGTGGATACAGGAGCAATGTACCGTGCGATGGCTCTTTATTTCATCAGACATGAGATCGATCCAAAGGATGAAGAGGCGATCAACAAAGCATGTCCAGATATTCATGTAAGTATCAACTATGAAGATGGAGTGCAGCAGGTGTTATTAAACGGGGAAAATGTAAATGGACTGATCCGTACCGAGGAAGTTGGAAATATGGCTTCGAAGACATCTGCATATAAAAATGGTAAGAGCAACACTATTAGATCTTCAGAGAAATCTTGCCAAGACGGCTAATATCTTAATGGATGGAAGAGATATCGGAACAAACGTACTGCCAAATGCCGATTTAAAGATTTATTTAACTGCATCATCTAAAGTAAGAGCCGAGCGCCGCTACAAAGAATTGGTAGAAAAAGGTGTAGAGGCTGATTTCGATAAGATTGAGGAAGATATCATTATCCGTGACCGTCAGGATATGGAACGTGAGATCGCACCGCTAAAACAGGCAGAAGATGCAGTGCTGGTTGATTCTTCTGATATGACGATCGAAGAAGTTGTTGATGCGATCGTTGCAGAATTTGAAAAAGTAAAATAATAAAAAGTTTATTTACAAGCAGTGAGGATAAAGATGGAAGTTATTTTAGCAAAAACAGCAGGGTTTTGTTTTGGCGTGAAGCGTGCTGTTGACACTGTATATAAAGAAGCAGGAAAGAAAAACGTATACACATACGGGCCGATCATTCACAATTCAGAGGTTGTTAATGATCTGAAGAAAAAGGGCGTGGAAGTGATCAATTCCAGAGAAGAATTAGAAGCTTTGGAAGAAGGAACGGTTATCATACGTTCCCATGGAGTTGCGAGAGAAATTTATGATCTGATCCATGAAAAAGGATTGGAATTAGTTGATGCAACATGTCCATTTGTCAGAAAGATCCACAAGATCGTAGAGAAAGCGGGCAACGATGGTGATCAGGTGATCATCGTTGGAAGTGAGCACCACCCAGAAGTTCAGGGAATCAAAGGATGGTGTACTGGAGAAGTGCATATTATCTCAGATGCAGAGCAGTTTGAAGGGATCAATCTTAACAAGCCGACGACTCTTGTATCACAAACGACATTTAATTACAAGAAATTTCAAGATTTAGTTGAAATTCTGAATAAAAAGGGTTATGATATAGGAGTATGTAATACAATATGTAATGCCACGGAAGAGCGTCAACTGGAAGCAAAGTCTATCGCTAAGGGTGTAGATGCAATGGTTGTGATCGGAGATAAGCAAAGCTCCAACAGCCAGAAGTTATATGAGATTAGTAAGAAAGAGTGTGAGAACACCTTTTTTGTGCAGACACTTAGAGACCTGGATTTGAAACTTTTGAATCGACTGGTAAGGTAGGTATTACAGCGGGGGCCTCAACCCCACAGAAAATTATCAAGGAGGTTCATGCTAGCATGACAGAAAAGAGTTTTGAAGAATTATTAGAGGAAAGTTTTGTGACAATTCACAACGGAGAGGTAGTGAAAGGTACAGTTATCGATGTGAAACCAGATGAGATCATCTTAAACATCGGATACAAAGCAGATGGTATCTTAACAAGAAGTGAATACTCTAATGATTCAGCCAACGTAGATTTAACAACTGTTGCTAAAGTTGGTGATACTATGGAGACTAAGGTATTAAAAGTGAATGATGGAGAAGGACAGGTTCTTCTTACTTATAAGAGATTAGCAGCTGAAAAAGGAAACAAACGTTTAGAAGAAGCTTTCGAGAATAAAGAAGTCTTAAAAGCACCTGTAGCTCAGGTTTTAGATGGTGGATTAAGCGTACTGATCGAAGAAGCACGTGTATTCATCCCTGCAAGCTTAGTTTCTGATTCTTATGAAAGAGACTTAAAGAAATACGAAGGACAGGAAATCGAATTCGTTATCAGCGAGTTCAACCCTCGTAAGAGAAGAGTCATCGGAGACCGCAAACAGTTATTAGTAGCTGCTAAGAAAGAAAAACAGAAAGAATTATTCGAGAAGATCGAAGTAGGAATGAAAGTAGAAGGAGTTGTTAAGAATGTAACAGACTTCGGTGCATTCATCGATTTAGGTGGAGCAGACGGACTTCTTCACATTTCTGAAATGTCTTGGGGACGTGTTGAAAACCCTAAGAAGGTCTTCAATATTGGAGATAAAGTAACAGTTCTGATCAAGGATATTCAGGGAGAAAAGATTGCATTAAGCTTAAAATTCCCAGAAGAGAATCCATGGTTAAAAGCAGAAGAGAAATACAAAGTAGGAAGTGTTGTAACAGGTAAAGTTGCACGTATGACAGATTTCGGAGCATTCGTTGAGTTAGAATCAGGAATCGATGCACTTCTTCACGTTTCTCAGATCGCAAAAGACATATCGACAAACCATCTGACGTATTAAGCGTTGGACAGGAAATCGAAGCTAAAGTAGTTGACTTCAAGAAAGACGACAAGAAGATCAGCTTAAGTATGAAAGCATTAGCTAACGAAGAAGAAAAAACAGAAGAATAAGATCTTTATCAAAGAATCCTGATTTTTATAAATCAGGGTTCTTTTTTCGTACAAGTATTGTAAAAAACAAGTTTTGCGATATAATCAGTTTTAAAAATACATTTTTTTAAAATGATAAACCTCGAAAAGGAGTTATGACCATGGAATTAAAGAGTTTAAAAAAGTATTGGTTGCAAACCGTGGTGAGATTGCGATCCGAGTTTTCCGAGCTTTAAATGAACTTGGAATTACAACGGTTGGTGTCTTTTTCAAAAGAAGACCGTTATGCCTTATTCCGTTCTAAAGCTGATGAATCTTATCAGTTGAATCCGGACAAAGGACCAATCGATGCCTATCTTGACATCAATACGATCATTCGTATTGCAAAAGAGAAGAACGTAGATGCAATTCATCCAGGTTATGGATTTTTATCAGAGAATCCTGACTTTGTAGATGCCTGTGAGAAGAATGGAATCACATTTATCGGACCATCCTCAAGCTTAATGCGTAAGATGGGAGATAAGATTTCTTCCAAACAGATGGCAATTGAAGCTGATGTTCCAATCATTCCTGGTGTAGACCATGCGGTTCACGGACTGGAAGAAGTGACTAAGATTGCGAACCAAGTTGGATATCCTGTAATGTTAAAGGCTTCCAATGGTGGTGGAGGACGTGGAATGCGTATCGTTCATTCAGCCGAAGAGATGCCAAAAGAATATGCAGAAGCAAGAGATGAATCCAAGAAAGCATTTGGAGACGATCAGATTTTCGTTGAAAAATACTTAAAGAGTCCAAAACATATCGAGGTTCAGATCATTGGTGATCAGTATGGACATGTTGTTCATTTATATGACCGTGACTGCTCTGTACAGAGAAGACATCAGAAGGTTGTAGAATATGCACCAGCATTCAGCGTGCCAGAAGAAGTAAGACAGCAGATTTTTGAAGCATCTATCCGTCTTGCAAAACATGTAGGATATAAGAATGCTGGAACATTAGAGTTCCTGGTAGATGCAGATAATAATGCATACTTTATCGAGATGAACCCTCGTGTACAGGTAGAACATACGATCACAGAGATGGTAACAGGAATCGATATCGTACAGACAC
>ENA-OQOA01000904-OQOA01000904.1-human-gut-metagenome-genome-assembly--contig:-NODE-904-length-10457-cov-2.137948_pt1 | contig 10457 bp, 12 predicted proteins | sample MGYA00242633_ERZ504888 | MGnify/ENA primary metagenome ERZ504888 (study PRJEB26092, sample SAMD00036372) | human gut metagenome | host: Homo sapiens | study: EMG produced TPA metagenomics assembly of... | reverse complement strand
GCTGAATGCAACCGTTATCGGCATGTATCTGGATAAAGAAATTGTGGTAAGGATCAAAGATGAGGTTCATCACTACAAAGGAGATTCCATTATCATTGCTACAGGAGCCGCAGAAAATATGGTTACCTTTGAGGGCTGGAATCTTCCGGGAGTCATCGGCGCAGGAGCCGCACAGACGATGATGAATCTGCACGGGTAAAACCGGGAACAAAATTCTGATGCTTGGTTCCGGAAATGTCGGTCTGGTCGTATCCTTCCAGCTGATGCAGTGCGGCTGTGATGTGGTTGCACTGGTTGATGCAGCACCCCGTGTCGGTGGGTACGGAGTCCATGCAGCAAAGGTTGCACGAACCGGTGTTCCGTTTTTATCTTTCCCATACTATTGTAAAAGCAGAGGGAGAGGAGTATGTGACCGGTGTTACGATTGCAGAAGTGGATGACCACTTCCAGTTCATTCCGGGAACCGAAAAGCATTTCGATGTGGATACGATCTGCCTGGCAGTCGGACTTTCTCCTATGTCGCAGCTGTTGAAGATGGCGGGCTGCGAGATGGAAGACAATCCAAAGCGTGGCGGACAGGTTCCAATCTGTGATGAATATGGCGAAACCTCGATCAAGGGCATTTTCGTAGCAGGCGATGTATCGGGGATCGAGGAAGCCAGCTCTGCCATGATCGAGGGACGTATCGCAGGAATCGCAGCTGCCCATTACCTGGGATATATGGATGAGGAAGAATTAAAGACAAAGGTAAAAGAACAGAAGGATGCACTTGACGGACTGCGCCAGGGCATGTTTGCTCCAAAGAATCGTGGAAAACTCATCGAAAAGACAGAAGAAGGAATCAATATTTCCATGAATCTTCTGAAAAAAGGATATGTTGCAGATGATGAAATCGAACGCTTCCCGGGCGTGACACACAAAGTCGGTGTTCATCCGGTTATGGAATGTACACAGAATATTCCGTGTAACCCATGTCAGGATGCATGCCCGAAGCATTGCATCAGGATTGGAGAAAAATATTACCTCCCTTCCGGTGGTAGATCCGGATGTGGATTGCATCGGATGCGGTATGTGCGTGGCATCCTGCTCCGGACAGGCAATCTTCTTAGTAGATGAAACGTATGAGCCGGGATTTGCAACCGTGACGCTTCCATATGAATTCCTTCCACTTCCGAAAGTCGGAGACAAAGGCGTGGCACTTGGAAGAAATGGAAAATATGTATGCGAGGCAGAGGTAACAAAATAAGAACAGCACCAGCATTGATCATACGTATCTGCTTACGATCAAAGTTCCAAATGATATGGTAATGAAAGCAAGATTCTATAAAAAGAAGCTTAGGAGGTTAGATCATGGTTGATATTCAGGCAAATTAAAGAAATAGGACCTTTTGTGGAAGGACCGGATGATAACCTCCTGGTCTGCAGATGCGAAGAAGTCACAAAAGGACAGATCCGAAAAGCAGTACACGAAGGTATTTTTTACATTGGAAGAGATGCGCAGATATCTCCGTTCCGGAATGGGATTATGTCAGGGACAGACCTGCGGAAAATTAGTAAAAGGAATCATTGCAAGTGAGTTAAAAGTATCTCCGGCGGAAGTCGTTCCGGCAAGTTCGCGGGCTCCAATGAGACCAATCGAGATGTGCATACTTGCAGAAGACGGAGGTGACGATGATGAGTAATGTAGCAGATGTTGTAATTATCGGTGGTGGAGTAAATGGATGTGCAGCAGCATATTACCTTGCAAAAAGCGGCATAAAGTCAGTCATTGTATTAGAGGCAACAAACAGTATCGGACATGGCGGTTCATCAAGAAATGGCGGTGGTGTCCGTCAGTCAGGAAGAGATGTAAGAGAACTTCCATATGCGATGTATGGAATCCAGAATCTGTGGCCGACATTGTCAGAAGAACTCGGAGTAGATACAGAGTATACCCAGAAAGGAAATCTCAGAATGGGAAAAACTCCGGAGCATATGAAAAAACTGGAAGCTCTTGCAAACTCCGCAAAATCTGTAGGTCTTGATGTAAGAATGGTCGATCAGAAAGAGTAAAAGAAATCTGCCCATATCTTTCTGACGATGTGATCGGTGCAAGCTGGTGTCCGACAGACGGACATGCAAACCCGCTTACAACCACTCTCGGATACTATAAAAGAGCACTTGAACTGGGCGTAAAATTCTACACAGAAGCACCGGTAAAAAGCCTGCAGAAGATAAAAGGAAAAGTAAGAAAAGTAATCCTGAACGATGGAACTGTATTTGAAGGTGAGACGATCATCCTTGTTGCGGGATATGAAAGCAGGGCGATCGCAAGAACAGTCGGAGTCGATGTTCCAATGACACAACTGATCGACGAATGTCTTGTAACAGAAATGCAGCCACATATGATCGATGTAATGTTTGGATGCGCGTCGGCAGATTTTTACGGACATCAGACAAAACATGGATCCTTTGTGTTTGGTTCAGACTCAGGCTGGGAGACAGTCGACGAGATGGTAGATCCGTCTACAAATATCGCAGACCCATCCAGAATGATCACAAACTCAATGACACTTTCAGCAAGCTGTCGAGCGATCCAGGGTTACATTCCGGCACTGCGTGATGCCAAGATTGTAAGAAGTTGGTGCGGATGGCTGGATGAAGCTTTCGATGGAGTACCATTTTTGAGCCCTGTAGAGGAGGCACCTGGACTGATTCTTGCATGTGGATTTACAGGACATGGATTCGGAACTGCACCTGCAGTCGGACTCATGTTAAGCCAGATGGTAAGAGGCGAAAAAACAGTCGTAGATATCAGCGCACTTCGCTATGACAGATTTAAGCCTTGCAGATAAAGATGCTGTATCGTTTTTACAATACAATCAACAGGATTAAGGTATACAATCATAAAAAATAATTGAGAAACTTTTTTAGTAATATGGACTACGAAAATAAAATATGTTACTATATGTGCGTGACAAGGGCGTCAACAGTGAATCTGTTGGCGCCTTTTTTCATTGGTGATGATTCTCCGACATGCATATGTAGACATAGAATGGAGGAGAAAAAATGAGTGCAAAGATTGATTTTTTATATTTAAGTGAGCCGGATATGATCAAAGCCGGTGTCAAGGACATGGGAAAATGTGTGGAAGTCATGGAAGACATGATGGTCACACTCAAAAAAGGTGACTACGTAATGGGTGGTGAAAACCACAACTCACACGGATGTATGGTTACTTTCCCGGACAATCCGGAATTCGAAGGAATGCCGAAAAATGGTGAAGACAGACGTTTCATGGCAATGCCGGCATATCTGGGAGGCAATTTCCAGATGGCAGGTATGAAATGGTATGGTTCAAAACACCGAAAAACAAGAAAAAAGGTCTTCCACGTTCCATCCTTATGATGATGCTCAACGACAAAGATACAGGAGAACCGCTTGCACTGATGTCGGCGAACCTTCTGAGTGCATACAGAACAGGTGCGATTCCAGGAGTCGGAGCTAAATATCTTGCAAGAAAAGATTCCAAAGTTGTAACGATCGTAGGACCGGGCGTCATGGGAAAAACATCACTGGCAGCATTTATAAGTGTCTGCCCGAAGATCGACACTGTAAAGATCAAAGGCCGTGGTCAAAGCTCCATTGATTCCTTTGTTGAATATGTGAAGAAAGAGTTTCCACAGATCAAAACGATCACAGTCTGTGAGACAATGGAAGAAGCCATCAGGGACAGCGATATCATCAGCACAACTACCTGTGTTGGAGATAAAGAGATCTTATTCCCGTATATTGATGAAAAATGGATCAAGGAAGGTGCTCTTGTATGTATGCCGTCAGCAGCCAGATTTGATGAGAGTTTTTACCTTGATAAAAATACGAAGCTGGTTGTAGATAACTATAAACTGTACGAAGCATGGGCTGAAGAGTATCCATATCCAAGCTATGACCCGGTACAGATCGTAGGATGTAAGTTCATGGATCTTCTGCATGATAAAAAAATCACCAGAGATGAAATAATAGATGTTGCGGATGTTATAACTGGAAAGCTTGCAGGAAGAGAAAATGACAAACAGAGGATCATCTATTCCGTTGGAGGCATGCCTGTAGAAGACATTGCCTGGGGTGAAACTGTCTACAAGAGAGCACTGGAACTTGGAATAGGCGTAAAACTTCATCTGTGGGACGAACCTGAACTTCACTAGTTATAACTCTCTTTAAAAAAGGAGATTAACTATGAGAAGAGATACCACGATCATTAATCCACGTCAGTTATACATAGAATTAGGAGTCGATGAACTCAAGAAGCTGAACTGTCCACAGCTTGGAATTTCTCATTTTTATGAATTTTCACTTGGACAGGGAAAAACACATGAGCTGAAAGCAGTCCCGGATGGAAGTATTGATCTGCTTTTCAATATAGGAAGTGACAAGGTTACGACCTATATAAGTGGAACGGTATTTAGTGTAAAAAACTGGAACTTGGGAGATGCGGATCTGTGTTTCGGCGTCAGATTTCAGCCGGGACAGGGAATTCTTCCGAAGGACCTGACGATGGACATGCTTGTAAATAACGATGTGGAAATTGATGGTAATATCTTTGGGGAAAACCTTACGGAAAAGATCGCACTTGCCGACAACATTGTTGACAGAAGCAGGATCTTCAAAGAGGCTTATGAAACCCTTGTCTATGGAAGACCTGATCTTTCAGATAAGGAAAAGATCAATGAGTATCTGGTAAGCAGGATCACCCGTGCAAAAGGCTGTGTGAGTATGAATGAGCTTGTAGATGAGACGAATTATTCAGCATGTTATCTCAGGAGAGTATTCAAGAATTATCATAGTATATCTCCAAAACAGTTTGCACAGTATATAAGATTTCAGATTCTTCTGGAAAAGTTAAAAACCGGAAATATGCGTTATGATGAGCTTGCACTTGAGTGCGGATATTATGACGAGGCGCATATGATGAAGGGATTTAAGAATTATGCAGGTATAACGATTGAGCAGTATAGAAAATTGCAGGAAATTACAGGGAGGAACCGTATATGAGTGGAATAGTAAAGATTGAAGTGATCACCGGAATGTCAAAACTCACAGATCTGATCCAGAATCTCAGCAAGGTTGGTGTAAGAGGTGCAACTGTCATGCAGGTGCTTGGATGTGGAATTGAGATGGGAACTCCGGAATACGAGGTTGAGCGCAATGAAGTGATGGAACTGCTTCCGAAACAGCAGATCAATATCGTAGTGGAAGCGGAGAAAGTAGATAAGATCGTTGATATCATCAAAAAGGAACTCTACACAGGGCATATCGGCGATGGCAAGATCTTCATATATGATATCGACAATGTGATCAGAGTCCGTACAGGAGATGAGGGCGTCAAAGCTCTTTAAACACAAGAGGAGTTACTTATGAATGAAAAAAAATTAGGTCTGGGGAATGTAGTCTCTATTTCAGTCGGACTTGTTGTGGCGACCAGCTGTCTGGTATCACTTGGAAATGGTGCCGGTACACTTGGAGTAACGTTTATACTTGCGATGGCAATTGCCATGCTGCTTAATATGACTACGGTTGCATCATTGTCAGAACTCAATGCACTTATGCCAAACACGACAGGTGGACTTGCACAGTACACACTTGCGGCACTTGGTCCTTTTCCGACACTGATATCGATGGTTGGCGGCTACATAATCTGTAATACAATGTCCTGTGGAGTAGAAGCGTCAATCTTTTCCTTTTCACTGGCAGATGTAGTGGGAGGTCATATTCCGAGTTTTGTATACACACTCATTATGACGGTGATCATTCTGTTGGCGAATCTTCGCGGCGTGGATATGTTTGCGAAGATCCAGGATATTGTTGCATTTCTGCTGGTAGGTTCCCTGGTTGCGATGGGATTTATCGGAATGATCGGAATGGGTACAGGCGTAAAAGTACAGCAGCCTTATGTGCTCAATGCAGATTTTAAAGATATTGCGGCTATGACAGCAGTTGCATTCTGGCTGTTTATCGGAGCAGAGTATGCAATTCCGATCTCAAAAGAAGTCAAAAATGCAAAGAGAAATGTACCGCTTGGTATGATGATCGGTCTGTTTCTGATTTTTATCATGCAGTCAGTCATGGTACTTGGCTTCCACAATTATGTAGACTGGGGCGAGCTTGCTGATTCAGCAGCACCGCATCTCTTTATGGATATGCGGTACTTGGCGAGGTCGGAAAAGTCTGGATGATGTTGGTAGGTGCGCTTGCGGTAATAAGTACACAGAACTCCACGGTTAACTCACTTGCTGTGATCTGTCAGGGGAATGGCAAAGATGAATATGATGCCGAAGATCTTTTCAAAGACAAACAAACATAATGTTCCGTGGTTTGGACAGGTGTTTGTAAGTGCGGCAATCCTTATATTCGGATATCTGAGCGACAGTTCCGCGGATATGATCTCCTTCCTTATTCTGGCAGGTTCTGTATTCTGGATGATCTCGTACATACTTGCACATGTGGATGTGCTGGTTTTCAGAAAACGTCTTCCAAATGCACCGAGAAATTTCAAAGTGCCATGCGGTGCCCTGTTTCCGGTAATAGGAATCGTCGGAACCGCATATATGGTCCTCAACATCTCCAGTGATCCACATGAACGTCTGATGATCTGGCTTCTGACAGGTGGCTGCTTTATCGTACTTGGAATTTACTCAGCTGTCTGGATCAAATTCAAGATGAAAATGAAAGTGTTCAAGAGTATTCCACTCGAAAAAGTTATGGCGATGGAAAACGATCTTTACTATTACGTCCGGAAAAGCAAAGGAATATGGAAATAAACAGCAAAGCCCTTCTGAGCTAAACTTCAGAAGGGCTTAATTATTGTCACAGATTAAATGATAAACCGTTCAACCCGGTCCATCGTAGTTTTGAGAATGGAGAGATCGGTCTGGATATCGCCGGTCTCCAGGGAATGATTGGCGTTTTTGGTGAGAAAAAGTGGTACTTCTTTCTGCTCTGCCAAAGTCTGGATCGCAGCAGTTTCAGCCCACGGATCGGCAGTGCCGTGGAAGGCGATGCTTCCCTGGAGCGGGAAGGAGAAGGTGTCTGCCAATGGCGTAAACAGGATATTTTTTACGTTTAAATTATATTGGGCTGCATAAGCAGAAGAGATAGCAGTACCAATGCTTTTGGAAATAAGAGGATGCTGCCGTAAGAGGTCCAGTCGATATCGCGCAGGGATTCTTCTGTCTGTGCGAGGGCGAGATCAAAAGCCTGCCGCATTTTGACAGAGTCTCCTTTGATATTTTCCGGGAGGGTGCCATAGGAGACGGTCTGGATCTGGTATCCATGTTTTCTGGCAAGGCGGCTTGTGTAGTACAGGAGTGGTTTGTCAGCAGTATATCCGATGCCCGGAAAAATAACTGCCAGCTTCGGAGCAGTTTTATCTGCAGCAGCGAGGTGACCGGAAACTTTGGCGTACAGCATCTGCTGGCGGATATTTTCCTGCAGGTCCTTTAAGGTAGTGGAGATATTGCAGGAATCGGATGGGAGGTAATCGTAGTCTGTAATGATATTATTTTCTTCCATGGAATAAACGATATGCGACGCACCCATGAGTTCAATATCGTCTTCGATATCTGAGAGTAATTCTTCGTATGTTTTCATTTGAATCAGTTCCTTTTTATGAATATGTGGGTAAAAACAAATAATTATTACATGTTTTAGCAAATGTGGCAATACTCTGGCACTTTTTATTTGTTTCGTATATACTGGAAATATCAGTAAATATGGGATGTTTATAAAAAGCGGGGGGAATATATGCCATTTAAAATCATACGCAACGATATCACAAAAATGAACACAGAAGCGATTGTTAATACAGCGAATGACCATGCTGCTGTTGGCACAGGCTGTGACAGCGCAGTATACGAAGCGGCCGGATATCAGGGAGTTGCTGGAATATCGTAAGAAACATATCGGTTTCGTGGAAGAAGGCGGTGCGTTCATTACTCCCGGTTTTCAGTTGCAGGCGAAGTATATTATCCATGCGGTAAGTCCATATTATGTCGATGGAAAGCATGGAGAAGAGAAGAAACTTCGCTCCTGTTACAGCAAAAGCCTGCAGCTTGCGAAGGAGAACGGGGTTAAGTCTATCGCGTTTCCATTGATATCCACAGGCGGTTTCGGATATCCGAAGGAAGAGGGAATACGAATCGCGGCAGATGAGATAAATACATTTCTTCTTAGCAATGAGATGCTGATCTATCTGGTCGTTTTTGACAGGAAGGCAACAGCACTTGGGGAAAAACTTTATCCCGATCTGGAATCTTATATTGACCACAATTATGTAGAGAGTGTTCGGGAAAAAGAATACGGAAAGTCTTCTGAACAGTCTATCAGGTTGTGGAGAGAGCGGAGCTCATCCAATATTGACAGAAGACCAAATAAAAATAATGGGATGCAGGAAAAACAACCAAAGTTGTTTTTGAGTGGAGTGGATTCACAACCTTGTGGATTTGGTGAAGATGAAGCTTCATTTCTGGATTTTGAAGGATTACACGAAGGAAAACTGGAAGAGAGAATGAGCCATCTTTCGGATACTTTTTCGGAGTATTTAATGTATCTGATCCAGGAAAGAAAGATGGAAAATGCTGAGGTCTGGAAGCGGGCAATTGTAGATAAAAAGATATTTTCAAAAATAAAAACAATGTAAATTATCACCCAAACAAATTGACAGCATTATGTCTTTGCGTAGGGGCAAAACTGAATCTGGATGAGACCAGAGATCTGCTTGCCAGAGCGGGTTATGCATTATCACCCTGCGATAAGACAGATATTATTTTTCCTATTTTATTGAGAATGAAATTTATGACATGATCGAACTGGATATTCAGCTTGAGGAACATGGCTTGCCATGTATTATTTCGTAGAAAAATAAGGGTCGCTTTTCAAACGACCGGTTAAGAGCAGCTTTTGTGTATAATGAGTCCAACAAGAAAAACACCGAGAAATAAGAAACCAGAGGAGGATAAATTATGCGTAAGGGATTAACAGAAGTTGTTTTATTTTGGACAGAAGCGGTTCTATGAGAGGGCTTGAGGAAGATACGATCGGGGGATTCAATTCCATGATCGAGAAGCAGCGGAAAGAAGAAGGAGAGGTCTTAATCTCTACGGTACTTTTTGACAGTCAGTGTGAAGTTCTCTATGACAGGGTTCCGGTGGATAAGATAGAGCCGATGAATGACAGCCAGTACTATGTAAGAGGCTGCACCGCTCTTCTGGATGCGATCGGCGGCGCAATCCATCACATTGCCAATGTACATAAATACGCCAGAGAAGAAGACAGACCGGAAAAAACCTTATTCATTATCACTACAGATGGAATGGAGAATGCCAGCCGGTGTTACACTTATGACAAGGTAAAGCGAATGGTCGAGAAAGAAAAACAGAAATACGGATGGGAGTTCCTTTTTCTTGGAGCAAACATTGATGCCATTCAGGTTGCTGCAAGATTTGGAATCGGAGCTGACAGAGCTTTAAACTATGAAAGTGACAGCGCAGGCACAGTACTGAATTACCAGGTGCTTTCCGAAACAGTCTCAGCAGTACGCAGATCCAGAAACAGAGAAGAGATGAATGAAGCATTTTCCTGCTGTGACCCGATCCGCGAAGATTACAGGAGACGCCATAAGGAATAGGAAGATATGATAAAATTTTAAGTTGCAATAGCATATAAAAGAAAGACACTTTCCAGTAAATAATGTATAATAAAAACAGACGGGCGGGTAATGAATGCCCGCTGTTTTTGATAAAATATACATTCGTGGAGGAGTTTATGAGCAGTAAGATTACAGGAAAAGAATATCCATTATTAAAAATATTCAGTTCGGATTTTGAATATTATATTCCGGCGTATCAGAGACCTTATGCATGGACGACAGAGCAGACGGAGACTTTGTTTACAGATCTGTATGACTTTTACCAGACGGAGCAGGCAGATAATTATTTCCTGGGTACGATCGTGCTGATCAAGGATGAGGACAGATCAAAGGCTGCTGTTATAGATGGACAACAGCGTTTGACAACGTTGACGATTTTGTTTTCTGTACTGGCATCAAATCTTACAGGTCAGGCACAGCAGGCATGTTATGAACTTCTTCAGGAGAGTGGAAATGTACTGGCAGGAATTCCGGCGAGACCACGTCTTCACCTGAGAGACCGTGATCAGAAATTTTTTGAAGAGTATATTCAGAATGTAAAACTGGAAGAATTGATGAAACTGGATCTGTCATCCATGAAAACCGAGGCACAGGTACATATTTATGAAAACTGTAAATGCCTGATGGAGAAATTTGCAGACGCATTTGACAAGGATCAGGATAAACTGATACAATTCAGCATTTTTCTATTAAATCGCTGTTTTCTTGTTGCGGTAAGTACAGCCAGTCAGGAATCTGCATTCAGAGTTTTTCTGTAATGAACAGCCGCGGTCTG
>ENA-OQOA01000900-OQOA01000900.1-human-gut-metagenome-genome-assembly--contig:-NODE-900-length-10542-cov-2.373116_pt1 | contig 10542 bp, 9 predicted proteins | sample MGYA00242633_ERZ504888 | MGnify/ENA primary metagenome ERZ504888 (study PRJEB26092, sample SAMD00036372) | human gut metagenome | host: Homo sapiens | study: EMG produced TPA metagenomics assembly of... | reverse complement strand
TATGAAAGCTATATTATCCCGCCTCTTCAATCACGAGGAACTGACCCGAAAAGAAGCAAAGAATTTGCTGCTCAACATAACCCGGGGAATGTATAACGACGCACAGATAGCCGCTCTGCTGACCGTTTTCCAAATGCGCGGCATCAAAGTAGAAGAATTGATAGGTTTCCGTGAAGCATTGCTCACCACCCGCATACCTATAGACTTTTCCGCTTACACCCCTATTGATATTGTAGGTACAGGCGGTGATGGAAAAAATACCTTCAACATCTCTACTTGCGCCTGCTTCATTGTAGCGGGAGCCGGATATCATGTTGCCAAACATGGCAACTATGGCGCGACTTCCGTCAGCGGAGCCAGCAATGTCATCGAACAACACGGCGTAAAATTCACTAATAATCCGGATAAGCTGACCCGTTCTATGGAAGAATGTGGAATGGTCTATATGCATGCCCAGTTGTTCAATCCTGCCATGAAAAGTGTAGGCCCTGTCCGCAAAGCACTGCAAGTACGTACCATATTCAACCTGCTAGGTCCGCTGGTTAATCCATGTCTTCCGGCTTACCAACTTCTAGGGGTCGCCGATCTGCCGCAAATGCGCCTTTACACCAACGTATTCCAGAAACTAGGCATTGGCTTTGCCGTAGTAAACAACCTGGACGGTTACGACGAAATCTCACTGACCGATGAATTCAAAGTGATGACCAATCGCTACGAAACCATCTACAAGCCATCTGAACTGGGTTTCTCCCTTGCCAGACAAGAAGAGCTTTATGGTGGGAACACTCCCGAAGAAGCGTCAAAAATCTTCAATAACGTACTGGAGAACAAAGCCACCAAAGCCCAGACAGACTGTGTGCTGATTAATGCTTCTTTTGCCATACAAGCCATGGAACCGGCCAAACCGATAGAAGAATGCGTGGCCATCGCCCGTGAATCATTGGAAAGCGGAAAAGCATTGAATACATTGAAAAAAATTTGTGGAACTGAACAGTTGATTACACACCCAGTATTCCACTACCAAACGCCTCATACAATGACAGATATATTAACAGAAATCATCGCCTGCAAGCAGATCGAGATCGAACTGCAAAAGGCTGCCATCAGCAAAGAAATGCTGATAAACAATTGTAACGAACCCATGCCACGTATCAGTATGCGTGCCAGTCTTGCCTCTTCTCCTTACGGCATCATCTCCGAGTTCAAGCGTCGCTCCCCCTCCAAAGGATGGATAAAAGAAGACGCACAGGCAGATACTATTCCTCCCGCTTACGAGGCGGCCGGAGCCTCCGCACTTTCCATCCTCACCGATGAAAAATACTTCGGCGGCACTCTGAAAGATATCCGTTCGGCACGCCCCCACGTGCAACTTCCCATTCTAAGGAAAGATTTCATTATAGATGAATACCAACTTTATCAGGCACGCATCGTAGGAGCGGACGCTATCCTTCTTATAGCCGCCGCTTTGAAGAAAGAGCAATGCAAAGCCCTGGCCCTCAAAGCCCATGAACTGGAACTGGAAGTCCTGCTGGAAATCCACAACGAGCAAGAACTGGAATATATAGACGAGAACATTGACATGGTAGGAGTCAACAACCGTAATCTGGGAAGCTTCCACACAGAGGTGGAAAACTCTTTCCGCCTGGCGGAAAAACTACCCGAAGAAATGCTCCGGATCTCTGAAAGCGGCATCTCCAGCCCCGAAACAGTTAAACAACTCCGAGCTGCCGGCTTCCGAGGCTTCCTGATAGGGGAAAACTTTATGAAAACACCCGCACCTGGAGAAGCCTTAAAAGAATTTATAACCAAACTAGAGAAATGTTAGGATGCAACAACAATGATTATCAAGGTATGCGGTATGCGCGAGCCCGAAAACATACGCGCCATAGAGCAAGCCGGAGCAGACTGGATGGGATTCATCTTCTTCCCCCAGTCTGTCCGCCACGTATCACATCGTCCGGAATACCTGCCGGAACAATGCCGCCGGATCGGAGTCTTCGTCAACGAAAGCAGCGAAAACATCCTGCTGAAAGCACAGGAATTCGGTCTGCACCATATCCAGTTGCATGGCAGGGAAACACCGGAACAATGCCGCAAATTAAAAGCCGCCGGATTAGGAATCATTAAGGTGTTTTCCATTGCACGGGAAATTGACCTGCGACCCGTCGGCTGTTATGAGGGCATTTGCGATTACTTTCTTTTCGACACTGCCTGTTCCGGATATGGCGGTTCCGGCAAAACTTTCAACTGGAATATCCTGCAAGCCTATCGGGGAAAAACGCCTTTCCTGCTGAGTGGCGGCCTCCGTCCCGGCAGCCTTTTCCTCTCTGTTGCAGTTCAAACATGAACAGTGGGCAGGCATCGACCTGAACAGCGGATTCGAGACTGCTCCGGCTCTGAAAGACGCCGCCGCCGTCCACACATTTATAAACCAATTAAAACAAAAAATACAATGAACAGAATCAACCAGTTATTCAGTATCAAGCAAAAAGACATCCTCTCTATTTATTTTTGCGCAGGCTTTCCTACTTTAGAAGGTACGGCAAGCACCATCAAAGTCCTGGAAAAAAAAGGGATTAACATGATTGAAATCGGCATTCCTTTCAGTGACCCGATGGCTGACGGTCCCGTTATCCAGCACGCCGCCACCCGCGCCTTGAAAAACGGCATGACACTGAAACTTCTTTTCGACCAACTGAAAAGATATCCGTAAAGAAGTACAGATTCCGCTGGTGTTGATGGGATATCTCAATCCCATCATGCAATATGGATTCAAGGATTTCTGCCGCACTTGCCGGGAGACGGGAATCGACGGGGTGATTATCCCCCGACTTGCCTTTTCAAAAGATTATATGGAGGAATATCGTTCCATAGCCGAGGAACAGGATGTGAGAATCATCATGCTCATCACTCCGGAAACCAGCGAAGAACGTATCCGCCTGATTGATGAACACACCGACGGTTTTATCTATATGGTATCTTCCGCCGCTATCACCGGTGCTCAAAAAGATTTCAACGCACAGAAACAAGCCTATTTCCAACGCATCGCCGACATGAATTTACGCAATCCCCGCATGATAGGTTTCGGAATTTCCAATAAACAAACCTTCGAAACCGCATCCGCTCATGCCGCAGGAGCCATCATCGGCAGTAAATTCGTGACCTTATTGGACGAGGAAAACGGGAATGCGGAAAAAGCGGCAGACAAGCTGCTGGAAGCTTTGAAAAACTGATCTTCCACAACCCGTAAACGCAGACGCAGACGCAGCAGACGCAGGCCCTTTTTTCTCACACACGTGCGCGTACATTATATATGGTAAATGTGTATCTATTTTTAATAACCGTGTTTTAACTGTCATCAGAGAGGGAGGTCAAAACGAGATGAACCGCTCTGAAAAAAGATACAGATTGTAACTGAACAACATAAAAAAGTTGTATCCTTATTCAAATGTAGAGTGAATACGACTCTTTTATTGTCGGTTGAAAGTACAAGTTTCAGATTCAAAGTTCATTTTCTCTAAAATAGGGTCTTCCACCTTACGGTAGTTTATTCTATTTCCCCACCTTGTATTATACGCGCACGTGTGTGAGAAAAAAGGACCTGCGTCTGCTGCGTCTGCATCTGCGTTTACGGCATTCACTCATAATGCCCTCCTCTTCAAAGCTCACCTGAAAGGCCAGTACGATGAAGGTGAAAGATACAGTACCTTGCAGGCATAAGATTATATATCTTACAAGCATAAGATATATAATCTTACACGTAATCTTTCCATATCTTCCACCCACCCTATCCGGGAAAACCAGCCTCGGTCCATAGAGAAAACATTTTGTTATTTTTCCCTCTTATTTTTGTCATACTTATACATAATTACTATCTTTGTGCCAAAATTAAACAAGAGAAGCGCATGATACAGAGTGAATATCCTTCCGTTTTTGCTAATATACACAGGCGGTACGATCGGCATGATTGAAAATCCTGAGACAGGTGCACTAGAAGCCTTTAATTTCGACCAGTTACAAGACAATGTTCCCGAATTGAAGCGGTTCAACTATCGCATCTCCTCTTACCAATTCAATCCCCCCATTGACTCTTCGGATATGGAACCTGCCTTGTGGGCCAAGTTAGTCAAGATCATCAAATACAATTATGATAATTTTGACGGGTTCGTCATTCTGCACGGTACAGACACCATGGCATACACCGCTTCAGCGCTCAGCTTCATGCTGGAAAACCTGAGCAAGCCGGTTATCCTGACTGGCAGCCAGCTGCCCATCGGCATGTTGCGCACCGATGGAAAGGAAAATCTGATCACTTCCATAGAAATAGCCGCTGCCAAACATCCGAACGGCACTGCTATTGTACCCGAAGTATGCATCTTCTTCGAAAACCATCTGTTGCGCGGAAACCGTACCACAAAAATAAATGCGGAGAATTTCAATGCGTTCCGTTCATACAATTTCCCTTCGCTGGCGACAGCAGGCATCCACATAAAATATGAATATGACCGTATTCACAAAGCCGATCCCAATCTGCCATTAAAACCACACTATCTTTATGATACCAATGTAATTATACTGACCCTTTTCCCGGGCATCCAGGAAAACATGATCAGCAATATCCTGCATACACCGGGATTACGCGCAGTGGTATTAAAAACCTACGGTTCGGGCAACGCTCCGCAAAAGCCATGGTTCATCGAACTTCTAAGGGATGCCACTTCACGGGGAATCATCATTGTCAACATCTCCCAATGCTCTACCGGAACAGTGGAAATGGGAAGATATGAAACCGGACTCCATCTGCTGGACGCAGGGGTCATCAGCGGCTACGACAGTACGGTGGAATCCGTTCTAACCAAACTGATGTTCCTTTTGGGACACGGAAAAAGTGAAAGAGAAATACGTTACCAAATGAGTATTCCAGTAGCCGGAGAGTTTACGAAATCATAATTTATTGCGTTCCAATTATTATCCGGCGGGATGATTACAGAATCATTAAAATGGTGTAATCTGCGCTGAAAACTTAACGATTTTATAACATGTAATCTTTTTGTAATATTTGTTTCATCAAATAGTAATAAAAATGCTCCATCTTTGCAATGCTGATCAGAAAAGATTAGTTTTGTAGTATTAAAAAGATGGATATATGAACGATTACCGCATTTTAGTAGTTGACGATGAAGAAGATCTATGCGAGATTCTTAAATTCAATTTAGAAAACGAAGGGTATTTTGTGGATACAGCAAACTCCGCCGAAGAAGCCCTGAAGATGGAACTGACCCAATACGACTTACTGTTGCTGGATGTGATGATGGGAGAAATTTCAGGATTCAAAATGGCGAACATGCTGAAAAAGAATAAAGCTACTGCTTCTATTCCCATTATATTCATCACTGCTAAAGATACTGAAAACGATACTGTGACAGGATTCAACCTGGGAGCCGACGACTATATCTCGAAGCCATTTTCACTGCGCGAAGTTATAGCACGCGTCAAGGCTGTCCTTCGACGTACCAGTCCCACACAGGGAAAAGAAGTGCAGGAACAATTGCAATACAAAGGGCTTTTAGTTGACATCACCAAGAAGAAAGTCAGCATAGACGGTATAGAAATTTCCCTGACAAAAAAAGAATTCGAAATCCTGTTGCTGTTGTTACAAAACAAAGGCCGCGTATTCTCACGCGAAGATATTCTGGCTAAAGTATGGCAAGAGGAAGTCTATGTGCTGGACCGTACCATTGACGTCAACATTACTCGCCTGCGTAGAAAATAGGCGAATACGGAAAATGCATCGTCACCCGCCTAGGATACGGATACTGTTTTGAATGCGAATAACCTAACCTGTACTTTTCCATGACTATTGAATTATCCAGCCACGTCCTGTCATTCAACAAGAAACTATTCTTGTCGGTAATCTCCTTATTCATAGCATTCGCCATCTGTTTCATGGCATTCCAATATCGCAGGGAGAAGGAATACAAAATAGAGCTGCTGAACACACAACTCCAGAATTACAACGACCGCCTGAATGATTTTCTCCGTGGCAGGGATACGCTGAATATTCAACAATTGGACGACTATGTATGCGAACACACCTTTGAAGATCTACGTGTGACACTGATCAACAAGAATGGTACTGTAATTTATGACAATCTGGAAAAAGATCCCAGCCACTTCGAGAACCACCATAACCGTCAGGAAATAAAAGAAGCCATCACTTATGGCAGCGGCTATTCCATTAACAGACAATCGGAAAGCCTGGGCGGTGAATTTTTCTATTCGGCCAAGTATTATCCTAACCTGGACTATATCATTCGTTCGGCCCTTCCCTATAATGTCAGTCTGATGAGACACTTGAAAGCAGACTCCCATTATGTATGGTTTACACTGATAATCAGCCTGATATTAATAATTATATTCTACCGGTTCACACATAAATTGGGAATGTCTATCACCAAATTGCAACAATTCGCCATGAAAGCCGACCGCAATGAACCGATAGACACTGATATGCAGGATACCTTTCCCAAAAACGAACTGGGCGAGATATCCCAACATATCATCCAAATTTACAAACGTCTGCATCAGGCAAAAGAAGATTTATATATCGAACGCGAGAAACTGATCACCCATCTCCAAATCTCGCACGAAGGTTTAGGCGTATTCAACCACCGCAAAGAAGAGATTCTGGTAAATAACCTGTTCACACAATATGCCAACCTTATCTCAGACAAAAATCTGAGTTCTACGGAAGAAATCTTCTCCATCCCCGAATTGCAGCCCATCACCCGTTTCATTACAAAAACAAGGAACGCAGTATCGGCAAAGGAGAGAAACGGATGTCATTAAACATAGACAAAAACGGACGTATCTTTGCCGTGGAGTGCATTATCTTTCAAGATGACAGCTTTGAAATCTCCATCAATGACATCACTCAGGAAAAGGAGCAAGCACTTCTGAAAAAACAGCTGACACAGAACATTGCCCACGAATTGAAAACCCCTGTAAGCAGCATACAGGGATATCTGGAAACCATAGTAAACAACCCTACCCTGCCCCGTGAGAAAATCAATGCTTTTTTGGAGAGAAGCTATGCACAAAGTAACCGGCTGGCACATCTGTTACGGGATATCTCCGTACTTACCCGCATGGAAGAAGCTCCGAACATGATCGAGACAGAACCGGTAAACCTCACCACCATGATGCGGAATATCCTGAACGAAGTAACTTTGGAACTGGAAGAAAAGCAGATCACTGCCCACAATATGCTGCCTGAAAGACTGACCGTACAAGGCAATTCTTCCCGTGCTATATTCCATCTTCCGGAATCTGACGGACAACGCCATTGCATACGCAGGAAGTCATATTTCCATAACCATCCGCTGTTTCCGTGAAGACGAACGTTTTTTACTATTTCAGTTTTCTCGGACACAGGCGTAGGAGTAGATCCCGAACATCTAAGCCGTTTGTTCGAGCGTTTTCTACCGGGTTGGACAAAGGACGTTCACGCAAACTGGGCGGCACAGGCCTGGGACTGGCCATTGTGAAAAACGCTGTCATTCTGCATGGAGGAACCATTTTCGCCAAGAACACCCCCGGTGGAGGTCTGGAATTCATATTTACACTGAGTAAAGAATGAGAAGATGACAAGCACCTGTTTCTAAATTTTCTTCAAAATTTAAACAGGCTCTAAAAAATAAAGAAAGATAATTGTTTTCTTAAATATAAACTGTATCTTTGCGGTGCATCGGTTCATTTATCTCCCCTCCGAGGTGAATGATTAAAAGGGAATCAAGGTGAGAATCCTGAACAGTCCCGCTGCTGTATGTTTCACTAAACGCATAAGCAAAATGCCAATAACCACTGGGATAATTTCCGGGAAGGTGCTTATAGCGGAAACGAGTCAGAAGACCTGCCTGTGCATTTATCAAATCTGAAGCTTTCGAGGAAAGAGCTTGGAACACTGAACGTAAGGGATGCCTTTAATCACATCCGCTATTTTCTCCGTTTCACTGTCCGGAAAAAAGTATCAGGTAAAAAGAACATTTATTTTAAAGTAAACTCTGCCAAGTTTATTTGGAATGCTCAGCCGAAGTGATTCGCCTGAGCATTATTTTATAATCCAAGTCAATACAAAATCGGGATGAGTGACATAACGGACCCGGTAACGTCCCTGCCGGCCTGTACGATATTCGCATGCCTCGAACTCCCCCTCTTCCGACAGGCTGAAAGGAAAAATACGAAGATGACGAATGAAATCCACCTCCTCTACTCCCATCAGTTTGAACAGTGCCTCCTTGGCCGACCAATGGAGCAACAAAGCATAAACTTCATCTCCTTCCATCATTGCGGACTCTTCATCGGAACGAATAAAACGGGAAGCTACTTTCCGCACTCTGGTTCCATACTGCTCTATATCCATTCCCACCTCACAGGAAGAATGAAGCGCCACCGCTACATAACCACGAGTATGCGAGATGCTGATATACCGGCTTCCATCCTTTAGATAAGGCCTTCCCGAAGAGTAATAAGCTATCTCCTTTTCTTCTCCACACAAAGCCTTCAGCAGCACACGTACCGACAACCATTCATGCTTCCGTTTTTCGGAAAAAACAGCCAGTTTCTCCCTATACCAGTCTTTATGCTCCAATGATGCCAGCAGTTGTTCCGTTGTTTCATCAGACTTCCATATTCCAAGCAGAAATTCCCCTTCGCTATAAGTACGGTATAAAGGCATGATAAAATCTATTTCTTTCCTTCTTCCATTTCCATGGAGTGGGAAGGGTCAATGATAACTTTTACTTCAAAATGCGGCGCGTATTCATTTCAAGTACCTCAAATGATAATTCCCGTAATCCAACCGCTCGTGCAATACAGGAACTCCCCTTTATTTCCAGCAACAAACCGGCCAAAGTGTCCGCATCTCCTTCCACTTTCTCGAAAAGAGCGGGATCAGCTTTCATAATTTTATAAAAACTCGGACAGTAAGGTTTTTGCCTCGAAATATATAGGTACGGTCATTCAGTTTCACATACGTACGCTCTTCATCATCGTATTCATCATTAATCTCTCCCACAATCTCCTCGATGATATCCTCCATTGTAACAATACCCGAAGTACCTCCAAACTCATCGACAACGATGGCAATATGGATCTTGTTTGCCTGAAAATCACGCAAAAGGTCATCAATCATCTTTGTTTCAGGCACAAAGTAAGCGGGACGGACCAATGTTTGCCAACGAAAGTTGTCGCCTTTGCCCAAATGAGGAAGCAAATCCTTTATGTAAAGAATCCCCTTTATATTATCCCGCGATTCGGCATATACCGGAATACGGGAATAGGCATTTTCCACGATGCATTTCAACACTTCGGAATAAGGGGTATTGATTTCCAAGTCCACCATATCCAGCCGGGAAGTCATCACTTCTTTGGCCGTTTCCTCACCAAAACGGATAATACCTTCTAGAATATTGCTTTCCTCTGAAATCTCACTCTTGTCCGTCAATTCCAAAGCCTGTGAAAGCTCGTCGACAGAAATATTATAATTCCTTTTTGCCACACATCTGTTCACCAAAAAGGAAGAACGGACCAGCAATGCCGACAAAGGTGAAAAGAATTTCTTTAAAAAAGAAATGGCAGGAGCTGCCTTACGGCAAAACTTCAACGTGTTCTGTGCCGAATAAATTTTAGGCATGATTTCACCGAAAAGCAATAGCAGAAAAGTAAGGACAACCGTTATTAGCAGGAATTCCAGAATCACGGAATTTCCAAAGTGTATGGTGCTGGCAAAAAAATAATTGCACAGCATGATAATGGTTACATTGACAAAATTATTAGAGATAAGAATAGTCGCTAACAAGCGTTCGGAATCATTCAGCAGGGCGCTGATACGCCTGTCCGAAGTATGTTTTCCTTCCTCTATCTCACTTAAATCAACAGGTGAAAGGGAAAAGAAAGCTATTTCCGAAGCAGACACAAAGCCTGAGGCATACAACAATAAACAGCTAATAAGATAGCTATGATGGCTCCTATGGTAGGAGCCGTTACGGTTACACCGTCAAATAAATCCGCCAAGCGGCATAAATACGAGTCAGGGTCCAAGGAATCTGGTTTTAGTTAAACATCAAGTTCTCTTACTTAAAAAGGTAAGTCGTCTGTCAGGCTATTATCCGAAGTTTGCTGTTGTTGCGGAGCTACTTGTGCAGACATCTGCTGCCGGGATACCGCTTGTGCCTGCACATATCCCGTACCCGGTTGCTGTGAGGCGTTACGCGGGGTCAACATCTCCATATTATCAGCAAAAATCTCGACAATGGTGCGTTTTATACCATTCTGATCATCGTATGAACGGCTACGGATTTTTCCTTCTATGTAGAGTTTGTCGCCCTTACGGACATATTTTTCCGCAGTTTGAGTCCAGCCCTCTCCATAACACGATATTATGCCATTCCGTACGTTCGGGAACCTGTGTTCCATTCTGCAACGTATAGGCACGGATCGGTGGTAGCCAACGAGAAAGTGGCAACGGCAATGCCGGTATCC
>ENA-OQOA01000899-OQOA01000899.1-human-gut-metagenome-genome-assembly--contig:-NODE-899-length-10542-cov-2.779357_pt1 | contig 10542 bp, 14 predicted proteins | sample MGYA00242633_ERZ504888 | MGnify/ENA primary metagenome ERZ504888 (study PRJEB26092, sample SAMD00036372) | human gut metagenome | host: Homo sapiens | study: EMG produced TPA metagenomics assembly of... | reverse complement strand
TACAGCTATGAGGAGATATTAAACGCAGTTAGGGATTGGACAGAATACTATAATACAGAACGTTATCAATGGGACTTAGCAAGGTTGTCACCTGTTGAGTATTATCAATATATGACAACAGGAATTTATCCTCTGATAATTCCTAAAGCAAAAGGTGAAAACAATCAATCAGAGGCATCATGTTGATGCCTCTACACAACAAACAAATATAAAATAGAAATCTGAAAAGGAAAAGTCATAGTGTCCTTGACAAAGGGTACACTTTATTTCCATCTAATTTTTCATCTGTTTTTTATATAATAAAACATTTTTCATGTATTAAAAAAATAAAGTTCCCAATACTATTGTGTACACACAAACGTATTGGAAACTTATTTTTAAAAGCTGTGTCCACCACCACCGCCTCCACCTGATGAACCTCCTGACGAGCCACCTGATGAACTTCCACCTGATGAACCACTGTCTGAATCTGATTCAACAGGAGAATATGTCTTGCTCTGGTATGTATGGACTACTTTACAATTATCAAATGCTTTATTTACCAATATAACATTCATAATCTTCTTTATAGATGGCACTTTTTTCTGACATACATTCTTACAATACCATAGTTAATAAGTAAAGCCGCAACTATCGCAAGCAGTGCGTTACTTATATACTTCATTGGCTGAGATATTTTACTCCCTTTAAGCAGCGCGAGCTCCTGCTCAAAAACTTTATATGCGCATGTATAATAATCACCTGATGACGCATACCTGTATACATTATCAGTTATTGTATCTGCATATGAGCTTGTCACAGTATTATATATCTTACCATTACTATGTATCCATATATTTCTATTATCCATATCTATTACAAGTATAGTTCCACTATCAGATTTGAATCTTTCATTATACAGAGCTCTTATATATCCTTCTGTTGACATATTGTTAGTTTCTATCGTTTTCAGCATCACATTTCCATATAATGTAATCTGCTTCATAAGTCCAAGCAGTGCTTCATAATCATTCTCTGCCATAAGTGCTGCATCATCTTCAATAATAGCTTCATATCCTGTATCTGGATTAATATATACATTCCTATAGTCTTTTTCGTCCTCTGCTCTTACATTTTTCACTGAGAGAAGCAAAACTATCGCAGCAATAATTATAAATGTGGCAGAAAATACTGCTATACTGCTCATTTTGTTATGCTTATATAGCTTATCACGCATTATCATCACCTCCACGATAATTATCAAACTGTGGAAGCTTCCTTGTTGCAAGCATATTATAGTATCTTATAAGATCCGTAACAGTATATATTATAGCTATTAATTCCACAATAACAGCTGCATAATAATATATATCAGATACTGGATTAAACCAGAGTACCACCGCCGCAATAAGCATAGCCGCAAGCGAGCCTATATTACCAGATATATTCTTTCCCGATACATTCTTAAATATCTTATGATTGGTAACAGTAAGTATAACGCCTGCTGCAAAACATGTAACACATATAGGAAATCCCATACCCAAAGATACAGTACCTGCCGCCATATAATATTGCTGCAAACTGTAACGTGTATAACACCGGAACAACTCCGCTGAATATAACAGCAATTATGGCAATCTTCATAGTCCATGAATTTCTCTTTTCTCTTTATATAAACTTTTTTTCTTATCTTTTCTGTTTCTGCCTTCTTCCACGGCATCAGCTATACTGTCAGCAAGCTTTTGATCTTCTTTTAGCTTATCCATGGAAGACATATTTTCTTCCAAGCCTGAACCAGCATACATTCTTCCCCTATCATCTAGTTTCTTGTCTTTTATGTATATTTTTTTCAATTCACTCACATACATTATGATTGTGATCAAGGCTATAAAAGAAGCCACTACAAGTGTTACTTTCGGTCTTATCGTGAACATAAGATTAAGCAATATGAATATCGGAATTGCAAGCAAAGCCGAACCAATGAAATATTTAACAAGTGATACTGGCAAATCTGCAACAGCTTTTCCTGTCTGTCCATTTATAATTGCATATGCGACTCTGTCTTTATTGCGATAAGATAAAAACCACACTGGGAATAGTGCTCTGTCTTCAGATACTACCTCTGTTCCAAGCCTTCTTTCCATATTTCCCTGATAACTGTCAAGGCTTACAGAACCCAGATGGGCAGTTTTTTTAATATGCTTATACGTTTCATCAACTGCTATAGCTTCTGCATCCATCCTGTATACATCCGCCGCAACATCAGCTGTATCTGCATAAAAACCACTTAAAAAAGATGGTGTAAAATGCTTTCATATTCTTAACATCATATGGCGCTATAATTTCACTTATACCATCGTCAAAAGATGATGAGGCATCATATGAAAAGTCCCTTATAATAGCAATCCACATCACCAGTAATATCATAATGATCTGTATATATATAATCGCCACTGCGGTGGCTTTTTGAACCTTTAAGACACACTGGACCCTTTTGTGCAATATAATATGTCCAGTACGGCATATATATCCCTCTGAATCCATCTATAAACTTATCGTCTTTCAACTCCCCAGGTGCAAATAATGCATAACGCATCATGCTTTTATATGCACGCTTACAGTCCTGCTTTGTTTTTGAAAATGGTATGATATACCCTGGCTTTAGTTCTTTTGTGACCCTACTGGTAAGAATCGTCGATGCGCCGCAGAAACTACAGAAATTCGCTGCTGTATTATCAGTACTAAGTATTTCTCCTCCGCACTGCGGACACCTGAATACAGTAACATCATACTCAACGCTTTCCTGTGCATCATGTTCTTTACTTATTTCATATGGATTGAAGCTATTACTACAGTGATCACATTTCAGCTGCTGCGATGGTATATCAAATATCAGTCTTCCTCCGCAACAAGGACATTGATACATATGGTTATCCCCCTTCACACATCATATAAAAGCCTTATTTACTTATATTCAATCAATATCACTAATATAATTATATACTACATCAGTACATTCTTCGCCTTATCAGTAATTTCTCTTTGATATGCAATCTCGTTTTCTATATTTCTAGCAACTTCATTAGCAGTATATGCTGCCTCTACAACTTTATTGAGAACATTTCCTATCTCATCCGCTTTTTCTTTCTGCTGGTTTGAATTCTCATATATATTTTTCATAGAATCTACTGTTTTTCCTACAGACTGTTGAACCATAGTTATGGTATCAGTTATTTCCTTTGATGACTTAGCCGACTGCGCTGCAAGATTACGCACTTCACTTGCAACTACTGCAAAGCCCCTTCCATGTTCACCTGCTCTTGCTGCCTCAATAGAAGCATTGAGCGATAGTATATTGGTTCTGTTTGATATAGATGATATAACACCAGCAAACTGTTCAATGTCTTTAGAAAGCTTTTCAAGTTCTTTTATTCTTGTTGCTGATTCCTCTGCTATTTCATTAAGTTCATCTATCATTTTAAGGATTTCTTCAACACTCGATATACTTTCCTTTTACAAGATTAAGCGATGTATCAGATGAATTGATAACATCAAACGCATCCTTTTCAAGCTGTTCCTGTGATGAATCAAGTCCATCAAGTATTCCAGATAAATCATTAACCAGATTATTATTATCCATGGTATTCCTCCATATATATTATTATATTTTCTTTTGCGCTCATTATATCACGATTCGTAGCTTTGCTACTCGCCGCTGCTATCGCAGCTATCGTGATCGTCATTCGCCGTTCGCCAGAAATCTGCAAGCAGCTTTCTGGCTCTCTTGCGCTCATTATATCAGGTTTATGGCTTCATTTACGTTATGTATACCAATAAGATTAATTTTATCATTATTTTTAATGTTTTTCAAGCAGACTGATGGCAATATACATGTCGTAAAGCCAAGTTTTACAGCTTCATTCACTCTTTGCTGTACCTGGGTAACAGCCCTTACCTCTCCCGACAAGCCAACCTCTCCAAATATAACTGTTTTACTGTCAATCTCTTTATTCCTGAAGCTGCTCACAAGTGCTATAACAATTCCAAGATCTAGAGCCGGTTCCGTTACCTTTATGCCACCTGCAACATTTACATACGCATCACTTGATGACATTCTCATTCCTGCTCTTTTTTCAAGAACAGCCATAAGAAGATTCACTCTGTTATAATCTGTGCCTGCTGCTGTACGTCTTGGCATGCCAAAATTAGAATCACATACAAGTGCCTGCACTTCTACCATAAGCGGCCTTGTTCCTTCAACAAGACACACAACAACTGAACCTGAGGCTCCCTCCGGTCTTCCGTTAAGCATATATTCAGACGGATTGGCCACTTCAACAAGACCATCCTGACGCATTTCAAAAACCCCTATCTCATTAGTTGAACCAAATCTGTTTTTTACACTTCTTAAAATCCTATATGATGCATATCTGTCACCTTCAAAATAAAGCACTGTATCAACCATATGTTCAAGCACTCTTGGTCCTGCAACTACACCTTCCTTAGTTACATGTCCTACAATAAATATGGTTATATCCAACCCTTTTGCCAGCTGCATAAGAATAGATGTACTTTCTCTTACCTGCGACACACTTCCTGGTGCAGCAGATATTTCTTCTCTGTACATAGTCTGTATGGAATCTATAATAACAACCTTAGGCATCTCTTTCTTTAAGACCTGCTCTATAATATCCAGATTGGTTTCGCATAGTATTTTCAGATTATCGCTACATTCACCTATTCTTTCAGCCCTAAGCTTAATCTGTGTCAGAGATTCCTCACCTGATATATACAAAACCTTATCTTTCGCATCTGAAATGTTATAACACATCTGAAGAAGCAATGTTGATTTACCTATCCCGGGATCTCCTCCAACCAGAACAAGTGAGCCCTGGACTATACCACCACCAAGTACTCTGTCAAGCTCTTTAATCCCTGTAAGTGTTCTCTCTTTTTCTTCTGTACTTATTTCTTTCAGGCTGACTGGATGGCTTGCTTTAGTTAAACTATCTTTTCTTACCACCGACAACCCTTTTACAGCCGTCTTACCTGCTACAGGTTCTTCAACAAATGTATTCCAGGCCTTACAAGCAGGACACTGGCCATACCATTTAGATGATTCATACCCACATTCGCTACAAAAAAAAGCTGTATTTTTACTTTTTGCCACTTTTCCCTCCTTGCAACATAAATAAAATGCTGCACCAGCATTGGTCAGACTATGACTTTATGCGCGGTGCAGCAATTTAATTGTTATATTGTATTAATAATCATACACTTTATGCTTTAACTACTTCTACTCCGACAGCTTTGCCTTCCTCAAGACTTACTGAAAGAACTATCTTACCACCCATATTAGTAGTCATACTGCCTTCAAATGCACCATCTATTGTTACATTGTACGAAGCACCTTCCTCAAGCTCCACAGTAATCTGTGCATCTTCACTGCCTTCTACTTTGAATGATAAGCCTGTATCTGTAGCCTTAAAGTTCATAACAGCTGTTCCTGGTACTGACTCATATACGAAAGAACCATTGCGCTCTAACTTAGTTATTTCCTTGAATGTTTTAACCTTATAAGTATCTCCACAATGTTCGAAATCCGATAACTTAGACTTAGTATCCAGCTCATAATTACCAAAGCTAAGAGTTCCATCCTTTTCTGAACGAATCAACTCATTAATTACTGGCATATTATTGTCCTCCTGCGTTTTTTACGATTTTATTATGTATCACAAATATAACCAATAGATTACTTTAAGAAACATAATAATTATTCATATTCTGATTATACATCAAATTGTATAAAAGTGCTAGTATTTTACTAGTATTATTTGTTAACTTTTATCTGTTATATCCTCTTTTCAAAACAAAATCAAGCTTCTTATCTTTAACTGTAACTAATACTCTGTTACCAGCCTTTATCTTTCCTTCAAGAATTCTTTCTGCAAGCTCATCTTCAATCTCATTCTGGATAGTCCTTCTTAATGGACGTGCTCCATATTTTGCATCATATCCTTTGTCAACAATATATGCTTTAGCATCATCATCAAGTTCTACAGAAAGCTTCATCTGTTCCATAATCCTGTCGTTGATAGTTTTCATCATAATATCAACTATCTGTCCTATCTGTTCTTTCTTAAGCATATGGAACACTATAATGTCATCTATTCGGTTTAAGAACTCTGGTCTGAACATTCTCCTGACCTCATCCATAACCTTATTCTTCATATCATCGTGAATCTGTTCATCTGTAGACGATGAAGCAAAACCAAGAGATTTAGGTGCAACTATGTTTTCCGCACCCGCATTTGATGTCATAATAATCACCGTATTCTTAAAATCGACTACTCTTCCTGTTGAGTCTGTTATGTGTCCATCATCAAGTACCTGAAGAAGCACATTAAACACATCCGGATGGGCTTTCTCAACTTCATCAAAAAGCACTACAGAATACGGATTTCTTCTTACCTTTTCGCTTAACTGTCCACCTTCATCATATCCGACATATCCTGGAGGTGAACCTATAAGCTTAGATACTGTATGCTTTTCCATATATTCAGACATATCAACCCTTATTAGTGAATTATCTGTTCCAAACATCGCATCAGCAAGTGCCTTTGAAAGTTCTGTCTTACCAACACCTGTAGGTCCTAAGAAAAGGAATGACCCTATTGGCCTGTTAGGATCCTTAAGTCCTACTCTTCCTCTTCTTATTGCTTTGGCAACTGCACTTACAGCCTCATCCTGTCCTATAACCCTGTTATGAAGTGTCTGTTCAAGATTAATAAGCTTCTCTGATTCAGCCTCTGCAATCTTTGTGACAGGTATCTTTGTCCACATGGCAACTGTCTTTGCGATAATATCCTCATCAACAACAAGCTCAGATGTATCCATCTGTTCTCTCCACTTATTCTTAAGCTTTTTCAAGCCTTGTCTTTTTCTTGTCTGCTGTTTCTTTATATCAGAGGCTTCATCATATTTTTCTTCTTTATCGCAGCTTCCTTTTCCTGTGACAGCTCTTCAATCTGTTTTTCAAGTTTTTTAATATCTGCTGGTACAGCATATGCTAAAAGCCTTGTTCTTGATGATGCCTCATCTATAAGATCAATAGCCTTATCTGGAAGGAACCTGTCATTGATGTATCTTTTAGACAACCTGACTGCTGCCTTAACAGCCTCATCCGTTATCTTAACACTATGATGTTCCTCATACCTGCTCTTAAGTCCCATAAGAATATCAACAGCCTCTTCTTCTGTTGGTTCTTCTACCTTAACGGGCTGGAATCGTCTTTCAAGCGCTGCATCCTTTTCTATGTGTTTTCTATATTCTTCAAGTGTTGTTGCACCTATAAGCTGAAGTTCTCCTCTTGCAAGTGAAGGCTTTAATATATTAGATGCATCTATAGCACCTTCAGCGCCGCCTGCACCTATAATTGTATGAATCTCATCAAGGAAAAGAATCACATTGCCAGCATTTCTTACCTCAGCTATAACTCTCTTTATCCTTTCCTCGAATTCACCTCTGTACTTAGAACCTGCAACCATGCCTGATAAATCAAGTGTAACAAGTCTTTTATCCTTGATAGTTTCAGGGACTTCTCCTTCCACTATACGTAAAGCAAGCCCCTCTACAACAGCTGTTTTACCAACTCCCGGTTCGCCTATAAGGCATGGATTATTCTTTGTCCTTCTTGATAATATCTGGATAACTCTCTGGATTTCTGCATCTCTTCCTATAACAGGATCCAGTTTTTCTGTCTTGCAAGCTCTGTCAGATCCCTGCTATACTGATCCAGCATGGCAGTTGCCCTTTTATCCTTCTGCCTGATACGTCCATTCTGGAAATCCTCACGTAAACGTGATACATCCTCTCCCATGCCTTCAAGAAGCTCTGTATATATTTTCTTAACAGATACACCCATAGTATTAAGAAGTCTTGATGCAACACTATCGGTTTCCTTTAACATAGCTATCAATATATGCTCAGTTCCTATGCTGTCTGCCTTGAATCTTGCCGCTTCATTACCTGCATTTACAAGAATTTTTTTAACTCTTGGAGTATATACTGCCGGCTCCTTAACGCTGACTGCGCAATCAGGGGCTATAAGCTGATATATAAGATTAAGCACCTTATTCTCTGTAACATCATTGTTTAAAAGAACCTTACCTGCCAGGCAGTCCTCTACCTGTATAAGTCCAAGCAGCAAATGCTCCGAGCCTATATAACAATGTCCATTAACCTCTGCAGCAAATGCAGCCTGTTCAAGAACTCTTCTTGCCTGGTCTGTGAATTTATTCTGCATGTCTTTCCTCTCTTTCCAATCCTTTAACCGATGCCATGGTCAGAAATTCTTTCACCATAAACATCACATAACTATAAAACGCCTCTAAATTTCTTTAGTATAATTCCATATAAGCCAAAATATGTTACAAGTGCAACAACAAGTGCAACAATAACTGAAATAGCATTTGATGATGTAGCATTATACATCATATTATATGATAATATTGTGAACACTCCCATAAATGCTGAACATATAAATGGTCTTGCAAATATCTTCATAACAGGCAGCCTGTAACCCTCTTCCCGGTACAATGTTATAAGATTCAATATAAATATAATAACAGGAAATGAAGCATTACCTATAACAAGAGCATATATTCCAAGATCTGTTGTGAATAACAACACTACTACAAGCACTATATGAACAACAAGTGATATAAATGAATGATACATCGGAGATTTCACTTTATCAACTGCCTGAAGTGCTGAGCTTGTGACTGTGGAAAGTGTATAAAAAACTATAGCAACAGCTCCAAGCTTTAACATCATCCCACCCTGCACGCTATCATATCTTGCAAACAAAAGCCTGATAATCGGCTCACCAATCGTAAATAATCCTATAAATGAAGGTACAGCAACAAACATATTAGTCTTTAATGTCTTTGTCAGCTTTGAATATATACTATCCTTATCCCCTGTTGTATAAGAGGCCACAATACTTGGAAGCATCGATGCTGAAAGTGCTGAAGCTATCCCCTGCGGTATACTTATAAGAAGTGTATAACTTGAGCTGAAATTACCAAGATCCCTTGTAATATTAGCTGATGAACCTCTTACAACCATTATATTACTAAACAAAACATCATCTAAAAGAGCACTTATCTGATAAAATGTCTGACTAAGAATAATAGGCAGCATAGTTACAATAATAGTCTTATATATATATTGATTAGTATCTCTCCAATCAGGACTATTATCCCTTGCGACCATCCTCATAAACTTAGGACGGTACAACATATACAGAAATACAAAAAAAACAAGAGCCGTCAATGCCCCCATCGCAGTTCCCAATGTACTTCCTGCTGCTCCATATGCTGCGGTATTACTTGCTGATACATATGCTTTCATAAGCATATATCCAGCCACAATACTAACCACAGCATTCACAAGCTGTTCTATAATCTGTGAAACAGCTGTTGGTATCATAGTTCCCTGTCCCTGGAAGAACCCTCTTAGCACCCCTAATATTGCAACAAGAAATATAGTTGGTGCCAGTACTCTTAGTGGAATCGCAAGTCCAGGTATACCACCACCATATACGACATTTTCTATAAAGCCAGCTCCAAAAAATACAAGAAGCGCAGCTGCTCCACCCATGATAACTCCTATGATTACTGAGCATCTGAGTACTTTAGCAGCACTCTTATACTTTTCTTTGTAAATCTTGCAGAAACAAGCTTTGATACTGCCATAGGAAGTCCATATGATGAAAGAACAAGCATTATATTGTATACATTAAATGCTGTTCCGTATATTCCATTTCCTTCACTTCCTATAATATTCAGGACTGGAATTCTATATACCATTCCTATTATTCTTACAAATATTCCAGCCATTGCAAGTATGGAACCCTGCAGAATAAATTACGTTATTTTAGATGACATTGTTACAATCCTCTTATCTGATCTTAAAGTCTGCTAACATCCACTTACCATCCTGTTTTACGAATATGTAAGTTAATGCAATATCATATGTAGTACTTCCCGATGACCAGTTTACATTAAGCTTGTAATCCACGTTGCATGAATAACAATCATCAGAATATTTTCTGAAATTACTTATATTTTCATCAGTTATATTGTAATGTGAATGTCCTTCCTATAAGATAAACATCTATAGCCGGAATATCACTCATATATTCTTTAGCAGTTCCAATCATATAACCAGACAAAGTTGTAAGGCTGCCTCTGTTGATCATATACTTTCCATAGTTCTCAGCAACAAGCAATATATGCTGTTTTTCCTCTTCAAGCAAAGAATCATCACCAGGATAATATGCAACATAGCCCTCTTTATCAAGCTCTGTAGAAAGTTCTTTTCCAGATGAATACACTTTAACGTCTGGAGCTGTAAAAAGGCCTGTGATTTCATATATATCATTAACTGGTGTATCCACATAGTCGGATACATGCTTACACAAATCCACGCTGCTCTCACCTGTTATATAGTCTGACGATACCTTTTACACCATTCAGTTCTACATCACTTCCCTTTGGT
>ENA-OQOA01000898-OQOA01000898.1-human-gut-metagenome-genome-assembly--contig:-NODE-898-length-10543-cov-2.400538_pt1 | contig 10543 bp, 11 predicted proteins | sample MGYA00242633_ERZ504888 | MGnify/ENA primary metagenome ERZ504888 (study PRJEB26092, sample SAMD00036372) | human gut metagenome | host: Homo sapiens | study: EMG produced TPA metagenomics assembly of... | reverse complement strand
CTCCTGCATGGTAATATTAGATTGTTCCTCACTGCTTAAATGTAGATCAGTTCTGTCAGTACGATTTCCTCCGCTGAGTGTCTGATGTTGTTCATCTTCGCTACCCAGCCCATCTGATCGACTGCTTTCAGTTCCTCGTTCACTCCCTCCGACTTCGCCATCTGTCCGGTCAGCATTTCCATTCTCTGCTCTGCCTGCTCCTGTACCTGCAGACAATGTGCTTTCAGTTCCCCTGTCAGTATCATTCCCTGATAAATCCCTCTCCTGTGTTCCTTCAGAAAGTTCTTCCTCATCAGTCCGTACTTGGTCAGTGCCTTCTCCGGCTCCTCGTTCGCTGTCAGGTTCGGAATCAGATAATCCCCGTTCTTTTCGTATGTCAGTTTCATTGGCAATGCCCTCCATTTCTATATGATTTTCAGTTTCCTTTGGTTTTCTGTTACTGTTTCAATTTCACGCTTTAAAGCATTATAGTCTGCTTCTGGTGCATTTGCAAGTCCTTTTTCAACATTTTCTTCACGGCTTCCAATATGCTCCCCAGCCACTTTTTTCTCTTGCCTTATTTCGGGCAATCTGACGCTCGTATGCCCCTATTGTCCTTCCAATTTTCCATAAGCAGGGGCTTACACATTTTCCGTAGTTGCATTTCCAATGACAGCTAATGACTTTGTATTATTAAATTCGTGGATATATTCAAAATTCATGTCATCTTTCCACAAATCCATATCGGCACCGCATCGGGATAGCAGGGTAAAGGAAATACTGGAAGCCAGCGTTTCCCTCCATCGGATTCCAAGATTCAGTTCATCCAGATCATCAAGGAAACTTCCCTCTTTCACATAGTTCAGCTCCGGTAAAAGTTCCTCATAATAATCCTGTACAATCCTGTCAGCTATCTCCATAACCCTCTCTTCAAAAGGCATATTTACATCGGTTGCACCATAAGTTTTTTCAAGCTGTGCAAGCACGGGAGCCTTATGTTCCTCCCTAAGCTCCCACAGATATGGGTCACGCCCGATTCTCCTTGCCTTATGCACATCTGATACATCAAAGACATATTTTAATCTCGGACGTTCGCTGTCCGTATCAATCAGGGCAATTCCTTTCGCTCCACGGTTGACCCAGCAATTCATCTTTTCATTCCACGTTTCAAGCGAAGCACAGGCTGTTGCATCCGGTCTTTTGGGGCCATATATTAACATCTGCTCGTTAAAGGGATATTTATACAGCCTTGCAGCCGTAGTCAGAAATCTGGTCCATTCATTTTCGTTTTTAACAATATCTGCCGCTGTCATTTCTGCCAGTGCAGATATATAATGATATTTTCCTGCCATAGATACTCCTTTCGATTCATTTTGTCCTAATAGCAGAAAAGCAGCCCAAAGTGGCTGCCTCAGAATATAGACAAAATTCTATAAATACTAAATGCAAGTATATTAGCAAAAATATACTTGCATTTTCTTTAATGACTATTCCTAAATAAAAAATATATTTACTCCTGTATACACACGCTTATTCAATCAAATCAATTATCCTACTTAATACTACTTTTATTTTTGTTCCAAAATCTCAATTTTATAGTAATTTGTAGAAATATCTGTTAACAAATTATCTATCTCACTTACATCTTTTTTCCTTTTTCTTTCAGAATTTTATTTATATCTACAGAAAATTTAATACGGGCATACATTCTTTATCCTTCAAATTGTGCATAGTAATTGCAGATAGGACAAACTCCAAATCATATTTAAACAAAACGTAATACCTTCTCATATTTTGTTGTTTATGATTTTTCTTTGTATCCCTTATATTAGAAATAATCGAATATATAACCGTATCTAATAACACAAATTCTAACAACGCTTCTTTTGACAAGAGAAAAAACATAATCCGATTGTGATACATTTACACTATATGTAAAAACACTTGTAAAAAATAGTAGTATGTATATAGCATAACGCAACACATTAATACTTATTAATGCTTCGACCGGCTTAAAAATCAGTGCCACAGATTTATTTCCAGTAACTCCTTGAATAAATTTTTAACCATTCTTAACAAAAAGATAAGATATACGGTATCGATATTAGAAATGTTATCATTGTCAAAAAATAGAATACTTCTCTTGTCCTATAAACTCACCATAAGTCAATTCTATCCCCGAAGACGTACAAATCTTTTCAACAAGTAATACAAATAAATATGTTCCATATCCAATTATATTTTTCAACAACATAGATGAAAAAAATACTAAATATAAAAGCGCAATCACTATTGCCATTGTAACAGTGAATAATGGTAATACTACTTGAGATATTAATATTAACTCAATAGCAAGAAATATAGTCTGCCCCCATGTCAAAACATCCTCATCATTTTTTCTATTTCGAACGAAATATATAACAAACAATAACAATGATGCAAAAAAAATAGCTCCAGAAATAATATACCACTTACTCATAATCTGTGTTAATTCGTCCAATATTTCTGGATTAGAAATATTCTCACTAAATATTTTTAGTAGCTCCATAAAATCAATATTTATATAAGCTAACACACAAGATAGTATCAAACCAATAGGTGTCGCTAAAGCCAACATGGCATATTTTATTACGCCACTTTTCTTAAAACTTTCTATCTCTTTTTCATTAAATACAACTGATTTCATAATACCTCTCCTCCTACAACTCAACAACACATATATAATATCGGAATTATATATAAAATCATTATATTTTTACCTAGGTAGAGCATTGGCATCCTTCTTTAAATATACCATTTTTGATTGTTAATACGTTCTTTGTCTACATTCTGAAACAGCCTAAATTGGCCGCTTTCCTGCTTGTTACATATGAAGCGGCTAAATCACCGCTTCTTTCTTTTTATCTGCTGTTGGCTGTTTCCTGTCAGCATGCATCTTCATCACATCATTTTTCTTTTCTGCAAGTCTCTCTTTTAGTGAAGGACGTTCTTTCTTCTCATCACGCTTTTCCTCTTTCTGCTTTGCACGTTCCCCGGCACGGTCACTGCGAAACAGCTCATGTTCTTTTGCATCATACTCATACACATGATCCGAAAGACGTTCCTGCGGTGCTACCTGTGTCTGGTTCACTTCCTGCACCATCTGTTCAAGGTCTCTTAACTCCATTCCGGCATCTTTCGGGATAATCAGCGTTTCATGCACAGATGAAGGCAGTACATAGAAGTCTCCAACCTTGTCTGCTATTTCCTGTCTGGTATCATCATTTAATATAGCGGCTGCTCCATTTACCTTTGTATCATTTGTCAGGACAAACATCGTGTCAGGAACATCCGGTATCATCTGGGATGCCATTTCTCTTGCCTCTGATATATCCATATCATTATCCCTTGCAATGTCCCCTGCCATCATTTCTATAATGGTCTCGCTCATTCCCTTGAAGCTGTATGACTGTAAAACATCCATGTTCAAAAGAGCCTGTTCGTGCAAATCCTCAAGGATAATCCCATACCTGTCCATCAGATTATCTGTAATCGTTATGGTTGCAGTGCCTTCCGCATTTTTGTCCATTAAAATCTGATACACAACCGCCAGATCTTCCACCTTGGTGTATGGTTTGTCCTCAAGAAACTGCCTGTTGGCTTCCTCATTGATGAGCTTGCACACAATCTTGTCTTTGACGTTATCAAAATCAGTAACCGCAGATACATCCATATCCTGGTCAATATAATGTGCCTGATATGTGGCTGCAATCTGCCCAAGCACATCATCCATCTCAGCTCCATCCTGTATCTGTTCAAAATACGGATTCAGATATACGGTTGGAGAAATATTGCTTTCTTCCGTCCGGATTGTCAGACCATCCAAAACACAGTCATTATTCTTTACTACCTGATGAACAGAAATCGTTGCATCTGCAAATTTTTCCGGTAAAAAATCCTGTATCTGATCTTTTACCTGTTCTACAAAAATCCTTATATTCCATTACTTTCTCTCTCCCTTCCCGGTATTCTTCTGTGATTTGTCTGCCAGCTTTGATGCTTTCGTTCCATACAGTTGATAACGTTTCATCGTAAGCGATGAATAATCACCCGGTCACGACTTTCAGGGAACTTTAAATATTCAGGTTCCCACGTTCTTCAGGTCTTACTTTTTCGATATCTATGATCCCTGTACATCTTTCTTTTATAAAGTCACTCCATGGCAGCAGCTGTTTTATGCCTGCGGGCTCATTTTTATAGTCCGGCATATACAGCAGCAAGGTGTAGAGATAATGATAGATGTTCAGGTTATTGGCTTTCGCTGTTTCTATGAGACTCAATACAATGGCACTTGCCGTTGCTCCATCAGCAGTATCATGAAACAGAAAGTTTTTACGCCCCGTCACATAGGTTTTTGCCCGACGTTCCGCTGCATTATTAGAGATCTCGCATCTTCCATCCAGCAGATAATTCATAAGGGTCTCTTTATGATTAAAGGCATAGTTTACCGCTTTTTCAAGCTTACTCCCGCCAGCAGGCTCCAGGGTTTCCAACCATGTCCAGAATTCATTCCAGATGGCAGGTTCTGTTTCCTGGCGTTTCTGTTTTCGTTCCTCCTGTGGAAGTTCTTTGTAGAGACGTTCCATATAGAAAAGACAGTTACAGAATGCAACTCCTTTTTCGGCAGGGAGCAGGGAACTGTCTTCTGCAGTTCCCTGCGGAGGTTCTGCAAGTTCCTGTTCAGAATTAATGTCCAGAAGTTTCAGCTTTTTCTGACGTGCTTTTGGGACTGCTTCAAAGAACTTACGCCTGCAGTGGGCAAGACAGCAGACCAGGACAACATCTTCGATCCTGCCGTATGCACTATACCCATCACACTGGAGCATCCCAGTGAAACCATGGAGAAATTTTATCGGATAATCCCCGCTCCATCCGGGTCTGTAATCATACAGGATGATCGGTGGTTTTCCATCAGTCCCGCTCAGGTAGATCCACATATAGGATTTTGAAGTGGCAGTTTTTCCCTCTTCATGAAGCACCTGACAGGGTACCTCGTCTGCATGGAGGATCTCTCTTGCCAGCAGTTCCTGATGCATTACTTCATAGACTGGAGAGAGATATTCCAATGAACAGTAATTGTACCAGTGCGCTGCAGTTTCTCTTGGGACAGGCACCCCTTTTTCCATCCAGTCTTTTGACTGACGGTAAAAGGGAAGGTGCAGAAAGCTTTTCTGGTACATGACCATTGCCACCATATCCGGCGATGCGGGACTATGGGCAAGAAGCGGTGTCGGTGTTTTTGCCTCTACGATCGTTGTTTCATCCTCCTGCCGACATACAGGACACATAAGGGTTTCCTGCATGTAATGGACCCTTACCACTTTTGCCGGAGTGATACGCAGTTCTTCCCGGACAAACTTATACCCCAGGTGTTCCATCGGGGAACCACAGTCCGGACAGATCCTTTCTTCCGGGGGAACATCGCAGGAGATCTCTTTTATGGGAAGGGCCTCATACAGATCTGCACGAACAGACTTTTTTCTTCTGGTCCGTGTATGTTCTTTTACAACGGTCACCGTTTCTTCCTCCTGGATTCCTTCCTCCTGATCAGGACGCCTGGTCTTTTCGCTGGATGTTCCAAAGATCTTCCTTTTCAGTTCATCTATCGTCTCGTTCAGGTTCGCAATAGTGCTGCGGAGCTCTTTTATGGTAGCTCTGAGATCCACAATGGTCTGTTCCTGTTCTTTATTCGTGCTTAATAAAAGCTGGATCATATCTTCTGTATCATGAGGCATGGCATTTCCGTCCTTTGTTTTCTTATCCCTATTATAAAAGAAATACAGGGATAAGGCAAAACAGACGGGACAGATGGTACTGTCAATCTGACGGTACCTCAGTTGTGGATATCTTTCCTAAAAAAATGAAAGATATGCCTGTATGCTCATTCTTTTAGGAAAGATATCCACCTGCTGTTTTAAAACAGATGTTTTTTTGAGTCTCATCCACATCGCATTCGAAAGAAAAAAGAAGCAGTGGATAAGTGTCTGGCGGCTGCCTGCTGTCACGGATATAGAAAATTTAAAATTCTCTGTTTTGCACAAAGGATCAGAAATCTTTTTTCTGCCTGTGCCTTTGATTGCTTTGGGCTGATCGATGGAAAGACCTTCCATAAGCCGCCGGAATTCCTGACGCGTCAAAAGACGGGCTTCCGAAGCATTCCGCGGCCACTGGAACCTGCCGTTTCCGTCAAGCCTTTTCTGGAGCAGCACAAAACCATCCTTATCAAAATGGAGTGCCTTAAGTTTCCGGCTATCCCTTCCGCAGAAAAGATAAACTGCATTTGCATACGGATCGAGTTCATATGTATCGCGTATGATAGCCATAAGCCCGTCGAAACTTTTTCGCATATCTGTACGTCCGGTGATAACGAAGATCTTAGACACACCGGACAGATCACCTAACATAAATCCTGCAGCGCTGATAACGTATGAAATATGGTCTCACGGTCTGCTGCGTTGGTGATCTCAATCTGGAAACTGTGATAAGTGATCTTTATAACAGAGTCTGGAATGGTATCCGTTTTGAGCTGCACTGAGGATGGGCAGACTGCCGGTTCCTCAAAAGAAAGCGGTACAACTTCCTGTTTTCCTGAGAAAGAAGAATGGACTGGTTCCGGTATCTCACAGGCTTTTTGTCGAAGTCTTCGTATCTGGTAATAAAAGTTGCTTGTATGGATATGATGTTCCTGACACCAGCATTTATCAGAAAGACCACTGGACCGGCATTCCTGGATCAGATCCAGCCATTCTTTATCTGTACGTCTTGGATTTCTTTTAGGCATAAAAATTCAACTCCTGTTTTTTATTTGGAGTGGGATTAGCACAGGTACCAGAAGAACTGAAGTGAAATGGTCCTAAGTGCAAAAAACTGGAAAAGTTATAGAGATACCACTCCTTAGAGGGATTATCTCATAAATTTTGGATACTGAAAAACCGGTGGATTATTCATCGCTTACTTTCCATGTGCGTATGCTCCGCTAAGGTGGAACATACAGCCGATGTAATAAATACCTCATAACTCTCCTTTCCGCTTCTGGACATCGTGTCCAAAAGCATAAAAAAGGCAGCTACAAATCTCTCGACTTATAACTGCCCTGACGCTGTTTCTGTTTTATACCTTTTATTATATTACAGATATTTTTTATTCATCTATCTGCATATCTTTCAACCAATAAAATTCTTTATTGTTAAACGAAATTGCAATCGGGTATTCATCATCAAATAAAGATAGTGCTCCTAATACCAACTTACGACTCAATAAATTTTGATGCCCCTTTTTCTTCATTTCTTCAATATAAGTTGGAAATGAATAATTTTCTTCTAACTCTGTATTCATTGTATGCAAAATTGGTGCTGTTAATATATTAGAAAATTGCACAAATAAGTTTTCTTTTAGCCTTTCAATCACTATCGTTTCATCATTGTCCTTACGAGTAACAATCTGCTCTTGATTAGACATTGCATTTTCTATGGTTTCAAGCACAATACTCAAAAAAACATAGCTACTATTATTTGATGATATCAAAAATTTTCGCTTTCCATTTACTTTTACTGCAATACGAACTGCATTTCCATACTCATTTTTTATTCCACAAATACCTTCTTTTGATTTTGAATAAGTAGTTACGATTTCAAGACCCTTTTGAAATAAAAATAATCTTTCCCCAAAAATCTCATTCATTTCAGATTTGAAATAATCCTTTTCTAGCGAAATCTTGCAACCCCTTTTCAAAATATATTCACTACTAAAAAGCATCCAGAGTCCTGCTAATTTTATAGCAAAAAAGCATTCATGTGAATGTTGTCGAGAAAACTCTTCCTTCTCTTCAACCAAATTACGTGTAAAGGATATTTCATGATCTTTAGATGATTTCACCTCAATTGACAACTTTCTTCCTTGTACTGTCTCAACAAAAAATCTGTTGTTTTGGTTTTGTTACTTGAGCAATGCCTTCTTCGATTCCAGAAAACGACTTAACCCATTCTAATGCATACAAAATTACAATAAATTCGTCTTCATTATCTAATCCAACCAGTCTTTTTTCATCATCTTCTGTTATTCCTAATAGCTCTTTTAATTCTATTCTTTTCGCTAAATTCAACGATTTGGCTGTTTGATGATAATTATGAAGTGCTTGTATTGGTGTATTACTCATAACATTTCACCCTCCTTTTTCAAAACCTGAATTACTATTAGCTCTTGGTTACTTAATCTTTACAACTTCAGCATTTAAGATTTTTGATGTTTTAAATACTTTTGAAATATCACGTATATCTCCAATATTCAGTTCCAAATGATCCTTTTCGCAATTTTGTGTATGAACCAAAAATCTAAACTCTTGTTGATAACAATACTTTTTCCGCTTCCAAAATGCAATATTATGCATTCCGGAAAGCAAGGATAAAATTAGATTCAATGAATCTTGTGTTTCGTCATAATATTGGACAAATCCACCATATATTTCATATCCCTCTTTTAATGCAGCAGTACGCAATCTATTGAAAAACTCATCTTTATCCAATATTAGTAATGCTGTATCTCCAAAATTCTGAATATTTTCTTTTTGTTCATCAGTAAAACTGAAATTTTTACTGTATGGATTAACACCAAACATACAATAAGCATAATCGTTAGATGAAGTTGTTTGTATTAGTCCATCTTTAATCTCTATTTTCTCACCTGTATCGGGTAAAATAAATTTCCCTTCATTGATATGAAACATAGCTTCAAATGAATCACCAATAACTTCATCTCCGTTATCACTTTCATTATTTCGAAACCATTCTAATGAATTCATATAAATCAACCCGTTTTGTAAACTCTCAATCCGTTCTTCACTCTGAAACTTAATCAATGGGAACCCTTTAACTACCATATCAATCCCTTCCTATTCTGTCAAGCCCAAATCTATTGATTTTACTGGCTTTGACGATTTTTATTTACCTCAAAAACAGAGCCGATAGTGATGGATATCGTAGTATCTTGTACCGAACAGCTGATAAATGGGTACACTTCATAAAACATCCCTATTGTTTGCTTTATAAAGGCTATTTTCCCTCTGATCAACTATGATGATGAACCTTCCGTGTCTAAGGGGATCGCATCCCAACTTCCTTCGTCCCATCTACCATACACTGAGTGCCAGCCAAGCTCCTAAACGGGGTCACGCCCCAGGGTAAATACCGATGCCGGCTACAGCTCTTATTTTTTATTTGATTCTTACCGACCTATATTCATCTGTTGTGGTACTGAATGATTCAGTGGACGCTATGCCACTACAGACTTCTGTTGGTCTTTTGCTGATGCAGTCCGTTTCAGACTCCATCGTTTACGGGTTTCTGTTCCAGAACCCTGTCCAGTCTCCGATGTCTGCCATCAGTCACTCGACAGAGTTCTGGACCGTTTTGCTTATTGTTTGTTATTTTTTATGCTGCCTGTGACGATACCGGGCGTTTGATATCCTTCAACATTTTTTGCCGGTCATACGTTGTCCCTGTTTTCAGGATTGTGTAGACTATTCTTAGTATCTTGCAGGCTATCACTATCAGTAACTGCATCTTTTTCAGTGGATTGTCAGCTCGTGTAGTATAATACTCATGCAGCTGCTTGAATTCATCTGCATGTGATACCGCCGATTTGGCTGCCTGGAACAGCCAGTAACGGAGCCGTTTGCGTCCTCGGTGGCTGATTTTTGTCTGTCCCTTCGTGTTTCCCTGAACTGCATGCTACCAGCCCCATTCCACTCAGCTTCTGGATCTCCTTTACATCATCAAATCTGCTAATATCTCCCATTTCTGCCAGAATTCCAGACAGTATGTTTTCGCCTACACCATTGATCGCCAGTATGTTTTCTGCATATGGTATTTCCCTGCATTTCTTATGCAGGGTGCTTTCAATGGCTGCAAGCTGTACATCCAGTTTCAGGATCTGTCCTGCATACCATTTCATGGCCTCACAGCCTGCATCAATTCCATCTGTCAATCCAACACTTTTTTCTGCGCAGCTCACAATCTCATGGGCTCTGCTGTAACCGCGTCCTCTTAGTTTTGCGTTATGCCAGATATTTCTCAAACCGTCTGTCCCCAGTGCTACAATATCTGTCGGGATGGCTGATACTTTCAGAACTTCCAATGTAAATGCTCCATCAATTTTTCCAAAAGCGTCCATATATTCTGGAAAATAGATTTTGAGTTCCCTGTGGAGGCGATTGATATTTCGGATCCTGTCTTCCGTAAGCTGGTCTCTAAACATGGAAAGCCTTCTCATATCTGCATAGATCTTTTCCGGAAGATACGGCATCCCATAGTTACCATCTTTCACAAGATTTGCAATCAGTTTTGGATTTTTTCTGTCATCCTTGCGCTGACTGTTATCTTCGATTTCCTTGCTCTGTTTTACAGCATAGGGATTTACCTGCACAACGCTGATCCCGTTTGAAATCATCCATGCAGCTAACGCGAACCAATAGTGGCCTGTCGGTTCAAGACCCAGTACTATCTGTTTCTCCCGTTTTCTGCTGCTAAGT
>ENA-OQOA01000897-OQOA01000897.1-human-gut-metagenome-genome-assembly--contig:-NODE-897-length-10615-cov-5.502574_pt1 | contig 10615 bp, 8 predicted proteins | sample MGYA00242633_ERZ504888 | MGnify/ENA primary metagenome ERZ504888 (study PRJEB26092, sample SAMD00036372) | human gut metagenome | host: Homo sapiens | study: EMG produced TPA metagenomics assembly of... | reverse complement strand
GTTCGATAATCTGGGCGAAGAAACCCCGACCGATAATCCGCAGACCTCACAGACGCAGGAGACCTCACAGGCGCAGGAGTTCGGTTCGGGATTCGCCGAATCGCCGCTCGATGAGTCGACGACCGAGGACATGCGGCCGGCGGGAGAAGCCGAATTCTGATGATCTGCCGGCAGGTAGGCGCGGTTCAGCCTGCCTGCCGGCAACGGATTACCAGATGCGTACGCGCTTATCGGGGTCGAGCCACATGGCGCTGTCAGGAGTCACATCAAACGCACGGTAGAACAGGTCCACGTTGCGCACGATGCCGTTCGTGCGGCATTCGGCGGGGGAGTGCGGGTCGATCTGCAGGTATTTCTCGGCGAGCTCGTCACGGTTCTTCGAGCGCCAGATCGAGGCGTAGCTCAGGAAGAAACGCTGCAGGCCGGTCCATCCGTCCATCACCGGGGCCGCGGACAGTGACTCCTCGATAGCCTTCGCGGAGCCGTCCTTGTCGCGTCCCGCGGCCTCGTCGAGCGCGAACGCGTAGGCCTTCAGCGCGATGTTCACGCCGCCGAGGTCGCCGATGTTCTCGCCGATGGTCAGCGCTCCGTTGACGTGCGGCGCCTTGTTCGGCTCGTCGGCGTACTTCTCGTCCAGTTGCGTAGGCACGAAGGCATTGTACTGCTCGATGAGCGCCTTTGTGCGCTTCTCGAAGTTGGCCTTGTCGTCGGTCGTCCACCAGTCGTTGAGCACGCCGTCACCGTCGTACTGTGCGCCCTGGTCGTCGAAGCCGTGGCCGATCTCGTGGCCGATCACCGCGCCGATGCCGCCGTAGTTCGCGGCGTCCTCGGCATCCGGATTGAAGAAAGGAGGCTGCAGAATGGCCGCAGGGAACACGATGACGTTCATGCTCGGCTCGTAGTAGGCGTTCACGGTCTGCGGGTTCATCAGCCACTCGCCCTTGTCGACCGGCTTGCCGGCCTTGGACAGCTGGAAGCCCCACTCGTAGAGCGCCGCGGCCTGCATGTTCGCCACCAGGCCGGCGTCGGCATGAACGTCGAACGCGGTGTAGTCGCGCCAACGCTCGGTGTAGCCGATCATCGGCGTGAACTTCGACAGCTTCTCCAGCGCCTTGGCCTTGGTCTCCTCGCCGAGCCAGTCGCTGTTGGTGATCGACACGCGGTAGGCGTCGATCAGGTTGCCGACCAGCTGCCCCATACGCTGCTTGGAGCTTTCGGGGAAGTGACGCTTGACGTATTCGCGGCCGACGTCCTCGCCGCAAACGCCGTTGACCAAGGAGACACCGCGACGCCAGCGGTCGCGCTGCTGGGTGGTGCCGGACAGCACTTTGCCGTAGAAGTCGAAGTTGGCGGCATCGTAGTCGTGGCTGAGCAGGCTCGCGGTGCCGATGATGACGTGCACGCGGGCCCACAGCTTGAGGTCGTCAAGGTCAGCGTTGTTCCAGAAGGCGTCGAAGCCCTTGAGGAAGCTGGGCTCGTGGACGATGGTGTGCTGCAGCGCGGCCGTCAGGTCCACCGGCCGGGTCTTCGCCGCCGGCGTAGCGTCGTAGGCGCCCTGCCAGGCGTCGGCCCACGCCGCGATGTCGAAGTGGGCCAATTCGTCGCTCAGCGTGGCGAAATCGGTCGGGTTGTAGGTCTTCTGCGAGTCGCGCGTGGCGACGTTGTCCCAGTGGTTCGCGGCGATGCGGGTCTCGACATCGAGGAAGCGGTCCGCCTGTACGCGGGTGGTCTCTTCGTCGCCGTAGCCGGCCAGACGCAGCTGCTTGGCGACCATGTCGACGTAGGCTTCGCGGATCGGGGCGTAGTGGTCCTCGCGGTAGTAGGCTTCGTCGGGCAGGCCGATGCCGGACTGTTCGAGGTGCACGACGTTCGTGCCGGGGTTCTTGGGGTCGCCGAATACGGCGATGTCGAAGACGTCCGGCCCCATGTCGATGGGCTTGAGGGCTCCGATGGCGCGGGTCAGCGCCGCCTTGTCGGCGGCGTGGTCGATGGCGTCGAGGGCGGGCCTGATCGGCGTGGCACCGGCCGCCTCGATGGCGTCGGTGTCCATGAACGAGCGGTACAGCGCCTGCGACTTGGCTGCGGGGCAGTCCTCGTCCTCCAGGATGTCGCGGATCTGGCTCTCGGCGTCTTCCGCGAGCTTGTCGAAGGAACCGTAGCGCGCCTTGTCGTCAGGCAGTCGGTACGTGTCGATCCAAGGGCCGTTGACGAAACGGAACAGATCGTCGGATGGTTTGATAACAGAGGAAAAAGCGGCCGTATCGAGGCCGGACGTCAAATCTGTGGTCATGGTCTCATACTATCCGGGTTCGGTGACGTTCCTTCTGACCTTCCGCGGCCCGTTTTTTCCCATAGCGAACGACACGCAAGGTATTGGACGGAACGGCGGATTGTGTTGATGGCATGAATTAGACAACTTGTCTAGAATATGGTGGTGACGGTGACGATATCGAAGTGGCCCGCTTCGGATGCCCGCACACGGTTGACGGCAGGCCGCATGAATGGTGAAGGAGTCATGATGAGCACATACGATGGCGGGCCTTTCCCGCACAGCGACGGACATGGCGACAGCGGGCGCGGTGACGGCGGACAGCCCGGCGGGAACGAACAGGCCGGCCGTGCCGGAGAGCCGGAATACGGAGCCTACGCGCCTCAAGGCCAGCCTGCGGGCCAGCAATACCCGTACGGGGGAGCGCCGCAGGACGGCACCGCATCCGGCCAATACCAGACGCAGCCAGGCACCGCATCCGACCAGCCAGGCCGCCCGTACGGCCAGCCCTACGCCTACCAGCCGCCGTTCGGCCAACAGCAGCCCGGCCAGCAGCAAGGGCAGGGCGGCTGGGAGGACTTCAGTCCGTTCCGGCTGATCGAGGAGATGCTGCCGCAGAAGGCGAAGAACGCGATCCGCGGCCTGTACGGCATCATCGGCGTCGCGGCGATCGTGCTCGGCGTCGCGCTGCTGATCTGGCCCGGCAAGACGCTCGGCGTCGCGGCCGTCGCACTCGGCATCTACTTCGTGGTCTCCGGCGTGATCCGCATCGTCAGCGCCATCGTCACATTGGGACTGCCGGCCGGATGGCGCATCCTGGACATCCTCATCGGCATAATGCTGTCGGTCGGCGGCGTACTCATGCTGAAGAACGCGGCCCTGTCCGGACAGGCGCTCGCAGTGTTCATCACGATGGTGGTTGGCCTCGGCTGGATGATGGAAGGCGTGATGGCGCTCGCCGAATCATGGCGCCTGCCGAGCTCCGGCTGGGCGGTGCTGTACGCGATCATCTCGATTATCGCCGGTCTCGTCGTACTGGTCTCGCCGGTCTCGTCGATGCTGTTCCTGGTGATTTTCTGCGGATGTGCGCTGATCGTCATGGGTGTTTCCTCGATGGTCCGCGCGTTCAAGTTCGGCCGTCCGAGGCGTAAGTAACCCCCGCACAGTAGGCTGGGTTGCATGATCGAACTGAAAACCGCTAAGGAAATCGAGGAGATGAAGCCGGCCGGTCGTTTCGTCGGCGAGATTCTCAAGGAACTCAAGGCCATGACGAAGGTCGGCACCAACCTGCTGGAGATCGACGAGTACGTGCACAAGAAGATCGTCGACCGCAAGGGCGCCGAATCGTGCTACGTGGATTATGCGCCGGACTTCGGCACCGGCCCGTTCGCACACTACATCTGCACGTCGGTCAACGACGCAGTGCTGCATGGCATCCCGTTCGACTACAACCTCAAGGACGGGGACCTTGTCAGCCTTGATCTGGCCATCAGCGTCAACGGCTGGGTCGGCGACTCCGCCATCAGCTTCGTGGTCGGCAACGACCCCGACCCGAGCGACCTCAAGCTCATCAAGTGCACTGAGGAGGCGCTCGCCGCCGGCATTGACGCGGCCCGTCCGGGCAACCGTCTGGGCGACGTGTCCTCCACCATCGGCGACATCGCCCGTTCGTACGGCTACCCGATCAACTTGGAATTCGGCGGCCATGGCGTCGGCCACATCATGCACGGCGACCCGCACGTCGCCAACGACGGCAAGGCCGGCCACGGCTACCGCCTGCGCCCGGGTCTGGTCATCGCCATCGAACCGTGGTTCCTCAAGACCACCGACGAGATCTACCAGGACCCCAAGGACGGCTGGACGCTGCGTTCCGAGGACGGGTCGCGTGGCGCCCACAGCGAGCACACGATCGCCATCACCGAGAACGGTCCGGTCATCCTGACCACCCGCGACTGACCGGCAACCGGTCGTCCATCGCCCACGGTCTGTATCGGGCGATGCCGTCGCCGCTTTGGCATGTGATGATGTCCACGTGCTGGAGCGGCGTTTTTGGTGGAAACATGCACGCAATATAGTGTGTCCAATACAAGGCACCGGGACGACGAATTCGATAATTTCGACGACTTGACAATTCGAACGACTCAATCAAGGGATTAAGGAGCGTGCATGGCGACAGCTGAACTTCATGTGGATTCGAATCAGTACACGCTGCCGGTCGTCAAGGCTTCGGCCGGCCCGGATGGCATTGTGGTCTCCAAGCTGCGCAACGACGGCTGGGTCACGCTTGATCCCGGCTTCCTGACCACGGCGCAGTGCGAATCGAAGATCACGTTCATAGACGGCAATCGGTCGATCCTGCGCTACCGGGGCTACCCCATCGAGCAGCTGTGCGAGCATTCCGATTTCCTTGAGGTCGCGTGGCTGCTGCGACACGGCGACCTGCCGACGCAGGCGGAATACGACCGGTTTTGCAGCGACATCAACCACAAGACCATGGTGGGCGAGGATTTCCGCACGTTCATGGGCTCGTTCCCCCGTGCCGCCCATCCGATGAGCGTGCTCGCTGCGGCGGTGAACGCGCTTGCGGCGTTCTACCCCGACACCACCGACATCACCGACTCCGACCAGCTGGATGAGGCCGCGAAGATCATCATGGCGAAGGCGCGCACGGTGGTCAGCTACATTTTCCGGCGCCGCCGCGATGAGCCGATGCTCTACCCGGACCTCGCCCGCGGCTACGTCGACGATTTCCTGCGCATGTGCTTCGCCGTGCCATACGAGCGGTTCGATTCCGACCCGCTGTACGTGCACGCGCTCGGCCGTCTGCTCATCATCCATGCCGACCATGAGCAGAATTGCTCCACGTCGGTGGTCCGCATCGCCGGCTCCGCCCACGCGAACCTGTATGCGGCGATCTCCGCCGGCATCAACGCGCTGTCCGGGCCGTTGCATGGCGGCGCGAACGAGGCCGTGTTGCGTCAGTTGAAGGCGATCCGCGACTCCGGCAAGTCCGTCCGCCAGTTCGTGGAGGACGCGAAGGCCGAGGGGCATCGCATCTCAGGCCTGGGGCATCGCGTGTACAAGTCGTATGATCCGCGTGCCGCGATCGCGCGCCTGTATCTGGAGAAGATCATCGCGCGTGAGGACACCCGCAAGCTTCCCGCCGACGAGCGCGCCCTGTTCGACGTCGCGGTCGAGCTTGAGGACATCGCGCTCAACGACGAGTATTTCGTGTCACGTCGCTTGTATCCGAATGTCGACTTCTACACCGGCCTGATATACCGCGCGATCGGTTTCGATCCGGCGATGTTCACCACGCTGTTCGCGCTTGGCCGCATCCCCGGATGGATCGCCCAGTACCGCGAGATGCTCGCCGACCCGAACACGAAGATCGGTCGTCCGCGTCAGGTGTACACCGGCGAGGTGGAGCGCGCCTACATCCCCCTGAATCAACGCTGACGGAAGCGGAAAACTGCGCCGATGGCATTGAGCGTTGGCGGGCGGCGTCAGAGACCGCGCGCCAACGCCCAATGCCATCAGTCAGCTCTCTCCGCTCTCAGCAGTCTCTGCGACGCTGCTCGTCGCGCATGTATTCGAAGCACATCTGTGTCTGCTCGGCGTCCGACAGCGCGCGGTGCTCCTCGACGTCGGCGATGTCGAAACGCTGGATCAGGTCGACCAGCCGGTGTCGGTTGTACTGCGGGTACATGCTCCGGCTCATCTGCAACGTATCGATGATGCGGTTCGGCACCGCATGGTGCAGGATGCGCTGCGCCGCCAGGTCGATGAACTTGATGTCGAACTGCATGATGTTGTGCCCGATCATCGCGTCGTCGCCGCACCAGCGCAGGAAGTCGGGCAGCACGGTGTCCAGCGTCGGTGCCGGTTCGAGCATGTCCGGCGTGATGCCGGTCAGCTGCGTGATGAACGGATTGAGGTTGCGCATCGGATTGACCAACTGCTGATAGGTGTCGACGGGCTTGCGGTCGACGACCTTCACCGCTCCGAACTCGATGATGGTGTCCCGATACCAGCTGACACCGGTGGTTTCCAGATCCAGTACGACATAATCGTCGGGCAGTGTCCCGTCGGGCAGCATCGGTGTCTCCTCCCGGCGGCATGAAGCCGCCTCGTAATGGTCGTGGCGAACTCACTACTGTACATCACCATTGCGATACGATTCGCCGTCGTCGGCTTTCCGGTGTCGCAGGCTCCGAAGAAAGGAAACCCGGCCCAAAAGGGCCGGGTGAGAAGGAGAAGAGAGAGGGGGACAATTGTGGGGTTACCTTGAATGACCTCGCCGGCTCTTGCCGACAACCTCCATATCACTTCACCATCTTGGAAGCTGTGCTGTGATTGGCGTGAATATATGCCGGTACGTTTCCTTCCGGTACGCTGGGAGCCGTTTCCGGATGCGACTTCCAGCGGTATTCGTCACTGCATGGAGATCTCGTCGATGGCTTTCAGCTCCTCGTCGCTGAAGTCCGTGTTCTTCAGCGCCCCGATGTTGTCGATGATCTGCTGCGGCTTGGATGCGCCGGCGAGCACGCTGGTCACGGCGTCGTCGTGCAGCAGCCAGGCGAGCGACATCTCGGCGAGCGTCTGCCCGCGCTGCTTGGCGATCTCGTTCAGGGCCATGATCTGGCCGTGGACGCGCGTCACGTCGTCGGCGTGCAGGAAGCGCGGATCGTGCGCCACGCGCGAATCCGCGGGGATGCCGTTGAGATACCGGTCGGTCAGCAGACCCTGCGCGAGCGGGCAGAACGTGATGAGACCCTTGCCCAGGTGCTTGGCGGTGTCCTTGAGCCCGTTGCGCTCGACGGTGCGGTCGAAGATGTTGTATTTGTTCTGGTTGATGATGAACGGCACGTGCAGTTCATCGAGGATCGTCGCCGCCCGCTCCAGCTGTGGCCCGTCGTAGTTCGACAGGCCCACATAGAGCGCCTTGCCGCTGGCGACGGCCTGGGCGAGCGCGCCCATCGTTTCCTCCAGAGGGGTCTCGGGGTCCGGACGGTGATGGTAGAAGATGTCGACGTAGTCGAGTCCCAGGCGTTCCAGGCTCTGGTCGAGTGAGGCGAGCAGGTATTTGCGGCTGCCCCAATCGCCGTACGGGCCCGACCACATCTCGTAGCCGGCCTTGGTGCTGATGACCAGTTCGTCGCGGTGGGCGGCGAGGTATTGCCGGATTAGCCGTCCCGCGTTCTTCTCCGCGGCGCCGGGTTCGGGGCCGTAGTTGTTGGCCAGGTCGAAGTGCGTGATGCCGTGGTCGAATGCGGTGAGCACCAGGGCCTTCATCTGGTCGTAGGGCGTGATGTCGCCGAAGTTGTGCCAGAAGCCCAGCGATATGGCCGGGAGCTTCAGGCCGCTGGCGCCGCAGCGCTTGTACAGCATGGTGTCGTAGCGCGTCGTGGCGGGCGCGTAGGTGCCGGTGGGTTCGAACATGGGTGCCTCCAGGTGTCGTCGATCGGTCCGATGTCTCCATTGTCACGCTTCAAGTTGGCTTGAGCGCAAGGGCGTCCGGCGTGTCATCCTCGCGGCTACAATGTCGAGCATGGAACGATACACAATCCGCGAGGTCGCCGACATGTTCCATATGGAGCCGTCGACGCTGCGGTATTACGAGGATGCGGGGCTGCTCACCAACGTTGGCCGGACGCCGGCCGGGCAGCGCATATACCTCCAGTGTCATATCAACCGCATGAGGACGATCTGCTGTTTCAAGCACGCGGGCATGTCCATCGAGGACCTCAAGCGGTTCTTCGCGTTCGAGGCCGACGAACCGGAGCATATCGACGACATCGTCGCACTGCTTGAGGACCGTCGCGCCGCCATCGAGGCGCAGCGCAGGACGCCGAAACCGGGCGCCGCCGTGCACACGAGCGTGCCGAACAGGAACATGCCGACCGCGTAGAAGAACAGCTGCCGTGTGGTGAACTTCTGGACGAGGAACGCGCTGATGGGGATCATGGTACCGTTCGTCAGCATGAACACGGTGCTCAGCCATTGCGCAGTGTTGCTGGTGATGTCGAAATCGTGCATCAGATGGGGCAGCGCCGAGGTCATCAGCGTCTGATTGAGGATGGCGGTGAAGCTGCCGACCATCATCACGATGATCGGGACCAGATCACGCTTCGACATGGAATTCGACTGCGCTACGGCGGTATCGGATATGTTCGATTGCATGCATACCTCGCGAGACTCGGGGGGGGATCCGGCCGATCTCGGCTGCTGCTGCCAGACCGCCGCTGCGGCCGTTCGGCGACACAGCCCCTGCGGGGATTCGCGGAAAAACAATGAAACCGCATACAGTCTATCGTCCCTGTGGACAACACGACTACTGCCGCTCCCGCCGAAAGTCCAGACGCATCTGATGCCAAGCCGCGCCGCCGTGACGGGAACCGCAGACGCCCTCGTCCCGGTACCCGAAACGCTCATAGAAGCCGATCAGGGGTTCCTTGCACGTCAGCACCAGGCCGTCTCGCCCGGCATCGCGCGCGTCTTCGATGACGGAGCGCATGAGGCGGCTCGCCCGCCTCTCCCGTCGGCTCCCGGGGTCGGTGCACACGCTGAACAGCATCTGCCACGCGCCGCGCTCGTCATGCATGGACGTGTCCGCATACATGGCATCGACCAGATCCGGCTCGTCGGTGACCATGCCGTTGATGGCCGCCGTCAGCCGGTCGTCGTCGAACAGCAGCCAGAAATGGTCGGCGTATGTGCGCAACCGGTCGGCGATGGCGTCGCGGCTCGCCGCCTCCGCCGGCGGAAAGCATTCGGATTCGAGCGCTGCCAGCGCATCCAGATCGCTCATATCGGCGTGTCGTATCATCTGCATGGCTTCACTGTAACAGCTCTCTGCCGTGACCGCGCAGTCAGGGAAAACACATGGGCCCGGCCCGGAACGCATCGAACATGAATGTCCGAATCGCTCCGGGCCGGGCCCACGCCGGCATCACGGGGAATCGCTCGCCGGTCAGCGCCGGGACCGCAGCCATGCCCGCTGCGCCGCGATGATCGCGGCGGTGACGGCCGTCATCACCACGAACGCCACCGCGAACCATGCCCACATCGGGCCGGTCATCGCGACCACCTCGAACAGGTGCGGCAGGATGAGCAGCGCGAACGGGGCGCCCAGCACCATCGTCACGCAGACGAACACGCGGATCTTCGTGAACGGCACGCAGCTCTTGATCACGGCGACCATCGACGCGGCGATCAGCAGCGCGAACATGACCGTGCGGTTCTGCGTCTCGCCGAACGGAGCGATGAGGCTGAATGCGATGATCATGCCGGTGACGGCGATCGCGAACGGCGCCGCCTTGCCGAGCGCAGTGGTCAGGAACCGGCCGCGGATGCGTCGCGTGTCCGATTCGAATATCGTCAGGAACGACGGCCACGCCTCGATGCAGGCGTCGACAAGCGTGATCTGGATCGGAATGAACGGGACGGGACGTTCAAAGCCAGGCAGAAGAACGACACCAGCACCGAGTAGATCGTCTTGATGAAGAACACGGCGGCCGTGCGGGTCACGTTGTTGACGACCTTGCGGCCCTCCAGCACCACCTGCGGCAGGTAGGTGAAATCGGAGTCGAGCAGCACGACCTGCGAGATCTGGCGCGCGGCGTCCGACCCGGAGGCGATGGCGATCGAGCAGTCGGCCTCGCGCAGGGCGAGCAGGTCATTCACGCCGTCGCCGGTCATCGCGACCTGATGCCCGGCCCGCTGCATCGCCTGCACCAGCTGGCGCTTCTGCTTGGGGGTGACGCGAGAGAACACCGTGTATCGGCCGGCGACGTCGTCGAACGTGGAATCCGGGGCGTCCGCCGGCACCGAGGTCATGTCGATGACGTCACGCCAATGCTCCAGGCCGGCCTGCCGGGCGACGGCGGCGACGGTGTCGGGATGGTCGCCGGAGATGACCTTCACGTCGACGCCCTGGTCGCGGAAGTACGCCAGCGTCTCCTTGGCCCGCGGGCGGATGTTGTCGCGCAGCGCGATCAGGAACATCGGCTGCAGCGCATCCGGCAGACGCTCCTCGTCCGTCCACGCGCCGGGCAGGTATCCGACGGCGATCAGACGCAGTCCCTGACCCATCAGCGCGGCCGCCTCATCGGGCAGGTTCACGCCAAGGATGCGCTCCGGGGCGCCCAGGAACACGGTTCCGGTCGCCGCCGCGGCCGACTCGCCCTCCTGCGTGTGGCGAGGCGCGTCTGCCGCACCAGCCGTTGCGCGCATCGTGATGGCGCCCCATTTGCGCTTCGACGAGAACGGGATGATGGCCTGCGCGGCGAAACGGCCGTCGCCGGCGGGTGCCGCGGGCTGCCCGGCATCGGCGGTGGAGCCGTC
>ENA-OQOA01000896-OQOA01000896.1-human-gut-metagenome-genome-assembly--contig:-NODE-896-length-10658-cov-3.660906_pt1 | contig 10658 bp, 12 predicted proteins | sample MGYA00242633_ERZ504888 | MGnify/ENA primary metagenome ERZ504888 (study PRJEB26092, sample SAMD00036372) | human gut metagenome | host: Homo sapiens | study: EMG produced TPA metagenomics assembly of... | reverse complement strand
GACAAATATAAGCTACAGGCAGTCCTGGCATACTATGCGAAATGCACCTTGAAGTTTGATTGTGATAGTTCTTAGTCTTTCCCTTAGCCAACCAGCTAGCTTCGTACACGGATGTACAAAGCAGCGAAGCCGCGCCATGGACGGCGCGTCTGAGCGGTAGCGTCAGTTGCCATAGTTTACATGGAAAGACTTAGAAATATCCAATACAAAGCTTCTGGCATTGAACATAGTATGCAGGACTGCCTGTAGCTTATATTTGTCGTCCGTTCGTCACCAACTAATATTCAATTAAACAACTATATTTATAAAAAAATCATATTTTTTCTCATTAAGTACTTTTAAAATTCCCTGTTTATGTATATAATGTTGATTAGCTATGAAATGTATTTTTTATTGCTAATATATTAATAAAGTAAAAATGTTTGTATATGTTTATAAGATGTATTGTTTATGTAAAATATGCAGATTGGACATAATTAATGATAACAAACAATAAGCTGATTAACGAACTTGATCAACAAGTCAGATTAACAAGTCAGATTAACGAATTTGATTAACGAGTCAGGTTAATAAACTTGATTAACGAGTTAAATTAACAGGTTAGATTAATGAGCTGGATTATTGAGTAGGATTAATGAGTTGGATTTTAGGAGGAAAACAGAATGTTATCAACTGATATTGGAATCGATCTTGGTACTGCAAGTATTCTTGTATATATAAAGGGAAAAGGCGTAGTTTTAAAGGAGCCTTCAGTTGTCGCATTTGACAGAGATACTAACAAGATTAAGGCTATTGGCGAGGAAGCACGTCTGATGCTTGGTAGAACACCAGGAAACATTGTAGCGGTAAGACCACTTCGTCAGGGTGTTATTTCAGATTATACAGTTACAGAAAAGATGCTTAAGTACTTTATCCAGAAGGCTATCGGCAGAAGAATGCTTAAGAAGCCTAGAATAAGCGTATGTGTACCTTCTGGTGTTACAGAAGTAGAGAAGAAGGCAGTTGAGGATGCAACTCTTCAGGCAGGTGCAAGAGAGGTTGCTATTATTGAAGAGCCTATAGCAGCAGCTATTGGAGCTGGTATAGATATTTCAAGACCTTGTGGAAACATGATAGTTGATATCGGTGGTGGTACTACAGATATCGCAGTTATATCACTTGGCGGTACAGTTGTAAGTACATCTATCAAGATTGCAGGTGATGATTTTGATGAAGCACTTGTAAGATACATGAGAAAGAAGCACAATCTTCTTATCGGTGAAAGAACAGCAGAAGATATTAAGATAAAGATTGGATCAGCTTATCCAAGACCAGAAGTTGCCAAAATGAATGTAAGAGGACGTAACCTTGTTACAGGTCTTCCTAAGACAGTAGAGGTGACTTCTGAAGAGACAGAGGAAGCTTTAAAGGAAGCTACTTCACAGATAGTAGAAGCAGTTCATAGTGTGTTAGAAAAGACACCACCAGAACTTGCATCTGATATTGCAGACAGAGGAATCGTCCTTACAGGTGGAGGAAGTCTGCTTTCAGGATTAGAGGATCTTATAGAGTCAAAAACAGGAATTAATACTATGACAGCAGAGGATCCTATGACAGCAGTTGCTATAGGAACAGGTAAGTTTATAGAATTCCTTTCAGGTTACAGAGAAGATTAGAAGCTTATGTTAACAGTATATATGTTATGATATCTGTTATAACATATAAAATAGCTGTTAACATAAATTCGCAGGAAAAGAGGTCAGGTATGGTAAGAGGTTTATACACTGCTTATACAGGATTAGTGAATCAGCAGAAGAGACTTGATGTAGTATCAAACAATCTTGCAAATGCTACAACAACAGGTTTTAAAAAAGAAGGTGTAACAACACAAAGCTTTGATTCAGTATATGGAATAAAGATAAAAGATGCTACAGTTGGATATATGAACCAGAATATAGGTAGTATGAGTCTTGGAGCAAAGATAGGTGAAACATATAGAAGCTGGAATCAGGGCTCACTTAGAAACACTGACAGTAATTATGATTTTGCACTTTCTGGTAAGGGATTCTTCTCAATATCATTTACTAACAAAGCAGGTGAAACATCAACACTTTATACCAGGGATGGATCTTTCCAGATGAATCAGGAAGGTTATCTGGTTACCAAGGATGGTGATTATGTATTAGGTGAAAGTGGAGACCCAATACTACTTCCTACAGATGCATCGCAGTTATCTGTTGATTCAACAGGTGCTATATACGCAGATGGACAGTATGTAGATACATTTGGAATAGTTGATTTTGAAGACTATGATTATATAGAGGCGTACGGTGAGAATCTTTACAGAGCGGTTGATGGAGCTGTTACAAAGGATTCTGATGCCGTGGTTAATCAGGGATATATTGAAGCATCTAATATTAACGTAGTTACAGAGATGGTAGACATGATTAACATAGCCAGAGAATATGAGAGTAATCAGAAGATAGTTAATGCAGTTGATGATATGCTAGGCAAGATGGTAAGCATATCAGAGTTATAAAGTATTTATTAGAGTAATCAGGAGGACAAGCATTATGATGAGGTCATTGTGGACTGCAGCATCAGGTATGATGGCACAGCAGACAAGTGTAGATACAATATCGAATAACCTTGCAAATGTTAACACAGTAGGTTATAAATCAGAGTCAACTGAGTTTAAGTCTTTGCTGTATCAGAATCTTCAGGCAAGAACAACATCAGCCAATGGTGAGTTTAAGCCAGTTTCTGCACAGGTTGGTCTTGGTGCAAGAGTATCATCAATAACATCACACTATACACAGGGTGCCATGAATGCGAGTGACAGTGCAACAGATTTTGCTATTAGTGGAGATGGTTTCTTTGCTATACAGAATGAAGATGGAGATACATTATATACACGTAATGGAAATTTTCTATTTTTCAACATCAACAGAGGGTATGATGCTGTGTACAGCAGACGGATATCCAGTATTAAGCTCAGATGGACAGCCTATAGTTGTATCATCAGATGAATATGATTTAACAAGAATCAGCATGGATTCCGATGGCAATGTAACATATAAAGAAGATGATGGCAATGTTACACCTATAGGTGTAAAGATAGGACTTTTTCAGTTTACGAATCCATCAGGACTTGAAAAGCTTGGTGGTAATTATCTTGCTGAGACAGATGCATCAGGTATCGCTTTAAATGAAGATGCAGATGCCGTTGGCAAAAAGAGCCAGTTAAAGCAGAAATATCTTGAGGCTTCTAACGTTGAAGTAGCAACAGAGATGGTTAATCTTATTACAGCACAGAGAGCATATGAGTTATGTTCAAAGGCAATAACAACATCTGATACTATGATGGAACAGGCTAATGCACTTAAGAGATAAACTTAAGATATAATAGGAGATATGTATGGATTATATGACAGGTATTAATACAAGTTATGCAGATACATATGATAAAACATCATCAGATCTTACAGATAAGATAAATGGTACAGATTTTTCCAAGGCATCTGATGATGAGCTTATGAGTGTATGCAAGGATTTTGAAAGTTACTTTGTAGAACAGATGCTTAAATCTATGGAAAAGATGGCTAAGATAGATTCAGATGATGATAGCAGTACTTCATTGTTTAACAGTATGGCATCTATAGGTGGAGAGTCAGACTCTGCCATGAGTACACTTGGAAGTTACTTCGGTGATGAGATGATTAAAAACTATGCTGAGTTGTTTACAGAATCTGATAATGGTAAGGGACTTGGTATTGCACAGACACTTTACCAGCAGATGAAGCGTAACTACACAGTAGATGAAGCGTAGCTATAATTATAGTTTGGTAAAAAGTTATAAAGAGAGGGAAAAGCAGATTGGATTACGAGTCTGTTAAGTATGTAGAAGGATTTGTAGAAAACATTATCTTTCGTAATGAGGATAATGGTTATACAGTTTTCGAAATAGAATACAAAGGTGACGATATTACCTGTGTTGGCACACTAAGCAGTGTTGACACAGGTGAATTTATAGCTGCAGATGGTGTTTTTGTTAAGCATCCATCATATTATACAATGCAGTTTAAGATAAGTTCTTATGAATTCAAGACGCCTACAGATGCAGAATCTGTAAAGCGTTATCTAAGTTCCGGGGCTATAAAGGGTATAGGCGCTAAAATGGCAGAACGAATAGTTAAGGAGTTCGGCGAGCAGACCTTTGAAATACTCGACAAAGAGCCGGAGCGTCTGGCAGATATTAAAGGAATAAGCTACAACAAAGCAATGGATATAGCACAGCAATATGCCGGTAAAAGAGATACCAGAAAAGCTGTTATGTATCTTTCGGATTATGGTATCCAGATGAATCTTGCCAATAAAATATTTAAAAAATACGGTAACAGCATATACACGATAATCACTGATAACCCTTATAAGCTGGCAGATGATATTGAAGGCATAGGCTTTAAAAAGGCAGATGCAATAGCGACAAAGGTAGGAATAAAGGGCGATTCTGATTTCAGAATAAAAAGCGGACTTTTATACTGTCTTAATCAGGCGACACTGCAGGGGCATACATATCTTCCATATGATAAGCTTAAATATCAGGCTGAGATACTGCTTGACGTCAAGATAACGGATTATGAACATTATATAAGTGATCTTGCTATTGATAAAAAGATATATATTAAGAAAAATGCGGATGACGTGCCAGATGATGAAAAGGATATGTCATACAGCATAAAGGAACAGGAAAGTGATGGACATACATCATGGAATGTATATTCAGCCATGTATTATCGCATGGAACAGAATGTTGCAAAGAATCTTCTTGAGCTTAATATACAATGTGATGAAGATACAGGAAATGTATATGAACGCATAGCAGATATCGAAAAATCAGAAAACATAATACTTGATGATATACAAAAACGTGCGGTTGCATTAGCGGCACTCAATGGACTTATTGTAATAACAGGTGGTCCTGGTACAGGAAAAACAACAACGATTAACGCCATAATAAAATATTTCGAAATGGAAAGACTGGATATACGGCTTGCTGCACCAACAGGAAGGGCTGCGAAACGTATGACAGAAACGTGCGGTGTTGAAGCACAGACAATCCACAGATTGTTAGAGATAGCAGGAGGTGGGCTTTCTGAGCTTGATAACGAAAAGCGTAATGCTTCTTCAAGTCTTGGCATGCATTTTAACAGAGATCAGGATAATCCTCTCGAAGCAGACGTAATAATAGTGGATGAGATGTCCATGGTTGACATTAACATTATGAATGCATTGCTTAAGGCAGTTCCAGTAGGTACAAGGCTTATACTTGTAGGAGATGTTGACCAGCTTCCTAGTGTGGGACCAGGAAATGTGTTAAAGGATATTATATCATCAGGATGTTTTAATGTTGTAAAGCTTGAGAAGATATTCAGACAGGCAGCAGAAAGTGAGATAATAACCAATGCCCACAAGATTAATAAAGGCGAACAGGTTACGTTAAACAAGTATAGCAAGGATTTTCTTTTATACACAGACAGGGTTCTGAGGCCATAATAGCTGCATTAAAAACAGTTATTAAGGATAAGCTGCCAGGTTATGTCGGTGCAGATATAAACGAAATACAAGTGCTTACACCTTCAAGAAAATCAGCAGTAGGTGTTGAAAAGACTTAACAATATTCTTCAGGATTTCCTCAATCCTTCCAGTGCATCCAAGATGGAAAAAAAGCACGGGGATAATGTTTTCAGGGAAGGCGATAAGGTTATGCAGATAAAAAATGACTATCAGCTTGACTGGACGAAAAAAAATGATCGTGGAATGGCTATAGAACAGGGAAGCGGAGTGTTTAACGGAGACACAGGGATAGTTATGGAGATAGTACCATTTAATAAAAGCATGACAGTAAGATTTGAAGATGGAAGATATGTCGAATACAGCTTTGATGATCTTGATGAGCTGGAGCTTGCATATTCAATAACAGTGCATAAGGCACAGGGAAGTGAATATCCTGCTGTTATTATACCGATGTATGCAGGTCCAAGAATGCTTATGAACCGGAATATTCTATATACAGCTATCACAAGAGCAAGAAAATGTGTGTGTATAATAGGAGAAGAGCAGGTGTTTATGCAGATGGCAAAAAATGAATCTGAAGCTAAAAGATACACTTCATTGGACGAAAGAATAAAGGAAATATCAGAAATTAAGTAGATTACATATGATAAAATGTGAAATTAAAAACAAAGAAAAAAGATATTTGAAAGAAAACTATATTTAAGGGGAAAATGTATTCAAAAGAAAAAAGATATTTTAAAAGAAAAAATAGAAAAAATCATCCAGGATATAATAAAAAATACAGAAGATGTTTTGTATCCTCCGGCATGTCCCATATGTGGAAAACCGCGTGTAGTAAAGAACAAAGAAAGACTGGATATATGTCCGTGGTGTCTTGACAAAATAACATATGTTGATGAGCCGACATGCATAAAATGTGGCAAAGCTCTTGATGATGACAGGGAATACTGCCAGGATTGTATGAAAACAGAACATATTTATGACCAGGCAGTAAGCTTATATGAGTATTCAGATGGAATAAAGCAGTCGATATATAGATTTAAGTATCATAATAAGAGAGAATATGCGGCTATATATGCAAGAGAAATTGAAAGAATGTGTGGCATGGTTATAAGAGCATGGAGGCCTGATGTGATTATACCTGTACCAATACATGAATCAAAGCTTAAGCAGAGAGGTTATAACCAGGCGGAGCTTATTGCAGATGAACTTTCAGGCAGTATGGGAATTCCCATCAATAATAAATATATTATGCGTATCAGAAAGACAACGCCAATGAAGGAACTGAGTAATGAAGAAAGAGTTAAAAAATCTTCAAAAACGCTTTTCAAATCTGCAATAATAGTATAAGATATAATAAAGTATTAATTGTGGATGATATATATACAACGGGTGCAACGGTAGACGCGTGTGCAAGATGTTTTAAAGAATCTGGGACAGATAAAGTATATGTGGTCACGTTGTGTATAGGAAAAGGATTTTAGACACAAGAATGGAGGAAAATTATGGATGTAAGAAATTGCAGAATGTGTGGTAAGTTATATAATTTTATAGGTGGTCCTTACCGCAATCTGTGTCCTAACTGTATAGAGAAGATGGAAGAAAAGTTTGATGAAGTCAAAGAATATATAGAGGAACATAAAGCTGCAACTATCAATGAAGTGTCAGAAGAATGTGATGTAAGCTCAAGACAGATAGAACAGTGGATAAGAGAAGAGCGTCTTATGATAGCTGAGGATTCACCTATAGGTATCAGATGTGAAAGATGTGGAGCAACAATAAGATCTGGCAGGTTCTGTGAAAGATGTAAGAATAAGATTGCTAACAATCTTGGTTCTATGTATGGAGAATCCAATGCGGCTGTTGAAAGCATGGAAAAGCGTGCATCAGCGGAAGCTAAAATGAGATTCCTCGATAAAGATAATAAGTAGAATTCATAAAAAGAATTTATAGCAAGAATTATAACAAAAATCATAATAAAGTAATAAAAGTAAGGGTGTTGACACTGAGAGGTGTTTACATCCTTTTTTTAAAGTCAGAGAACTATATAAATATATAAGAATTTAAAAGTGTAATGAGTTTAAATATATTTACAACAAATAAAATAAACCTAAATATTTAAAATTAACAAAAATAAAAACATATTTAAAATAAGTGAATAAGTAGCTGAATAAGTGGAAAACATATTAACATCGCAAGCAATAAGTGCATAAAACTATAAATGTATCTGGTGAACGGCTTGTTTATTAAAATATGCATATTATGCATGGAATGGAGGTTAATATGGATAAAGATAGAAGGAATACAGTAAAGATAGTATCTACAATTATTTCACTTGGTATAATTGCAGCTCTTATTATTGGTGTTGTTTCGGTTATAAAAAATGTAAATGCTAACAGAAATGAAAGCGGCAATATTGTTAATTTGAACGAAACAGAGGAAAATGTTGCAATGAAGACAGAGGATGCAGAAGAAAATATAGATGAGTCAGATGCACAGGATGAGCTGTTAGAAGCAAACGCAAGGGGAAGAATGGCTGAAAAAAACGAGTCTGTGGAAAAGAATAATGATGAGCTGATGATATCTGATAAAGAAGATACAACAATGCAGGAAGAAGCTACAGTTCCACCAACATTATCATCTGAAGAGGTTATGGCAGAAGCTATGAGAAGTTTTACATTTGATGAAAGTAATAAAATGGCATGGCCGGTATTAGGACATATTACACTGGATTATAGTATGGATGAAACAGTGCTTTTTAAAAGTCTTGGAGTATATAAATGCAGTCCAGGAATCATTATAAGCTCAGAAGTAGGAACTAATGTTGCAGCAGCAGCTTCAGGCGTAGTCACAGACGTTGCAGAGCTTTCTGAAACAGGTACAACAGTAACGGTATCTATCGGAAATGGATATGAGACAACTACAGGAATGATAGAAAATGTTAATCTGAAAAAAGGGGATAAGGTTACAACAGGACAGCTTATAGGTACAGTGGCAAGCCCAAGTGCATACTATATTGAAGAAGGTCCTGGGGTATATTTTAAACTTACACAGTACGGAGAACCAGTTAATCCAGATGCATATTTTGTTGAGTAGAAAATCAGCGCCTGCTTGCTAGATTGCGTTTATACCAGAAGTGAAATAAACATCAGCTGATATGTCTTTTTGAAATGAATTTCAACTTTATCAATATACGGTACAGCAGGCGCTTAATATATATTTTTTAATTATTTATTTAGAAGAGTTTTCTATTAGTTCCATAATGATAGGAATAGCATTGCTTTCTTTACTTTTAGCCATATTGTTTATATAAGTATGTCTGTTTTCATACAGTTCATTTACAGCATTTAAAAGAACTTCAGGAGTAAGGTCTTCTTCAAATATAACACTCGAATAACCATGCTCTTTAAAAGACTTTGCATTAAGTATCTGGTCGCCACGGCTTGCATTGGCAGAAAGAGGTATCAAAAGGTTAGGCTTCTTAAGTGCAAGCAATTCACATATTGAGTTGGCACCTGCTCTTGATATAACAATATCACTTATGGCGAAAAGATCCCGCATCTGTTCACTTATGTATTCAAACTGGATATATCCGTTGAGATTATTAAGGGAGGTATCCATTTTTCCTTTTCCACATAGATGGACAACCTGAAAGCTTTTTAGAAGCTCTGGAAGAATCTTTCTTACTGCCTCATTAACGTGTACAGCACCAGTGCTGCCTCCGACAACCATTATTATAGGCTTATCAGTTGTAAATCCACACAGTTCAAGACCAGCAAGCTTATTACCAAGAAGAAGCTCCTGTCTTATAGGAGAACCAGTAAGCACAGCTTTATCCTTTGGAAGATATTTAACTGTTTCGGGGAAATTACAGCATATTCGTGTTGCTTTTTTCATAGCTATCCTGTTAGCCAGACCAGGTGTCATATCTGATTCATGGATGATAACAGGAATATGCTTATTTCCAGCAGCAAGTACTACTGGTACCGATACAAAGCCACCTTTTGAAAACACGATATCAGGTTTAATGCGGCGCATAAGCTTTCCTGCCTGAAAATAACCTTTGATAACCCTGAATGGATCAGTAAGATTCTTAAAGCTTCTATATCTTCTTAGTTTTCCGGAAGATATTCCGTAGTAAGGAATATCAAGGTCTTCTATAAGAGTTTTTTCAATTCCGTTGTACGAGCCGATATAGAATACCTCATATCCAGCCTCTTTAAGGCTTGGAAGAAGTGCTATATTGGGTGTTACATGACCAGCAGTTCCACCACCGGTAAGTACTATTTTTTTCATTATATTCTCCATTCTTGCGCTGCTTCTCAGCGCATCTCAAGTTTGTGCGTAAGCACAAATCTTGCGTGTGAAAAATCTTATTTTTCACACTATTCTCCAATTCTGTCAAAATATATTTTGTCTACATCTTATGTGCGAATCTTTCCTTGAAAGAGCAGTGCTGACATAGTGGTTCTACAGCATATTTATTATGGAACCCCTTTGTAAATGCAGAACTTCTCTCACATTCCAGAATATTTTTAAGTGGTGTGTCAAAGATATTTCCAAGCTTCATAATACCATTGCCATCAAGACAGCATGGTGTTACAGTACCATCACTCAGTATAGCTATATGTGTTCTAAGTCCCTGACAGAAACCACGTTCATTGCAATAACTGCTGTCAAGCTCAGGCCATTCAAATGGACTCTGTACATTGACATAAAGATGTTTTTTATAGTACAGTTTTTCTTTCCAAAAAGAGCTGGCTCATTTTTAGTATTCCATAATCTAAGAGATATCTCAGTATCTGTTTTTTCCAATATTTCATCACATGAGTAGAAAAGTTCATTTATATAGTTATCCATATCTATGCAGTCGTTATCATCTGCGCTATGCATAGATACATTTATCTGATGTACAGGATGTTTTATAAGAGTGAAAAGCTTCCTATAAAGCAGTGTGCCATTTGTTGTAAGGTTGACAGTAAGGCCGGCATCCTGGCACATGGAAAGAATAGTATCAAGTTCAGGATGCAGCATAGGTTCACCTTTTACATGCAGATATATGTAATTCGTATATGGTTTTATTCGTCAAGAATATGTCCGAA
>ENA-OQOA01000894-OQOA01000894.1-human-gut-metagenome-genome-assembly--contig:-NODE-894-length-10687-cov-2.312784_pt1 | contig 10687 bp, 14 predicted proteins | sample MGYA00242633_ERZ504888 | MGnify/ENA primary metagenome ERZ504888 (study PRJEB26092, sample SAMD00036372) | human gut metagenome | host: Homo sapiens | study: EMG produced TPA metagenomics assembly of... | reverse complement strand
TTATGAGCGAGAACTTAAAATACAGGGATAATGTTGTATTATCTGTTCATCCTCATAACGACCGTGGAACAGGTGTTGCCGATACAGAATTAGCTGTTCTTGCAGGAGCTAATCGTGTAGAAGGAACATTATTTGGTAATGGTGAAAGAACTGGAAATGTTGATATTGTTAATCTTGCCATGAATATGTATGCACAGGGAGTTGATCCTGAGCTTGATTTTTCTAACATGCCAGAGCTTACAGAGATGTTTGAACGTCTTACACAGATGAAGATAGATGAGAGACATCCATACTGCGGCAAGCTTGTATTTGCAGCATTTTCTGGTTCACATCAGGATGCTATATCAAAGGGCATGCACTACAGAATCGAAAAGGATCCATCTAAAGTGGACAGTTCCATATCTTCCTATCAATCCAGAGGATGTTGGACGTACATATGATTCAGATGTTATCAGAATAAACAGCCAGTCTGGTAAGGTGGTGTTGCATACGTTCTTGAACACAACTACGGCATGCTCATTCCTAAGGCTATGAGAGAAGACCTTGGATATGCAGTCAAGGATGTGTCAGATGTTCATCATAAGGAACTTACACCAGACGAAGTACTTGAGATATTTGAAAAGAGATATAAAAAGTACACACCAGTATTTAAGATTAAAGAAGTACACTTCAAGCAGATAGATGGTATCCAGACAGAAGTCACTATTGAAGAGGACGGAAAGGATGTTGTTATCAATGCTGGTGGTAACGGACGTCTTGATGCGGTAAGTAACGCACTTGCAAAGCATTTTGGAAAGCCATGTGATGTAATGTGCTATGAAGAACATTCATTAAAGCAGGGCTCAGACTCAAGTGCGATAGCTTATGTAGGCATCAAGGGTGAAGATGGTAAGGAATACTTTGGTATAGGTATCGACCATGATATCATCAGGGCTTCTATAGATGCTGTAGAATCAGCTATGAACAGAAGCATGAGTAACTAAGAAAAAAGATATACTATAATACAGGCAGTATGTAAAAGACGTAAATTAGCTTTTGCATACTGCTTATTTATGTGTTACATAAAGCGAAAAACATGTTCGCAGTAATGTCTGGGATGTCAGAATAATAAACAATAAGAACTATTTAGAATAACAGATTGAATAAAAGGAACTAATAAACATGAAAAGAATAATACTAGCTTCTGGTTCACCAAGAAGAAGAGAGCTTCTTAGCCAGATTGGACTTGAGTTCACAGTCATAACAAGTGAAGCAGATGAGCATACCAGTATAAAGGAACCAGCCAGATATGTTGAATATCTGTCATCCGTTAAGGCAGAGGCAGTACACGATATGATTCAGAATGTCTTAACAGATAAAGATAACGATATCAAACTTAGTGGAGAATGGTATAACGATATTATGGCAGGCAGCTATGTGATCATAGGAGCAGATACAATCGTAAGCCATAAGGAGCATATATTGACAAAGCCGGTTGATGAAGCTGATGCATATCGCATATTAAAAGAATTATCAGGAGATTGTCATCAGGTATATACAGGTGTTACATTACTTTATGGTGATGGCAGCAGCAAAAGCTTTTCTAATAGGACTGATGTATACTGTTATGAGCTTACAGATAAGGAAATCCATGATTATATAAGTACAGGTGAGCCTATGGACAAGGCGGGAGCATATGGCATACAGGGAAGCTTTGCTGCATTTATCAAAGGTATAGATGGCGATTATAACAATGTTGTCGGTTTACCAATATCAAGTGTATATCAGGAGTTGAAGTTATGGTTAAGTTGATTGCAAGTGATCTTGATGGAACTATATTAAGACATGGGGCACAGAAGGTTGATAAGTCTACGATAGAGGTTATAGGTAAGCTTTTAGATGCAGGCCTTCTTTTCGCACCTGCGAGTGGACGGCAGATAGTGAGCCTTAAAAGACTTTTTGAGCCTATCAGTGACAGACTTGTATATATATCAGAGAATGGCGCACTCAGTGAGTATCGTGGTGAGGTTATAGCAAAGACAGCCATGGAAAGAATCTTGCGCTTCAGATAGTAGAAGATGTGTATGAACAGCCACATTGTGAGGTGCTTATATCTGGACAGCACACAGCATACATTAAGCCTAAGACAGAAGAATATCTTTATAGGATGACGAAAGTAGTTAACTATAAAACAACTATTATTGATAAATTCTCAGATATAGATGAAGATATATTAAAGATTGCAGTATGTGACCTTAGTGGAATAAACAACTCGAAGGAACATTTCTTTAGCAGGTGGAAGGGTCAGGCATCAATAGCGGTATCAGGAGAGCTTTATCTTGACTTTATGGAGAGCAGTGTCAGCAAAGGAAAAGCCATGAGGCAGCTTCAGGAGTATTTTGGGTTGTCAAGGGATGAATGTATGGCATTTGGTGATAATTATAACGACATAGATATGCTTAATTCAGTTACATATTCATATGTTATGGAGACAGCAGCAGATGATATAAAGAAGCATGGAAAATATGTGACAGACTGGGTAGAAGGGTCTTTGCGTGAGAATTTTAAGAGTATTATTTAAATAACTGCTTATGGTATTGTTTGAAGTGTTGTTTAATTTAAAGTATTGTTTAAATAGTCGTTTAAATAGTTGTTTAAATAGTGAATGGCGAATTATAATATAGGATTAACGGAGGAATGAATAATGGATAAGCATATAAAAGAATGTGCAGCAGTATTTTTAAGAGATCAGAAGAGACTTTTTGACGAGCCGGTAGTTTTTGATGTAGAAGAGGCAGAAGAATTCCTTGAGGACTGCTTTGCACAGTATTGTAAAAAACATTAAAAGAGTTAAAGCAGGTTATGGATGATGAAGGCATGGATATATCAGGCATGTCAGATGAAGAGATAGAGGAGCAGCTTGAAGTATTCAAGCTCGATGATGGACATGGCTACTTTTTTGTTGAGGCATAACAGTACTTACCGGGAATGAGGATTACTATGAAAATAACTATATGTTGTGTAGGAAAGATAAAAGAAAAGTTCTACAGCCAGGCGATAGAAGAGTATTCAAAGAGATTATCCAAGTATTGTAAGCTTGAGATAAAAGAGGCAGCAGACGAAAAGACTCCGGATAGTGCAAGTGATACTGTTAACAGGATGATTAAAGAAAAAGAAGGAGACAGGCTGCTTTCCTTTATAAAAGATGACAGCTATGTTATTGCACTTGCAATAGATGGTAAAATGTTAGATTCAGTCGAACTATCAGAAAAGATTGATAATCTTATGTTATCAGGTAAGAGTGATATTGTTTTTGTTATAGGTGGTTCACTTGGGCTTGATAAGAGAGTGTTAGACAGAGCTGATTATAAGCTTAGTTTTCCAAAATGACATTTCCACACCAGCTTATGAGAGTTATACTTTTAGAACAGATATACAGAAGCTTCAGGATAATGAAGAATGAGCCATATCATAAGTGACATAGATAATGTCTGATATTAAAAATGTGCAGAAATGGAGATTAGTGTGAAAAATAAGATTTTTCACACGCAAGAATGGAGATTAATATGAAAAGAACGAAAAAAGAATAGTTACATTTCTTATAATAGCAATTGCTATAGCAGCAGTGTTTGTGTTTATAAAATTCTTTAACGGCAACGGAATATATATTTCAACAGGCATGGGCAAGGATGTTCTTGCAAAGGTGGATGGACAAAAGACATACACTATGGATGCAGCAGTGCTTATGTCAGATGCAAGGTCACAGTATGAAGAAATGTTTACAAGTTCAATATGGTCACAGCAGATAGATGGAAAAACATTTGAAGAATATGTAAAAGACCAGATCAGGGTAAAGCTTATCAGAGTAAGATGTATGAATGCCATGGCTAAGGAAAAGGGGATAGTTCTTGGAAGAGAAGAAAAGGATGGCGTTAAGAAGGCAGCAGAGAAGTATTATGCTGCATTAACAGAAGAACAAGAAACAGATACAATATAACAGAGGATAAGCTTAACCAGATGTTTACAGAATTTGCTATAGCCCAGAAGCTGTATAACGATCAGACTTCACTTATGGATATAGAAATCAGTGCAGATGATTCAAGAGTTATTAATATACAGTATATAGTAACAGATTCTAAGGATGAGATAGAAAAAGCATATGCTGAGCTTAAGGAGGGCAACTCATTCTTGCTATAGCAAAGAGTATAATTCGGATGGTGAATATGAGTACGAGCTTTCGAAGAGGTGAGATGGATAGTAAGTTTGAAGAAGCAGCCTATGCTTTATCAACAGGTGAGATGAGCAGCATAGTAGAGGCAGAAGGAAAGTATTACATTATAAGATGTACATCAGATAACGATAAAGCAAAAACAGAGGTCAACAAGTCAGCTATCTTAGCAGACAAAAAGCTTGCTGCCTTCAACGAAAAGTTTGAAGAATATGAGGCAGGTAAATATGTTGAATGGAATGATAGCGAATGGAAAAAGCTTAGCGTATCTTCAGCGGTTATATATAATGTTAAGTTTGAAGATATATTCAACACAATAACAATCAACTAAACAGAAAGGTATGGTTATAAAATATAGATGGCAGAAAAATATGATGCAAATAGTATATCTATTCTTGAAGGTCTTGAAGCTGTAAGAAAAAGACCGGGAATGTATATAGGAAGCGTAGGAACTAAGGGACTTAACCATCTTATATATGAAATAGCAGATAATGCAGTAGATGAACATCTTGCAGGGTACTGTAGCGAGATTACAGTAACCCTTAATGATGATGGTACAGCTACTATCATAGATAACGGACGTGGAATTCCTATAGGGATTCATCCAAAGGCTGGAATACCTGCAGTTGAAGTAGTGTTTACAGTACTTCATGCAGGTGGTAAGTTCGGAGATGGAGGATATAAGATATCAGGAGGACTCCACGGTGTAGGTGCTTCAGTAGTTAATGCACTTTCAGTGTGGCTTGAGGTAGAGATAAGAGTAGATGGCGGTGTATATAAGCAGCGTTATGAAAGAGGCAAGGTGGCAGCTCCGCTTGAAAAAATAGGAACATGCAGGAAGAGTGACACAGGAACAAAGGTGACTTTTTTACCCGATGGAGAAATATTTGAAAAGACAAGATTCAAGTCAGATGCCATAAAAAGCAGAATGCATGAAACAACTTACCTTAATCCTGGACTTACAATACATTTTGAGGATAAAAGAAGCGGCAGTGAAGAAAAGATTACATATTCTGAGCCAGATGGTATCAGGGCATATGTAAAAGAGCTGAATAACGGTAAGGAAACTGTCACAGATATCATATATTTTAAAAAGAGTGAGGATGGCATAGAAGTGGAGTGCGCTTTCCAGTATGTCAATGAGTTTGAGGAAAATATTCTTGGTTTCTGTAACAATATATATACACAGGAAGGCGGAACACACATAACTGGCTTTAAGTCAAAGTTTACAATGATCATTAACCAGTATGCAAGAGAGCTTGGTATTCTTAAGGATAAGGATAACAACTTTACAGGACTGGATGTAAGAAATGGCATGACTGCGATAGTAGCTGTCAAGCATCCTGCACCAAGATTCGAGGGCCAGACTAAAACAAGCTTGATAATCCAGATGCTGGAACAGTTGTCAGTGCGGTCACAAGCGATGAGGTACAGCTGTACTTTGACAGAAACCTAGAACAGCTAAAGGCGGTTATTGCATGTGCTGAAAAGTCAGCTAAGATAAGAAAGGCAGAAGAAAGAACAAAGACGAATCTTTATCAAAGTCAAAGTTTTCCATAGATTCTAACGGAAAGCTTGCAAACTGCGAGAGTAAGAAAGCAGAAGAATGTGAAGTGTTTATAGTCGAGGGAGATTCTGCCGGAGGTTCTGCTAAGACAGCACGTAACAGACGTACACAGGCTATACTTCCTATCAGAGGTAAGATACTAAACGTTGAGAAAGCATCCATAGATAAGGTGCTTGCCAATGCAGAATAAGACGATGATAAAACTCCTTTGGGTGTGGTTTCCTTGAAGGCTATGGCAACGATTTTGATATAAGCAGGTTAAGATATAATAAGATTATTATCATGACTGATGCGGATGTGGATGGAGCACATATTGATACACTGCTTCTTACATTCTTCTACAGATTCATGCCAGAGCTTATCAATCAGGGACATGTGTATATAGCTACTCCACCTCTATACAGGGCAGAGCTTAAGAAGGCACCTAAGGAAGACAAGTCTGTAAAAAAGACAGCAGCAGGCTCTGCACTGAAAGCTTCAAAAACAGATAAGAGTAAGCTTGTTCAGTATCTTTATGATGATAAAGCATTAGAAAGATACAAGGAGCTTCATGCAAGTGGAACATTTACACTTCAAAGATACAAAGGACTAGGTGAGATGGATCCTGAACAGTTATGGGAAACAACACTTAACCCGGAAACAAGAATACTAAAACAGGTTGAGATAGAAGATGCCAGGATGGCGACAGAGGTTACTTCTATGCTTATGGGAAGTGATGTCCCACCAAGAAGGGCATTCATACATGCGCATGCAAATGAAGCACAGATAGATGCGTAAAGGCTTTTCTATCTGTACAGTCAGATTCGCAGGCATAACCTGACAAAAATTAAATATATTAGATGTCGGGGTCAAAAACCACGACTTTGATAATAAAAAATCATACGGAGATAATAATGGCAGAGAATATTATAAAAACAGAATATTCTGAGCTGATGCAGAAGTCCTATATAGATTATTCCATGAGCGTTATAACAGCAAGAGCGCTTCCTGATGTAAGAGATGGACTTAAGCCGGTACAAAGAAGAGTACTGTATGCTATGGATCAGCTTGGGTTAAACTATGATAAGCCTCATAGAAAGTCTGCACGTATCGTAGGTGATGCAATGGGTAAGTATCATCCACATGGTGACAGCTCAATCTATGAGACACTTGTTGTGCTTTCACAGGATTTCAAGAAGGGCATGGCACTTGTTGACGGACATGGCAACTTTGGTTCTATAGAAGGTGATGGAGCTGCTGCTATGCGATATACAGAGGCTAAGCTAAAGAAGTTCACCCAGGATGTGTATTTATCAGATCTTGATAAGAATGTGGTTGACTTTGTACCTAACTTTGATGAGACAGAAAAAGAGCCAGCAGTGCTTCCTGTAAGAGTTCCCAATCTTTTAGTAAATGGTGCTGATGGAATAGCGGTAGGTATGACAACAAATATCCCTACACACAACCTAAGTGAGGTAGTAGATGCAGTATGTGCATATATGGATAATGAGGATATAACTACAGATGAGCTTATGGAGTACATGCCAGGTCCGGACTTTCCAACAGGTGGACTGGTCATTAACAAGTCAGAGCTTCCTGGGATATACGAGACAGGAACTGGCAAGATAAAGCTAAGAGGAAAGGTTGTTTTTGAAGCAGCTTCTAAGAAGGGCGAGAAGGACAGGCTTGTTATAACAGAGATTCCTTATACTATGATAGGTGCTAATATCGGCAAGTTCATATCTGATATAGTAGAACTTGTTGAAACTAAGAAAACTACAGATATAGTAGACGTATCAAATGAGTCATCAAAAGAGGGAATAAGAATAGTACTTGAGTTAAAGAAAAATGCAGATGTAGAGAATCTTAAGAACCTTCTTTATAAGAAAACAAAGCTTGAAGACACATTTGGAGTAAATATGCTTGCTATAGTGGATGGAAGACCAGAAACACTTGGACTTCGCCAGATAATAAAGCATCACATTGATTTCCAGTATGAAATAAACACAAGAAAATACACAACACTTCTTAACAAAGAGCTTGCTAATAAAGAGATAAAGGAAGGTCTTATAAGGGCATGTGACATAATCGACCTTATCATAGAGATACTTCGTGGAAGCTCTAACCTTAAGATGGCAAAGGACTGCCTTATAAATGGTAATGTAGAAGGCATAAAGTTTAAGTCAGAAGCATCAAAAAACAGGCTTCAAAGCTTGATTTCACAGAAAAACAGGCATCAGCAATACTTGAAATGCGTCTGTACAAGCTTATAGGTCTTGAGATACTTGCACTTCAGAAAGAATATGATGAGTGTCTTGCAAAGATAGAAAAGTATGAGAAGATACTAGGCAGTAAAAAAGCTATGGCTAAGGTTATAAAAGATGATCTTGCAAGGATAAAGAAGGAATATGGAGTTGCAAGAAAACAGTTATAACAGATGCAAAAGCTGCTGTGTTTGTAGAAAAAGAAATTCCAGCACAGGAAGTAGTATTCATCATGGATAGATTCGGTTATGCCAAGACTATAGATAATGCTGCCTATGAGCGTAACAAGGAAGCTATATACAACGATTTCAAGTATGTATTCACATGCATGAATACAGATAAGATATGCATATTTACAGACAACGGACAGCTCCATCAGGTTAAAGTTAAGGATATACCTTACTCTACAAAGTTCAGGGATAAGGGAACACCTATAGATAATCTTGGAAACTATGACAGCAGCGGGGAACTGATCATCTATCTGTGTGCATATGATACTATTAAGGATCAGAAGCTTCTTTTCGTTACAAGCCAGGGCATGATGAAGATAGTGGATTCTAAAGAATTCGATGTGGCGAAAAGAACAGTAGCCGCAACCAAGCTGCAGGATGATGACAGTATAATAAGCATAGAGAAAGCAGATATAGAGGTACAGACATACTCCAAGTTCAATCTGGATGGTACTACAAGTGAAGTTGAAGATATTGTCAGCAGCAAGAACGTTGTTGTACAGACAGTCAATGGATATTTCTTAAAGTTCCCACTCTCAGAGATACCAGTTAAGAAAAAGAGTGCTGTTGGTGTCAGAGGTATCAAGCTTGGCAAGGATGATTATATAGAAGAAATATTCCTTATGGATGATGGAACAGAATTCACCATGGAATATAAGGGAAAGAATATAGACTTTGCAAAGATGAAGATGGCACACAGGGATACTAAGGGAGTTAAGGTGAGAGTGTGAGAGTGATTCTACAGGGAGTATATTCGCAAAGAATAAATATTCAGCATAGATTAGTATATCAGGTATACAATCAGCCAGTTGTAATTAATGAAACTGAATATGAGGGAACCATTAAAGTTATCAGAATGTGGACACATTATGATAAAGTAAGATAAAAAAGGGCATCAGTAGAAAGAACATTATTTATTCTTTCTACTGGTGTCTTTTAAAGTCAACCTCCAAAAGTTAACCCATAAAAAATCAACTCACAATTTTTAATGATAAATTCTGTGCATTCTGCACCATTGATAAGAAATATTCATGTATTCTTGTGTCATCTGTTAACTCAGGATGAAATGCAAGCCCAATCTGGTTTTTATATCTGGCTGCTACGATTTTGTCATCAACAGCTGCAAGCACTTCAACACCATCCGAAACACTATCTATATATGGTGCTCTTATAAATGTCATAGGATAATTCCCGATATGTTTAATATCAGTGTTAGTCATAAAGCTTGAAAGTTGTCTTCCGTATGCATACGTTTTACAGTGACAGGAAGAGTTCCCTATGTGGACAGTGTCATCATCAGCTATATGTCTAGCAAGAAGTATAAGACCTGCACAAGTTGCAAGAGTAGGAAGTCCGTTGTTAATCATACAACGGATATCATCCATCATATCCAGCTTGTTAAGAAGCTGTCCCTGAACTGTACTTTCACCACCAGGAAGTATAAGGACCATCTATCCCCCTCTAAATCATCCCTTTGACGAAGCTGTTTAGCTGTATGTCCAAGACTTTCAATCATATGAGCATGCTCTATGAAAGCACCCTGTACAGCAAGTATGCCTATAATCATAATAATCAAAACCTCTTTTCTAGCGTCCACGCTCTTCCATAATAATCTGTATTTCGCTAGGATTGATACCAACCATAGCTTCTCCAAGATCCTCTGATAATCTGGCGATAAGAGCAGCATCCTGATAGTTAGTAACAGCCTGGACGATAGCAGATGCACGCTTTGCAGGGTTGCCTGACTTAAAGATACCAGAACCTACGAATACACCTTCGGCTCCTAGCTGCATCATAAGGGCAGCATCAGCAGGAGTGGCAACACCACCGGCAGCAAAGTTAACAACAGGAAGCTTGCCGTTATCATGAACGTAAAGAACAAGGTCGTAAGGTACCTGTAACTGCTTTGCTTCTTCAAAAAGCTCATCCTTGTGCATAGATGTTATCTTGCGGATCTCTGAATTCATTTTTCTCATGTGGCGTACGGCCTGGACAACATCACCAGTACCAGGTTCGCCTTTAGTTCTTATCATAGATGCACCTTCATTGATTCTTCGTAAAGCTTCACCTAAATCTCTTGCTCCACATACGAAAGGAACATTAAACTGAGTCTTGTCGATATGATATATGTCATCAGCAGGAGAGAGAACCTCAGATTCATCTATATAATCAATCTCTATAGCCTGAAGAATCTGTGCTTCTACGAAGTGACCAATACGGCATTTTGCCATAACCGGGATACTTACTGCATCCTGTATACCTTTTATCATCTTAGGATCACTCATACGTGATACACCGCCAGCAGCTCTTATATCAGCTGGGATTCTTTCAAGTGCCATAACAGCCACAAGCACCAGCAGCCTCAGCTATCTTAGCCTGTTCAGGAGTAGTTACATCCATGATAACACCGCCCTTTAACATCTGGGCGAGTCCTTTGTTT
>ENA-OQOA01000893-OQOA01000893.1-human-gut-metagenome-genome-assembly--contig:-NODE-893-length-10696-cov-3.504684_pt1 | contig 10696 bp, 14 predicted proteins | sample MGYA00242633_ERZ504888 | MGnify/ENA primary metagenome ERZ504888 (study PRJEB26092, sample SAMD00036372) | human gut metagenome | host: Homo sapiens | study: EMG produced TPA metagenomics assembly of... | reverse complement strand
CTACACCAATAAATGTCCATGCAGATGCACTTTCTGCATCCGAAATACAGAGGATGCTATCGGTGAGGCATCCAATCTCTGGTTTGAACATGAACCTGCATTGGAAGAGATTTACAAAGCCATTGATGAGTTTGATTTTTCTGACTGTAATGAAGTGGTTTTCTGCGGATACGGAGAACCGACCATGGCTCTTGAGAACCTTATAGCAGTAAGCAAATATATCAGGGAAAGATACCCATTCCGGATCAGGCTGAATACCAACGGATTATCTGATCTGATTCACAAACGTTCTACTGCAGAAGAAATCTGTCAGGCTGTAGACAGTATATCCATCAGCCTGAATATGCCGGATGCAGCTTCCTACAATGAAGTAGTCCGTCCAGCATACGGCGAGAAGTCCTTTGACGCCATGCTGAAATTTGCAAGAGACTGCAAGCAGTATCTTGATGATGTACGCTTCACAGTTGTAGATGTGATTGGCGAGGAAAAAGTAGAGCAGAGTAAAATCCTGGCTGCTCAGAATGGGATTCCGTTAAGAGTAAGAAAATATTCACCGTGATACAGAATAGAAAATTTCTGTTTTTGCTTTTAAATTTGCCTGAAAACTACAGCAGTCATGCACCTTACCGTGCGTGGCTGCTTATTTTTTATGTTATAGGAAATTACTCCGTAATGTTTCTATAACATAAAAAGCCTTCCGGGCAGGATGAAGTCCCCTTCTTCGAAAATTGCAAAAAGTAATAAGCAATAAGAGAGTGCACTTGACATATGATATTCTTTATACTATATTATATTTAACAATTAGGTTAAATGTTAAATGAAAGGCTGTGATGAACTATTGGGATTACAGGATACATTGAAAGCACTGGCAGATCCAATACGACGTGAGATTCTAAATTTGTTAAAGGGCGGACGGCTTTCAGCAGGAGAGATATGTGAACATTTTTCGGTGACGGGGGCGTCCATATCCAGACATCTGGCAATATTAAAGGATGCTGATCTGATCAGGAGCAAAAGGGAAGGAAAATTTATTTATTACGAACTAAATACTTCTGTATTGGAGGATGTTATGTTGTGGATCACAGACTTAAAGGGGGTATCGGATTATGAAGGAAATGATTAAAAAATATAAAGGTACATTGATCTGTTCTGTACTGGTAATGCTTGTAGGAATTTTGGTGGGTTTTACGATGGCGCAGAGCATATGGATAAACGTGTTTTTTGTAGTGACAGATTGTATACTGGTGACAATCATCTTTTATGACAACAGGAACAGACAGCAGAGCAGCAAGGTTATAGGGATGGTCATATGGATGATACCTGTTACCGCGTTAATCTATAATGGTATGGCAAGACTGATCAGTATGGATGCGGATAGTGAGAATCTGTTTATGGCAGTAATTTACTTTGGAACAGGATTACTGTTTATGATCATAGGAAATTATTTGCCAAAGGTGAAACAGAATAACACCATAGGAATCAGGGTTGTATGGACATTGCAGGATGAAGAAAACTGGAGTGCAACTCATAGATTCAGTGGAAAATTATGGGTGGCATCAGGTGTCTTATGTATGCTTTGCGGCCTTTTTGGAGAAAGCATTGCTGCTTTGGTTTTGTATATTGTAAGCATTATGGCTGCTGCAATTGTCAGCATTCTTTATTCTTATCTTTTTTATAAGAAAAAATGGCAGCCGGAGAAAATTAAAAATCCAGTATAACAAGAAGACAATCGTGATATATGTAATCGTATCAGTTTTTGTCGTAATATTTACTATATGGACTTTGTTCTGGGGTGGTATTGATATCAGTTTCCATGATAATGATTTTACTGTTGAGGCACAGGGATGGAGTGATTATACAGTGGATTATGAGCAGATTGACAGTATCTCATACAAAGAAAATTTATTTCAAAATGGGAATGATCGCAGAACAAATGGTATGGGAAACCTGAAGTATGGTATGGGAAATTTCAGAAATGATATTTATGGAGATTATATCCGCTACACCCATGCATCCTGCCACTCATATGTAGTTATGGATATAGGCGGAAAAATATTGGTGGTAAATGGCGTAGATGAATCAGAAACAAAGAAAATTTATGACACTCTCAGAGAGAAATGTCAGATGAATTAGTGTGTGTTTAATCGAATCAGACAAGTAGCAAAATAACAGGTATTGCGGTTATAAATCACAATACCTGTTATTTTTTGATGCGATTGCGGGTATCATGGAACCATGAAGGTGATTTCTATGATAAACAGACAGTTCTACATCAATAAGATTATGCCATATGCTGATACGTCTTGTGTAAAAGTATTGACTGTCTTTATACAATCTTAATACGGAATCATAGATTTTTATACTATCTTTGAAAGCAATTGTATATAATAAAACGCATTATGAAGATATTGCTATAGAATCATTAGTAAGGAGTTATGATCATTTATGCCGGAAAAAATGTGTAAGAAAAAACACCTGACGTCTTTTCAGCTAATTATTCTGGGATTTGCAGGTGTGATTCTTTTGGGAAGCATTTTGCTGATGCTTCCGGTTTCCTCTTTGGACAAAGTGCCGACGCCATTTCATGAGGCACTTTTTACAGCCACTTCGGCAGTATGCGTTACAGGACTTGTAGTAAAGGACAGCGGAAGTTACTGGTCTGTGTTCGGACAGACAGTTATTCTTGCGCTTATACAAATAGGTGGACTTGGAGTAGTAACCGTAGCGGCAGCGGTTTCGCTTCTTTCAGGGAAAAAATATCTCTCATGCAAAGAAGTACAATGCAGGATGCAATTTCAGCACCTAAAGTTGGAGGAATTGTCAGACTGACAAGGTTCATTTTAAAGGGGACTCTTTTGATTGAAGCAGCAGGAGCTATGTTATTGCTGCCGGTTTTTGTATCGGATTATGGCTTAAAGGGAATCTGGATGGCAGCCTTTCATTCTGTTTCTGCTTTTTGTAATGCAGGATTTGACATTCTGGGAACAGCAGATAATGCCTTTCCGTCTCTGACGGGCTATTCCGGAAATATCCTTATAAATGTGGTAATTATGCTGCTGATCATTACAGGAGGAATTGGTTTTCTTACCTGGGATGATATTTATAGGAATAAAATGAATTTTAAACGTTACCGCATGCAAAGCAAGATTATTCTCATGACTACTGTATGCCTGATTGTTTTTCCGGCATTTTTTTCTTTGCCTGTGATTTGAAAAACCTGCCTGCGGGAGAACGCCTGTTAGCTGCCATGTTTCAATCGGTAACTACAAGAACTGCCGGCTTTAATACCATAGACATTTCAGAGATGAGCGAGGCATCAAAAGCGGTTATGATACTGTTAATGTTGATCGGTGGTTCGCCGGGTTCTACAGCAGGAGGAATGAAAACAACTACTTTTACGGTACTGATTCTGAATGCAATTGCAACCTTTCGCAGTCAGGAAAATGCAGGGGCTTTTGGACGGAGACTGGAGTATCATGTGATAAAAAATGCAGCCACAATAGCTATGCTCTATTTTACATTATTCTTTTGTGGAGGTGTTGCAATCAGCGTATACGAAGGTCTTCCCCTTTTGGATTGTCTGTATGAAGCAGCTTCAGCTGTGGGCACGGTAGGTCTGACCTTGGGAGTCACACCGGGACTTCATGTTTTTTCACAAGTTGTGCTGATCATACTGATGTATCTGGGACGCGTAGGCGGCCTGACCCTGATTTATGCAGTATTCTCAGGAAGAAATAAGGGAAATGCAAAGCTTCCTCTGGAGAAAATCACAGTTGGATGAGAAGGAGAAAAGTAATATCATGAAGAATGTATTGATTATTGGACTTGGAAGATTTGGAAGACATATTGCCATGCAGCTGAATCAGCTTGGGCATGAAATTATGGCAGTTGACTGGAATGAAGAAAGGGTGGACAAAGTGCTTCCGTTTGTGACTAACGCCCAGATCGGGGACAGTACCAATGCTGAATTTTTACAATCCCTTGGAATTGGAAACTACGATATCTGTTTTGTGACTATTGGAGGAAGCTTTCAGAATTCTCTTGAGACCACTTCCCTTCTGAAAGAACTGGGAGCAAAACTGGTAATATCCAGAGCTGAACGTGATGTTCAGGAAAATTTCTCTTACGCAATGGTGCAGATAAGGTGGTTTATCCGGAAAAGCAGGTTGCAAAATGGGCATCTATCCGTTACACAGATGATCATATCCTTGATTATATGGAGGTGGATGCTTCCCATGCGATTTTTGAGGTAGAAGTGCCAGAGGAATGGACTGGAAAAACTGTAGGCGGACTGGATATCAGAAAGCGTTACAATATTAATATTCTGGCAGTAAAAAATGAAGGAGAATTTAATATTGCAATTTCTCCGGATACGTATTTGGAAGAGAATAGTAAATTACTGGTGCTGGGAGAATACAGAGCTCTTCAGAAGTGCTTCCGCATATAGTAAAAAAGACTTTTGACCACAACACAGCCCCATGATATAATTTTCAAAACAGTAAAAAAGGTGGGGACAGGATGAGTTTAAAAAATGTGAATCATCAGAAACGGTCATTTACATGGTCTATGGAAAAACCGTCTGCAAAGGATTATTTTCTGACGGTATTTATATTTGCGGTATGCACTTTAATTGGTCTGTTGTTTCAGAAACTGAATTTTACGGATACGAATATTGTAACCATATATATTCTGGGGGTTTTGCTTACTTCGATTGTGACAGATGGCTATCTTTGCAGTGTGGCAGGCTCTTTCTTAAGTGTATTTTATTTGTTTTTTCTGACAGAACCAAGGATGTCTTTCAAAACCTATGCGGTGGGTTATCCGGTGACATTTTTCATAATGCTTATTTCATCCGTACTTACGGGAGCACTTGCAGCAAAGCTGAAAACACATGCAAAGCTGTCTACACAGCTTGCCTTTCGTGCACAGATTCTGTTCGATACAGACCGTCTGCTGCAAAAAGCAAAAGGAGAAACAGAGATTCTTGATGTCACCTGTACACAGCTTCTCCGTTTATTAAACCGCAATATTACAGCATATGTAGTAGAAAACGGAACTTTATCAGAGGGAAAGCTTTTTTCCGGGGAAAAAGAGGACACAGAAGATTTTTTGATACCAGAAGAGCAGCAGATAGCCAGATGGGTCTGTGAAAACAGACAGCATGCCGGTGCGTCCACACACCATTTTCCTCAGGCTAAATGTTTATATCTGGCAATCCGGAGCGGGGATAATGTTTACGGTGTGATCGGGATACCATTGCAAAAAGAACACTGGACACTTTTGAATACAGCATCTTGTTGTCTGTAATAAATGAATGTGCGCTCGCAATGGAAAATGCGAAAAATGCATTGGAAAAAGAAAAAAATGCAGTTATAGCCAAAAATGAACAGCTGCGGGCAGATCTTCTTCGGGCGATTTCGCATGATCTTCGTACGCCGCTTTGCTCCATTTCCGGTAATGCAGATATGCTGCTTGGCAATAGTGACCGTCTGGACGAAGCTACCAAACATCAGATTTATAGCGATATCTATGATGATTCTGAATGGCTGATCGGAGTTGTGGAGAATCTGCTTTCCATTACCAGACTGAATGACGGAAGACTGAAATTTAAATTTACAGACCAGCTTCTGGATGAGGTGATTGCAGAATCCCTGAGGCATATCAGCCGGAAACATGATGATTATAAAATTGTGACAGACTGTGAAGAACTTGTTCTTGCACGTATGGATGTACGTCTTATTATGCAGGTTCTGGTAAATTTAATTGATAATGCAATAAAATATACACCGCCGGGTTCTGTGATCTGTATTCGGGGAACGAAAACAGATGGAAAAGCGCAGATAAGTGTGGAAGATAATGGCCCGGGAATTCCGGAAGAAATGAAGACACATATTTTTGAGATGTTTTATACAGGGAAAACAACAGTTGCGGATAGTCAACGAAGTCTTGGACTTGGACTGGCACTTTGCCACTCTATTATAGAAGCACATGAAGGAACCCTGGTTCTGACAGATCATAATCCTCATGGATGCAATTTTACTTTTACTTTACCCTTAAGCGAGGTGACATTAAATGAATAAAACATTAATTCTGGTGGTTGAGGATGACAGACCCATACGCAATCTGATCGTTACTACATTAAAAACACATGACTATAAATATCTGGCTGCAGAAAACGGATCTTCAGCTATTCTGGAAGCTTCGTCCCACAATCCGGATATTGTTCTTCTGGATCTGGGGCTTCCTGATATGGAAGGGGTAGAAGTGATAAAAAAATTCGTACCTGGTCGAATATGCCGATTATTGTGATCAGCGCCAGAAGTGAGGACACAGATAAAATAGAGGCGCTGGATGCAGGAGCAGATGATTATATTACGAAACCGTTCTCTGTTGAGGAATTACTTGCGCGTATCCGTGTCACCCAGAGGAGACTTGCGGTTATGCAGAGCGGAGAGGCAGATAGAAAGCTCTGTTTTTGAGAATGGTGGATTAAAGATAGACTATACGGCAGGCTGTACATATCTGAAGGGAGAGGAATTGCATCTGACACCTATAGAATATAAGCTGCTCTGTCTTTTGTCCCGACAATGGTGGGAAAGGTATTGACACATACCTATATTACCCCAGCAGATTTGGGGACGATGTTCGGATAATGACGTTGCTTCTCTTAGAGTTTTTATGGCAACATTGCGAAAAAAACTGGAGCCTGAGAAAAATGGAGTGCAATACATCCAGACACATATTGGCATTGGATATCGCATGCTTAGAATTGAGAAGTAAAAAGTTAGTACATCGCCCAACCATCTGATTTAATGATACAACAATATCTTATTTTTATAGCAATCCTCGTAAATAATGCATTTAAGAGGATTGCTATAGATTATTTCTCATAATATAATAAGAAGGAACCCTCCCAATATTAACAGCAATGAGGAAACAACTGAAAAGATCTGGGCTCCTACACCTGGGGTGCCGCCCTGTTTGATCGCTTCATCGCGGTCAAGTTTATTTTTCATCAGATTCTCTGTGATTCCGGGTGCGGATTTGAGAGTCTGTCCGTCCTGTATGCCGATAGCAGTTACGGTTTGCCCTGTTTCGAAATCAGCAGCAGAATAATAATAACGAACATCATATTCTTTATGTGAACGTGTCGTCTGGTTCGATGGTTCTATAAAATGCTTCTGTGTATAGGTGTTATCCGGTACATATGTATAACCGGCAGATGATAATGCTGCCTTGTCGTAATCTTCCCAGGTTTTGGTCAGCATAATATCATCAATAAAATCCTGCGAAAGTGCATAATTTCCAATTTTCCCCTGGCCTGATACCGGCATGCTGCTGAAAGATGAATTCCATTCCAGAACGCCATATTTCTTTTCGTCGTCAGTCATTGCCTCCTTCTTTTTGGAAGAAGATTTTGTTAATTTCATTGTCTGTTTTGAACTTGAAATGCGGATGCTGTCAAAGTCCAGTCCAAGCTCATCATCATGTGCCGGTTTAGTCAGCTCGAATGTGCCGCATACAATGACTGTCTTTCCATCGTTTTCCGGGTCGATCGTATCTGCTGCATCAACGTAAACTGCGTCTTTCAGAGCTGCTTTTGTTTTGGGGTTATCCACAAAGATCATCTTTAAAGCAGATACAAAAAATAATATTCCGATTATTACAAGGAGAATCCCTCCTGCTTTCTTCAATATCTTCATAATTTTCATCACCTTCCATTTCTGTTAATATTTTCTGCAAGTATCTCAATCATATTATTACATATTTTACTTCGCTTGCCACTGTCACTTGCGATAGTAACAGGTTACATTATTTTCTGGAATTACGATAGGATTCATGATATTATAAACAGTAATAAGACGGATAACAATAAGAAGGTATGCTTTATAAATGGAAGGGGATATAAGATGGCAGGATTAAAAAAACTTCCAATTGGAATTGAGAATTTTGAAGAGATGCGTCGGGAAGATTTCTATTATGTAGATAAGTCACATGTAATTGAACAATTGCTTACCCAGTGGGGAAAGGTAAACCTGTTTACCCGTCCGAGACGCTTTGGAAAATCCCTGAATATGAGTATGCTCCAGAGTTTTTTTGAGATTGGAAAAGATAAGACTCTGTTTGATGGGCTGAGGATTTCAGATAATCAGGAATTATGTGAAAAATATCAGGGAAAATTTCCGGTGGTTTCTGTCAGTCTGAAGGGAATTAATGGTGCCACATATGAGGAAGCCCGAAGATTTCTCATAAAAACAATCAATGAAGAAGCCCGCAGACTATCCGTACTTTCAGACAGCACAGAGCTTGATGAAACAGATCACGAATTACTGACACAGTTAAAGAAAAAAGAAATGACAAACGATTCTCTGGTGTACAGTATCCGTGAGCTGACAGAATTGCTGGAAAAGCACTATGGCAGCAAAGTAATTGTTCTGATCGATGAGTATGACGTACCTCTGGCAAAGGCAAATGAAAATGGCTATTATGATGAAATGGTATTGCTGATCCGTAATTTATTTGAGAATGCATTAAAAACCAACAGCAGTCTGAAATTCGCAGTGCTGACAGGATGCCTGCGGATTGCAAAAGAAAGCATTTTTACAGGTCTTAACAACTTTAAGGTTTATTCCATTACAGATAAGAGTTTTGATGAAACATTTGGATTTACAGATGCGGAAGTAAAGGAACTCCTCCGGTATTATGGACAGGAAAAATATTATGAGACAGTGAAAGAGTGGTATGACGGCTACCGGTTTGGAAATGTGGATGTTTATTGTCCATGGGATGTGATCAATTTCTGCAGCGATCATCTGGCAGATCCCGGGCTGGAACCGAAGAATTACTGGGCGAATACAAGTGGAAACAGTGTGATCAGCCATTTCATTGACAGTGTGGGAAAACCACAGAAGCTGACCAGAATGGAACTGGAACAGCTGGTAAATGGAGGGATTGTCCAGAAAGAAATTAATTCTGAGCTTACCTATAAGGAATTATATTCTTCCATAGACAATCTGTGGAGTACACTTTTTATGACAGGATATCTGACACAGAGAGAGGAACCCAGTGGCAACAGGTATAATCTGGTCATTCCCAATAGAGAAATCCGAAATATTATCACCAACCATATTCTGAAAATGTTCAAAGAAAATGTAAAGGACGATGGAAAAACAGTCAGTGATTTGTGTGATGCACTGCTGAACCAAAATCCGGAAAAAGTAGAGTTGATTTTTACAGAATATATGAAGAAAACGATCAGCATAAGAGATACCTTTGCGCAGAAACCAACGAAAGAAAATTTCTATCATGGATTGCTGCTGGGGATTCTGGGATTCAAAGAGAACTGGTCAGTAATGTCCAATCGGGAATCAGGAGATGGATTCGGGGATATTCTGATCCGTATAGAGGATGAAGATGTGGGGATTGTGATCGAAGTAAAATATGCAGATGACGGAAATCTTCAGGGAGAGTGCGAAAAAGCACTTCAGCAGATTATAGATATCAGATATACTGAGGCGTTGGAACAGGAAGGAATTCATACAATCATAAAATATGGAATCGCCTGTTACAGAAAGAAATGTAAAGTTTTGATGAGAATAGATAAACAGTAAACACAGAATATTCTGACCTCATTACCGGATGCAGAACGAACGGTAATGAGGTCTTGTCACGTTATCCTTTAGTTACTGTTCACTCCGTTCACAGTAACTTAGCCAAAATTCATTCCAGATTGCCTGCGGCAATGGAATTTTGGCTTGTATGTCTCGGGATAGTGGTATGTGAACAGTAACATCCTTTACTCTAATGCTGAGTTTTTTCCGTGTTTACAATTGACATCTTAACAGGAAATGATTATGATATCTCTGACAGTGCTTTTTAGCTGTCCGGATTTCTTATCAAATCAAATACCCTGTTGCCAGTGGGATATTTGATTTGATATGAAAATGAATGAGGAATGGTGAAATACGAAGGAGAGTTAGAAGTTATGAGTATTTCCATGATTGGAATTGACCATAATATGGCACCGGTGGATATTCGTGCGAAATTTGCATTTACAAAGAAAAATGCCGGTGAAGCAATGGAAAAAATAAAGAATCAAAATGGAATATATGGATGCGTGATCCTGTCCACCTGTAACCGCCTGGAGGTCTGGGCAAGTGTGGATGATGAGGTGGATGTCTGTCTTTATGACTGCCTCTGCAGGATAAAGGGAATTACTGAGGATTCTTACAGACAATATTTTGTAGAGCGTAAGGATCAGGAGGCAGTTGAGCATCTTTTTTATCTTACCAGTGGTCTGAAATCACAGATCATAGGGGAGGATCAGATCCTTACACAGGTGAAGGATGCCCTGAATCTGGCAAGAGAGAATTTTGCGGCAGATGGTGTTTTGGAGGTTCTGTTCAGAATGGCTGCCACAGCAGGAAAGAGAATTAAGACAGAGGTTCCTTTTTCCCATGGAAATCCGTCAGTGATCCATCAGGCCATCGGATTTCTGGCAGAGAAGGGGTATTCTCTCAGGGATAAGACCTGTATGGTCATCGGTAACGGTGAGATGGGCAAGGTGGCTGCTCAGGCCTTGCAGGAGGCAGGTGCAGATGTAACAGTGACCATCCGTCAGTACAGAAGCGGAGTTGTGAATATTCCGCTGGGCTGCAAGCGTATTAATTACGGTGACAGAATGGAGTATATGCCA
>ENA-OQOA01000891-OQOA01000891.1-human-gut-metagenome-genome-assembly--contig:-NODE-891-length-10711-cov-3.285053_pt1 | contig 10711 bp, 10 predicted proteins | sample MGYA00242633_ERZ504888 | MGnify/ENA primary metagenome ERZ504888 (study PRJEB26092, sample SAMD00036372) | human gut metagenome | host: Homo sapiens | study: EMG produced TPA metagenomics assembly of... | reverse complement strand
GAAGGGGCTGCACGTGTCGCTGAACGGTAACTACAACTTCGGCAAGTCCTATTCTGCCGATACGGCCAGTTGTAACTACAACTGGCTGGGTCAGAGTCAACCGAAAGGCGTACCGGGCGAGTTGTCGTACATGAAGTACCGTTACCGGGACCATAATGGGGCGGCCAACTTCCGCATGGCACTCTTTCCCGCAGACGGGCAGTCCGTGTCGCTGAGCAGTACGCTCACCACCTTCTCCCGCTCCGGCAAGGACGAAACGGCCTACAAACCCACCTATGAGCATCCATCGCAGAGTATGAAAATCGTTACCGGATTGAGTTATAAGTATGACTACAAGGGCAAGTGGAACACATCTGCCTTTGTGAAGCACTATATGAACCATCTGGAGGCCTACCTCGATCCGGAAGGCGGAATCAATTATCAGGATTTCAGCAACACCACTTCCTATTGGGGAGGAGGTTGGGCCAGTACCTACTTTTGGGGGCGGCACACACAACTGCGGTTGTCGTATGAATACGCCCTGCGTCTGCCTACCAGCCGTGAGTTGTTCGGTTCTGGCGACGACATTGAGCGAGGCAACTCCAATCTGAAACCGGAATCAAGCAATAACGTCAATATCAGTGTCACAGCCAATGCTGTGGATTTGACCGACCACCGGCTGACCATCGATGCAGCTTTTCAATACAGAGAAATCAAGGACTATATTCGCCGCACGACCAACAACGACAGTGGGCGTGCCAGTTCACAGAACGATGGTCGTGTACGCAATTTGGGTACGGACTTGAGCATCCGCTACACTTTTAAGGATGCCTTCTTCGTGGGCGGCAACTTCAGCTACATCGACATGCGGAGCTTGACCAGGTACGTGACGGGCACACAGCAGGAGAGCAAGAACTACAAAGAACGCGTACCTGCTATCCCCTATATGTATGGTAACGGAGAAGCCGGGCTTACCCTGCGCGATGTGTTTGTGAAGGGAACAGTGCTGGACATACATTATATGATGAACTATGTCCAGAAGTTCAGTTACGAGTGGAATGTGTACCAGAATGCGGAACTTGATATACCTACCCAATTCTCTCACGACCTCTTCGTCAGCTACAACTTCGGAAAAAAATCGGAGTTTACCGTATCGGCCGAGTGTACCAACATCTTCAATGCCCGCCTGTACGACAATTTCAAGATGCAGAAGCCGGGACGCGCCTTCGCTATCAAGTTCGGCTATAGCTTTATGAAGTGACCATTATATAACAATTAAAAACGATAAATAAAGTAAAAATGAAAGACAGATTCAAATTATTCAGCATGGCTCTATGCGCATGTGCATTTGCAGCTTGTAATGACATGAAGGAGTTGATGGACCGGTGACGGTGACAAATCCCCGTGCAATATGTAGTGATGAGTGCCACATCGGACGGAACGGCCAACTATTTGCAGTTGGCCAGCGACCCCACCAAAGGTACGATTGACCCGACTGAAGCGAACGGGCGTATATCTTTCGATGCAAGCAACCCAGATTTTGTCAACTACAACAACGAACTGCTGATTGGCATGAACTATCCCTCACAGGGAGGTACAGGTGGCTACTCCTATGCTTGGAAGCTCATTGACGGGCAACTAGTTCAACATGGCAATGGTATAATGCTGGATGGCGACGTGAAAGCACGCGGCTTTTTCAATGACTACTTGCTCGGTCTGTCTGACCAAGCCGAGGACAACAATCACTATACACGCGTGAAATACGTCAAGGTGACTGAGTTCAGCAGTGTGGTCGTAGATGGAAAAATAAACTGTCAGGACCACAGCAAAGAACCGGCCAGCCAGATGGGCAATGAGGCATGGGGGGTTGGTGACATAGCCCAGTACGGCGACTACGTGCTGCTGGCCTATACCACCAAACATCTGGTGCAGGATGGTAACTACACCTCAAAAGCAGCAAGCACCCGTGCGAAGGCTTCCTATGGTACAGACTTGGACAACAACTTTTATTTGGGTGTTTACAAGTTCGACCCGACAGATGCGGATAAAGAATATTTGAAATACCAAAGCATGATTGTCCGCAAGAGCGAAGACCATCCGGGAAAAGAAGCCGGACAGATCAAAGGCAACTCTAGGTCGCGCACGGAAACGGGTATCGAAGTCGTTGGTGATAAAATCTACCTGTTCTGCCAAGGCGGCAAGAACTTCCAAACGAACAGCCTAAGAGTGCCTTCTGCTGTGCTGCGCATCAGCGGTAGCAATATTCAGAGTGGCAAGCCCGTAGATATCGACAGTGATTACTACGTAGACCTAAACGATAAGACAGGCGACCGCTATTTGTGGAGATGTTACTATCTGGGTGACAACAAGTTCTGCCTGCAACTCTTCACCAACCCCGGAATGGATGGGTACACGGAAGGCACACACAAGACATTCGGCATCTTCGACGTAGAAACGCAAAATTACACGCCTGTGACCGGTATGCCTGAAGCCGGCGACATCAATGACATTGCGCTTGCTTATGCTTCTGACACGGACAAGGGTACAGTGACTTTCGAATTGATGACTACGTCGGGTGCAGTCCTGTACACCATCAACCGCAATGGCGTGGCCACGCCTGGCACGAAAGTGGAAGCTGAAGTCATCAAGGGAGCAAGTCTGTTGAAACAAAAATAGGCCTTTGTATGAATAAAGTATTCCGAAAAATACATTTATGGCTGTCTGTCCCCGTCGGGTTGATAATCACGGTTATCTGCCTTACGGGGGCGGCCCTTGTTTTCGAGCGGGACATAACGGAAAGCCTCAATCCTAAAATTTATAAGGTCGCATATACGGAAGGGGACACTCCTCTGCCGCCGTCCGAACTGGTCGCCTCTATCCGCCAGCAGGTTCCGGATTCGTTGGAATTGCTCTCCCTGCAACTGTCGGGTGAACGGGACGTCGCCTGCATGGCAACATTCAAAGGTGCGGGAAAGCGTTCGTTAAGCGTGAATCCATACACTGGAGAGGTGAACGGTTGGACCAAGAGTTACCCTTTCTTCCAGACCATGCGTAAACTGCATCGGTGGCTGATGGACCCGCCTGCCTATAAGGGGGCAAAATCTGCCGGCAAGGTTATCGTGGGTATTACTACCTTTGTAATGGTTGTTATCCTCGTTTCCGGTATTGTGATATGGATACCGCGTACCCGTAAGGCGCTGAGAAACCGTCTTGTCGTATCGTGTACGAAAGGTTGGTGGCGTTTTTGGTACGACAGTCATGTCTCGCTGGGCATATATGTTACCCTGTTTTTGCTGGTCATGGCTCTGACAGGGCTTACATGGTCGTTCCAATGGTACCGCACGGCAGCCTATGGACTGTTCGGTGTATCGACAGCCCGTCCCGCCATGTCCGCTCCGCAGCAGCAAAATAAGGATGAAAAGAAAGAAAAGGCAGAGTTCGATTATGGGATATGGGATAATGTGGTTTCCGAACTGCAGGCCCTTTATCCTTCGTATGCCTCCATTTCGCTGACGGCCGGAAAAGCACAGATAAGCAAGCCCGGTAACATGCGAAGCAGTGACACGGCGGCGTTTGATACCCAAACAGGAGAAATCACGACCGTTACGGCTTATAGCGATGTTCCCAGAGCACAGAAGATGAAAGGGTGGTTCTATGCTTTCCACACCGGGTCATGGGGCGGAATGACGACAAAGGTCCTTTATTTTCTGGCCGCTTTCATCGGAGGAATCTTGCCTTTGAGCGGTTATTATCTGTGGTTGAAAAAGAAACGTTTATCAAAGAAAAAAGTCTTTAGAACTATCTTTGAAACAAAATGTATATAAAAATCCTAACAAATGTCAGTCAGATTTTTTTATGAATAATTTCTTTCCAAAATCTAGGAGGAAGGAAAGTAGAAATAGCGTGTAATTCCTGTCGTGAAAAGAAAACGGGGAGTGGCGGTTTATCGACACTCTCCGTTTGTTGGTATTGCCTGACGGATGCAAGTCCCGAGTGAATCCTAATAGCAGGAATCGCATAACCAATGGCAAGGGTGTCTATCGTGAGATGGCTTCTGAAAGAAGTTGGCAGCAAACATTTGGCTTGACGGACAAAAAACTTCATACAAGGTATTTAATCGTGGACAAGGTTACCAAACAGACCAAAGCCTCATAGCTATTCAGAACGGTTGGTGCAAATAAAATAAGTATAAGATGAAAAGACAAGATCTTTATCCAAGGAGGTCACACAAACATGAAGGTCAGTTTTTTACGAGTCATGTAAAGTTTGCTGCAAGAAATTAGTAGAGACCATAGTACTCGAGGCATTTTACAAGTCTTTTGTAGCTAGATGTCCGAAAAGGACTCTCTATCCACACAATAGGGTGGAATCTGAAAATAAGATAGAAGTGATGCCATTTATTAAAAGGATGGCTGAAAATAACTTGTCCAACTTGGATACACCAGGTTACGGACAGTATATAATTTCCGTATTTCAACTACACTTTGTTTACCATTCGTAACGTCCAATCTACTGGCAATATATTTTCAGAAGTCTCCGCAAACAGTGATTCTTATTATTTTTCGATGCAAAATTTTGTGTTCCAACCCACTCGAACTTTATTACAAATACTTATATCATGATATATTGATTATTAGAGTATTATTAGTTTGAATTCTCCAAAAACAAGCTATATACAAACCGAAGCTATTTACTTCGTATTAATTGCATCAAATCAAAATACAAAAATACAACGAATAGAAAAGCAAAATTTTCTTATGCTGCAATAGGAGTTTTATTATTAGGATTGGTATCCTATGACAGTAAGAATAGTGGTCTGAATAATTAATATCATTGATAGGATGGTGGTATGAAGAAGCATATATCTTTATTAATTGCGTTAACTGGCATTATCTCGTTAAATGCGCAAGATTTCAGATTTGGAATAACGGGCGGAATGAACTTGAATTCTATCACAAATGAGAGGAACAAGGTAGATTATAATTTAAAGGCGAATATTTCTTCAAAGAAGATAAAGGGTTTTATCTTGATATGGGAGTTATGCTGACCAATAAAAATTGGGAAACACCGTATTATGCCCATATCGGAGATAAAGACAAATTGGGAAACATGTGGAGTGCAAATCTTCATTATCTTAATATACCTATTCATATAGGGTATATGATGCCTGTATCAAAAAAGATTTCGCTATTCATGAATGCCGGACCATATTGGGGAGTAGGATTGTTTGGTAAATATACGATGACATCGGGTGATAAGGATACCACTATTGCTGAAAATATCTTTAAAGATTATCTCAAAAGATTTGATTGTGGTATAGGATGGAATAGGTATTGAATGTGCAAGATGTATCAAAGGTTGTCAAAGTAAAGTCCTGTGAGGAAAGCCAAAAGATATATTGTGGTCAAACTTATATTATGGTCACCACCGGGAGCAGGATGTTTAAAAGAACTTGTGGAAAGAACAGAAGAAGGTCCTGCGAAAATCCGTGTGTAGAGAGAAAAAAATGTGTGGGTAATGGCCTTTAACTTAGAAAATAACAAGCATGGACATTTAAGCCATACTAGACGGAATAGGACTGTTACCTGAAGAAAAAATAGTATCCAAAACAGACTCACAGTTCCAATCGCGACTAAAAGTTTGTCCTGTTTCCGGGTTTCCCTAACGATGGCGCTTGACGCGTAGGTATACAGCTTTACTGCGAATAGGAAATCCGGGAAGAAACCTTTGGAATGTAGGTGCAAATGAGAATACTCTTGAGGAATGGAAGGCTTTTCCTCAAGAAAAAGAATGAAGCAAGTCTCTTGAGAAACATGGTTAACTAGGTCAAAATAATCAAGCATGTCTGCAGGAAGGAACAAGCTCAACATCTCCATAGGAGTAAGGGGGGGCATTTCTATTTCATGCCTCAAAGATAACCACTTTAACTAATTCCCCAAGTTTTCAAACTGACCCGTTTAATTTTTACTCTTGCAGACGCATCTCTTCTATCTACACCGCAGATGAAGCGACAGGGATTTTTGCATTTGATGTGCGATTTTGCGTTGCACTTACTGCATAGTCCCGTTAGAATCCGTATGCGAGGATGGTGGAATTCGATATTTTACTTGGGTGAAGAGGGCTTTTCATCTGTGTGAAGAGCCGTTGTCACTAAAGTGGAACTACTGCTTCACATAGATGGAGCAACAGTATATATCGGAAGTTAACACAATGACATCCTATTTAATTAAATGAAAGCACGGCATGTCCTGTCAGATCTAATCTGATATCTGCGGCTCTTTTACAAATAATGGGCGAATGTTCCCATCCCCATCACCTGCATACCAGTTCAGGGATATTATGGATGTTTTTTACACAGCAAATTGCTGATAATGAGGGAATGATGTGACGGAAGGATTTTATGTTTTACGTAAGACGAAATCACCTTTTCCTTTGGTTCTTACCCGGATTACTCTTGTTGGACTCTTTCAGCCGCTTGGTTTCACTTCTATAAAGTGATACTAAATCAAAATCGAGCATCACTTTTTGAAACCAACAGCTTCTCCTGATGTAGTAACGTTTTACGTTCTTGCCTTGAATACAGGACTTGCTTTTTGTATCTCCGACTCAAAGCCAAACCAGTAGCCATGTTCTCCCTTTTCATCGGCAGGAAGGAAACACAGACGAAGGCTTTCTTTGTATTCTCCATAAATGATATTCCAAGTAGCAGGAGGAATTTGTCGTTTGGTCCATACTTTCTCGGCGGGAAGCTTTTTCAGTGACATGCCTGCCTCTATCCAGGCAATACTAGCCTGTATCTGGTATTCGGGGTAGTTTTGTTTGCAGAACTCATAGAGTATCAAGCCTCGTTTTCCAGACTCATGGGCTGGTCTATCAGATTGGCTTTTGTTAAAATATGTAAGAAAACGATGGAGGAATTGTTCGTCATTCAAAATGAGTTCACGTGTCAGTGCCTGCCATGCCGGTGTGTTGTAGAATCCGTCCAACAAGCGTGAAAGCTGGCGGGCTGTCTGCAATTCACTGACATTGATCTCGTGGGTTTGTAGTACTTCGTATGGCGGCAGAGGGGAATATTTTGATACCTGATTCTTCCGCCCTCCGGCGCATTTCGGTTCCGGGAAGCAGTTTGAGTGACTCCAGTTGGATTTCTCCTGCAGCATATTCGGCCAGGGTACGGACATCTTCAAATATTTCATGAAGATGATAAAGAGGCAGTCCGGCAATAAGGTCGGCATGGGTTTCCATGTTGGGTAAAGCGCACAGGAATCTCAGACCATCCAGTGCATCGGATAGTTTGCCCATCCGGCGGCTTTTCTCAAGTACAGGTTCGCGCAGGCTTTGGATGCCGGCTTCCAGATGAAGCAGTCCTTTGGGCAGCAGGCTGAGTTCTTCTTTTAACTCTTCTGACAACAGGGCGGGATGTATTTCCAGATGGAAGCGGATATCAGGATGGAATTCCAGAAAGAGTCGGAGTAGTTCTTTGGCTCTTCGAGGGTTGTAATTAAAAGTACGGTCTAATACACGTACATTTTTGATGCCATGTGCATGGATGAGTTGTAGCCTTCTGCGGATGCTTTCGATGGAAAGGGTGCGTACCGGTTTTTCACCGCCGCTGACACAGAAGGCGCAGGTGTTGAAACATCCGCGTGTTGTTTCCAGTTGGACAAAGGGTTTACTCCAGTTAAAAAAACGGCTTTGTTCAGGAGGGACGAGTCCGGCGAAATTCAGTACGCGGGCTATGCCGTTGTCTTTATATTCTTTGTAAGGAGTGAGGTAACAGAGTCCGGGCACGGTGTGCCATTGTTCCGGATGGTTCCAGCAGGTTAACCATTGTGGAAAGACTTCTTCTCCTTCTCCTCTGAAAACGCAATCCACAAATGGATTTTTGCGGAGGAATTCTTCATTGTCTCCCAGAAATTCCGGACCGCCCAGCACCAGGCAGGTTTTGGGAAGCAATGCTTTTACTCTGGAAGCGACATGTATCAGTTGCTCATGGTTGAAAAGCCAGGTGGTTGCGGCAAGGATGTCGGGTTGATGGTGGTAGATCTCGTCGACAATCATTCCTGCATTTTCGTTGATGGTGGCAGATACGATTTCCCATTCTATAGAAGGGTCTGTCATGATTTGTGCATGTAGGGCTGGCAGTGCCAATGAGGAATGGGCATATGAACTGTTCAGGTCTATCCAGAGAATCTTCATATTTCTTTTTCTTGTTTATTCGGTCGGCAAAGATAACTCTTTTTCGGTCAATGTCCGCTGGTAGGCGATGCGGGATGTGCCGTTGTGGGTATAAATGATGCCACAACGCCGGAAACCGTACTTTTTCAGGATATTCTGCATCACAAGGTTGTCGTGGTGGGTATCTACCCGGATATTGTTGCAATGCTCGAAACACCATTTGAAGCAGGCATCAGCTATTCCCTTCTGTTTGCCGTTGGTAGCCATGCGGTGAATGACGTAATATGGTTCGTTGTTCAGCCAGTTGCCGTCATCAATGCGGGCATACGTAGGGTCCTCTCCGGGAATAAAACAGAATGTGCCTATTATTTCTCCGTTTTCATTTTCGCAAACATAGTTGGTGCCGTTGGTTATTTCTCGCAGAATCAATTCAGCGGAAGGATAACCGTTTATCCATTGATTGGGGTTGCCATGTTCTTTCATGAACTGACGGGCATAATGGAATATTTTCTATAATTGCATCTAAATCTTTTGGGCAATGAATGTCTGATTGTTATCATATTGAAATAGGAATGGGTTATTCTAAATTCATTCTGTACACATTGGTCTGCTTTTGTTCGAAGCCTAATTTTTGATATAGCTTGTTGGCTGCTATCCGTGTGGGGTTTGAAGTAAGCATAATAAGAGGTATGCCTTGTTTCTTCACAAACCGGACAGCGTGGGTGACCAGCTGTTTGCTGAATCCTTGTCCCCGGTATTTTTCATCCATTACGACATCTTCAATCCACGCTTTGCCGCCTGTGGGGCTGTGATAGATGCCTACAGTCAGCATTCCCGCAATTTCCTGATCTGCCAGTAAGAAAAACAGATGGGTATTCTCTTGGGATATGATCTCTTTGAGGGTTGTCTCGGTCAGTTTTACCGGGCGGTTTGTGAGCTGCTCCAGCAGTTTTTGTACTGCATTGGTGTAGGCTGGGATAAAGTCTTTTAGTTCTACTATTTCTGTCATTTTTATAGCTGAAATTAGAATCGGCTGTAAATATAGTGATTATTCTCTAGATAACTGATTATTTTTTTATATCTTGCTTACGTTTTAATAATAGATATGATATTATGATTAGACGAGTGGAACTTCAGGATGCCAAAGCCATCACGACAATATACAATGAATATGTCGAGCACAGTGTGGCTACATTTGAAACGGAACCTTTGAGAGAGGAAGATATGCGTAGCCGTATTGCCGGAATTGCCGTCCGCTTTCCCTATTTTGTGTATGAGGAAGAAGGGAAAGTAGTGGGTTATTGTTATGCCCATCTGTGGAAGGAGAGGACTGCTTACAGGTATACGTTGGAAACAACGGTCTATTTAGCTCCTGGATACGAGGGGAAGGGCATAGGCAGGGAATTAATGGAAAGATTGATTGAAGAATGTCGTAGGGATGGGTACCGTGCACTGATAGCCTGTGTCACAGAGGGCAATGCTGCCAGTGATGCTTTGCATTTGAGGCTGGGATTTAAAAAAGTTTCCCATTTTAAGAAGGTAGGATTGAAATTTGGACGATGGTTGGATGTAGTGGATTATGAGTTGCTGTTGTCTTGAATCCGCTGTCCGGAATGAACTTTTTAGGACTGTATGGAGTTATAAGCTTGTACCTAAATTAAAATAACCAACTATGACTCAAGTAAACATTAAGAGGGTTTATGATGAACCTTCTGAACAAGACGGCTATCGTGTTTTGGTAGATCGTCTGTGGCCCCGTGGCATGAAGAGGGAATATTTGAAATACGATTATTGGGCAAAAGAGGTCACTCCATCCAATGATTTAAGGAAATGGTTTCATGCGGATGTAGAAAACAGATGGGGGGCTTTTGCGGATATGTATCAAAAAGAATTGAAAGAATCGGATGCCGCTAAAGCGTTCATTGATAAGATAAAAGCTTATTCGAAGGTAACATTACTTTACGCTTCAAAAGAACAAGAACGAAATCATGCCAACGTATTAAAACATTATTTAGACACACATTTGTAGTTTTTGTGCAAAAAACAAGTATCTTTGCAGGCAATTATGGCTCCCGCTTCTAAAAAATAGGGAGTTTTCGTTAAATAATCAATACTAATGAGAGATGCCACCCATGTAAGGTGTGTTCATGTATAATGAATGCATCTGTAATTTTGTGTGACATCTCGGGTAAAAAGAGAAAGATTATGATACAAAAGGTTCTAATTGCCAACCGTGGCGAGATAGCCGTGCGCGTTATGCGCTCTTGTAAAGAGATGGGTATCCGCACTGTGGCTGTTTTTTCGGAAGCCGACCGTACGGCGCGTCATGTGATGTATGCAGACGAAGCCTGCCTGATAGGGCCTGCCGCTTCCAAAGAAAGTTATCTGAATATAGATAATATCATTAAAGCTGCAAGGCAACATCATGCCGATGCCATTCATCCCGGTTATGGTTTTTTGTCCGAGAATGCTGATTTTGCCCGCCGATGCAAAGAGGAGGGGATCATCTTTATCGGCCCTTCCGCCGAGACGATGGAAGCGATGGGTGACAAGA
>ENA-OQOA01000888-OQOA01000888.1-human-gut-metagenome-genome-assembly--contig:-NODE-888-length-10762-cov-2.663470_pt1 | contig 10762 bp, 8 predicted proteins | sample MGYA00242633_ERZ504888 | MGnify/ENA primary metagenome ERZ504888 (study PRJEB26092, sample SAMD00036372) | human gut metagenome | host: Homo sapiens | study: EMG produced TPA metagenomics assembly of... | reverse complement strand
TCTTGTCACCCATCGCTTCCATCGTCTCGGCGGAAGGGCCGATAAAGATGATCCCCTCCTCTTTGCATCGGCGGGCAAAATCAGCATTCTCGGACAAAAAACCATAACCGGGATGAATGGCATCGGCCTTTGCATCGTTTGGCAGTCTCTATTACTTTTTCTATATTTAAATAGCTTTCCCTGGCTATAGCAGGACCTATAAGATAGGCCTCGTCAGCATACATCACATGATGAGAAGTGCGGTCGGCTTCTGAAAAGACAGCAACGGTCCGTATGCCCATTTCTCGGCAGGAACGCATTACACGTAAGGCTATTTCACCTCTGTTTGCAATCAATACTTTCTTTATCATTTTTCTTCTTATTATAACGGGGGTTAATTTCGCAGGCATAGAAACTGTCCTTGACGGCTTTCAGGCAGTCATGGCACAGGCAATCGGAATAATTCTCCATTAAATAGGTACGTTGCAGAGCATCCAGTCGGACAGTTGCGCAATGACACGATAAAATATCATTGTGCATACAATCAAATGTTGCACCACAACGTGGACATACCTTTTTCATAGGCATTCCTCCCGTAAATTTTTTATTTTCTTATTTTCTTTCGTACTGCTTTCCTAATCCCACGAGTAAAAACAGCCTTTAATGAATGGCAGGTCTTCTGACTGACTCCTTATCTTGAAGCCTTCCCGATGTGAGGATTGTCACATCAGTGGCAAAGGTATTTTTCAAGATTCCAGCAGAGCTTCACAGCAGCGGGACTGTCCGGGATTTGCACCGATTCCCTTTTAATCCGAATAGCAGATAGACTATCCGAAACCAATTCGGGGCAAAGATAATGGATTTTATAATTAAACGAGCGGAAAAGATGAAAAAAGTGTTGCTTGAAGTTTTTTTCTTTTTCCAGTTGTTTTATTGATTTAATTCCTAACTTTGTCAGTAATATCGGTTTCCGGATTAGCCGTTGGCGCGAAACGGAATTAAAAGGGAATCCTGTGCAAGTCAGGAACTATCCCCGTAGCTGTAAGTTTTATCCTCCCATAGTGTGGGGAAGTGTTGTGACATTCTTAGCCACTGGTTATAGTGAAAACCGGGAAGGCGTTACAACGGAAACAAGTCAGAAGACCTGCCGTTATTGTTTATATCATTCATGGCTTTCGGGTGAAAGGCGATAGAACGAATCATACTGATCCTTTTTATTACTGGTTTCCATGAATTGTCGTGTGTGAAAGACTTATATTGAATAATGTGTGTTTTGTATAACCTTAATTTATAAGTATGATTAATTCAGAGGTATTTATTATTAAGAGAGATGGTAAAAAAGAAACTTTCTCTCTTGATAAAATTAAAAATGCAATAGCCAAAGCATTTTTGTCAGTAGGAAGTTTTGCTACCCAGGATGTGATTACTACTGTATTGAGTCGCGTTAGTGTCAGTGATGGAATGAATGTGGAAGAAATCCAGAATCAGGTGGAGGTGGCCCTGATGGCTGAACATTATTACAGTGTTGCCAAGGCGTATATGCTGTATCGTCAGAAACATTTGGAGGATCGTGAGGTGAGAGATAAACTGAAGTTTTTGCTTGACTATTGTGACGCTTCCAATCCGGCAACCGGCAGTAAATATGATGCGAATGCCAATGTGGAGAATAAGAATATTGCTACGCTGATAGGAGAGTTACCCAAATCAAATTTTATTCGTCTCAACCGTCGTCTGTTGACTGACCGTTTGAAAGACATGTATGGAAAGGAATTGTCCGATCGTTATTTGGAACTTCTGAATCATCATTTTATTTATAAAAATGATGAAACTAATCTGGCTAATTATTGTGCCAGCATTACTATGTATCCTTGGTTGAATAATGGTACGATAGCAGTGGGAGGGAACTCTACGGCTCCTACTAACTTGAAATCTTTTTGTGGTGGATTTGTCAATATGGTTTTTATTGTATCCAGTATGTTAAGTGGTGCCTGTGCTACTCCAGAGTTTTTGATGTATATGAATTATTTCATTGGTTTGGAATATGGGCAGGAATATTATAAGTATCCCGATAAGATTGTTGATTTATCTACCAAACAAAGAACAATAGACAAAATCATTACAGACTGTTTCGAGCAAATAGTATATTCTATTAACCAGCCTACAGGGGCGCGTAATTTTCAAGCCGTCTTTTGGAATGTAGCTTACTATGACAAATATTATTTTGAAAGTCTTTTTGGTAACTTCTTTTTTCCCGATGGAAGCCAACCTGACTGGAATTCACTAAGTTGGTTGCAGAAACGTTTCATGAAATGGTTTAATAAAGAGCGTACACGTACTGTTTTAACATTTCCTGTAGAAACAATGGCGCTTTTGACTAAAGATGGTGATGTATTAGATAAGGAATATGGTGACTTTACGGCTGAAATGTATTCCGAAGGTCATTCTTTCTTTACTTATATGAGTGATAATGCAGATTCTTTAAGTAGTTGCTGCCGTCTTCGCAATGAGATACAGGACAATGGTTTCAGCTATACTTTGGGAGCAGGTGGGGTTTCTACAGGCTCAAAAAGTGTGCTGACTATTAATTTGAACCGTTGCATCCAGCATGCGGTGAAATCCGGTATACTTTATCCGTTTTTTTTTGGAAGAAGTGGTTGATTTGGTACACAAAGTCCAGTTGGCTTATAATGAGAATCTGAAATTGTTGCAGTCGAAAGGTATGCTGCCTTTGTTTGATGCTGGTTACATCAATATGAACCGTCAGTATCTAACTATCGGTGTTAATGGTTTGGTGGAAGCAGCGCAATTTATGGGTATTGAAATCAATGATAACCCTAAGTATGAAGCATTTGTTCAGGAGATTTTAGGAATGATTGAACGATATAATAGGAAGTACCGTACAAAAGATGTTTTGTTTAATTGCGAAATGATTCCTGCTGAGAATGTAGGAGTGAAGCACGCTAAATGGGATAAAGAAGCAGGCTTCCAAACATTCCGAGAATGTTATAACAGTTATTTCTATATTGTAGAAGACAAATCGTTGAATGTTGTCGATAAATTCCGTCTGCATGGACGCCGCTATATAAAGCATTTAACGGGAGGCTCGGCCTTGCACATGAATTTGGAAGAACATCTTAGTAAGGAGCAGTACAGACAACTACTTCGGGTAGCTGCTATAGAAGGCTGTAATTACTTTACATTTAATATACCGAATACCATTTGCAATGAATGTAAGCATATTGATAAGAGATACTTGCATGAATGTCCTGAATGTCATAGTCAGAATGTGGATTATCTGACACGTGTTATCGGGTATATGAAGCGGATCAGTAATTTTTCTCAGGCAAGGCAGAAGGAGGGCTGGCACAAAGATATTATGCTCCGTTACGTTGATTATGACATCGTATTTCAAGAAATTCCGGATGAAGTCACTCTGGCGATCAATCTCTCTAACTGTCCCAATAGGTGCAAGGGCTGTCATAGCCCTCATTTGTTGGAAAATGTAGGAGAATCTTTAACGGAAGAAAGTCTTGGGCATCTTTTACAGAAGTATGGAAAGGCGGTGACTTGCGTCTGTTTTATGGGAGGCGATGCCGAACCTTTTGAAGTGGAAAGGTTGGCAGGATTTCTTCACCGACAGTCTATCGCTTTGGTAAAGGTGGGTTGGTATTCGGGGAAGAATGAATTGCCGGAAGGTCTTTCCGTTCAGAACTTTGAATATATAAAGTTGGGACCGTATATTGAAAAATTGGGTGGCTTGAAATCTCCTGATACCAATCAGCATTTCTATCGGATATACGGGGATGAGATGAAAGATATTACCTATCGGTTTTGGCGTATCTGAAAAAGGCGGAAATAAATTCCGCCTTTTTCAGATAAATATATTAAGTTGGTTATGCTTCCGGTTGATAGTCTTCACCATTCTCCCATGCACTGTCGTCATTCCAGTTTTCATATAAATGGTTTACCCAAATTTGGCGAATCTCAGGATAACTGCCAAGGGCTTTCATATTACATCCGTCTTTAATACCATGATCAGCTCCGGCTTGATCTATCGGGTGGCTTTCGAATGTTCTGTCCACTTTGAATCCTAATTTCTCCAAACGTTCACGCCAGCTATATTCATTTGTATTGATTTCCACATTACTTACATCGTCATCTTCGGCCATAGCTTCCAATCCCCAAAGGTCGTTGTGGGCATGGTCACCGGCAATTGACATGAAAGGTGTAAGATAAACATTTACTTCTGATGGGTTCAGACCGTTCTTTTCGCAATAGCTCATCACCTTAGAGTACATACAGTCGGGATATTGGGTTTTGTCAAATCCTTCTACAGGAATTCTATTAGCCGGTTCTTCCTCTATTTCTTTCGGGAAGAAAAGCATGTCACCATAATCCACAGTACCTACAAAGATATTGTTGTTGGCAGCAAGTTCCTGCAATGCTTTTTCCATGTCAGAGTACTTTTTGTTAGCATTGTAATTCTCATCCGGATTACCGTGTCCCATTAGAAGCACGATGTTGTTCTTGCCTGCTAATTTAGACTCATAGTGTTTGTAAAGTATCTCTGCTACATCTTTAGTATCTTCTGCACTGGAAAGAAGGTTGGCACCTTTCAATACATCAATATGCGGATACCATTGAATCATAAAGTATTTTTTTACATCAGTATTCATTAATGAAAGATATTCTTCGCCTGGAATTACATGCAATGATTGTACAGCCACACGTTTGTATCCTGCATCGCCTATTGCTTTCAACCATTGGTCCAATTCATAACGTGCTATGCCGGTAGATGCTTCTACACGTCCGATACATGTACGTGAAGTAAATGACATATAAATATCCGTATTGGGGAATTTAGCTTTAAAATCCTCAATCACATCATCATAAACAGAAAGGGACTCATTATAGGTACTGCCAAAAGTACAGAGCAAAATGGCTGTGTCGTGTTGCTTGGTTCTGGTTACTACATCCACAGCAGGATTAACAGTACTTTCTTCATCATCATTGTCACTACAGGAACTGAATCCTGTGCAAGTTGCGGCAGCAACAAAAGCCGCCATCAGATAATACTTGAATTGTTTCATACTAATAAAATTAATTTATAAATTGTTGGTTATTAATTGTTTTTGAATTTAATGAGGGCGGAGACATAAAAAGTTCTTCCGGGAGTTGATGTGGCACGATTCCGTCCGAAAGGAGTACGGTCTACATAGTCAAATACATTATCTACCCCGGCATTCATCGTTAATGACCACCGTTTCATTTTTAATAATGAGTGGGCTGTGTTGATACGCCAAGTTTGGAATCCGTCGGCATTATTATCATTTATATAACGGCGTGTAGACTGATATCTGCCATAGATGCCGATACCCAAACGATACAGTTTCCATGAATGTTGCCATAAGATATTTAAATTTGCATTATGGCTGGAAGTAGCATCAATAGGAAGATATTTCATATAATCTATACCTTTGTTAGGATATTGCGCTTTTGGATCAGCATAACTATATCCGCCGGCAAGGCTGAGAGATTTTGCAGGACGATAGTTGAAGGTGAAATCCATACCATAAATACGTGCCTTTGTCAGATTCTTATATTGTTTGCTCTTTTCTACTTCAAGAAACTTTTCATCGGGAGTTACGGAAATTTCAACCAGCTCAATCATGTTGTGAAGATAATTCATGTATCCGGTTAAACTGGCTTGGAATTTTTGCCCTACGTACTCGATACCGATTGAAGCATATTGTGAGGTTTGTGCTTTTAGATCTGTGTTGCCATGATATGCAGTCAAGGCACCGCCTCCGATAACGCCGGTATAATTATAATAAAGTTCTTTAATAGTGGGTGCTTTGTAGCCTAAAGCATAAGAAGCACGCAAATTAATATGTTCTCCGGGTTTATAAAGTCCTGATATTTTCGGACTGAAATTCAATCCTGTTTCCTTGTGTTGTGTTCCTCGTACCCCGGCAGTCAGAACCAGATTTTCTCTGGCTGTCCATTCCTCCTGTATATAAGCTGCCAACGTATAAACGGAAGCGCGGTCACCGTCAATGTGATGAGGTGATTCCAAATGATTGTACTGATATTCGATTCCTGCATTTAAAATATGGTCCTCTCCAAGATAAAATACACTTTTTACCTGGCCTAATATTTGTTTCTGAATACTTTGTTTGATACGTTGACCGGCAAAGTAGGTGATACGTTCATGGCGGTCATTGTCTAGAAAATAATCAGTATGCTCGTTTAGCTTATAGTCATAGAAGTAGCCGTATCTGCCATACGAGAGGTCTGCAGTCAGATAATTCCGTTTTCCTAATTTATATTTACTTCCTACTGCAAATGTGTAGTTGCGATAATAAAAATCGTTGGCTTGATATTTCCAAGGACCGTGTGTACGCATTACCCAACGCTCATAATAAGTGCCTTCTGCAGTGAGGTCTAGTTTGCGATTGACTTGCCATTCAATGTTCTCGGACAGGGTATAGTTTGAAGAACGGTTTACGGTCAACATAGTAGAGCCGGATTTCAATTGATTCTGATCCCACTGCAGGTCTGTATTCCGCCAGCCATCGGTATGCCGGAAGTTGATTCCGGTTACAGATTTTATCTTTCCATAATTAAAGCCGAAACTGGTACTTTGACGTATATCACCATATTCACCTATGCGGGATGTATTGGTGAGCTCCATTTTTTCACGGTTACGTTTGGTTATGATATTGATAACTCCGGCTATTGCGTCACTGCCATAAAGTGAAGAAGCGGCCCCTTTTACAATCTCTATGCGTTCTATATTAGCTGGATTTAATTGATTCAAGTCGTTTTGCCCTCCTACATCGCCATTCATTCTTTTCCATTTATCATGATCAGGATATAGTCATTGTTCAATCCGTTTAGTTGGATATGGCTCCCCCATATCACCATCATGAAAGGTCAATGAAGGACTAAGACCACTGAGCAAATCGTCTATACTGCGTGCCTGATATTGTTCCAAAGCTTTGCTGGTTATGACTTCAGTCTGTACGGGAGCATCTTTCAGATAATGTTCAGTACCTGTACCCGTGATGACCACTTCATTCAGTAATACGGACAATTCTTTATCGTCTTTATCTTTGAGAATACTTTGGGCACTTGCAATTTGTGTACCTAATAGTAGAATAGCAGGAAGTAAATACCTCATATTGTGTTTTATTTAATTTGCAAAATAAAACATCAAGTTTCCCTCTGATAAAGAGGAATGCCACAAAGGAATAGACGTTGGAAAACGCTTGTTCGAATGGACACATACTTCTAATCCTGGAAGCTTGGTGTTTATTGTTCAACAGACTTAGCAGGTATTCTGGCTTTCCTCTGATTGGAAACCTTCCCATTTCTTCAAATGAAACAGTGGTTTTGGACTATCCAATCAACATAATGAGGATTTACAGCTGCAGGTACAGCCCCGGATTTACACCGGATTCCCTTGCATCGGGCTATGTGATAGCCCGATTACTAATTCTGTTGCAAAGATATAGGTTTATTTTATATTATCTTCGATAAGTCTTTGATTTTTTTAGCTTTTAAATTTTAAAGACAAACTGATATAGAATGAACGTCCGGGGGTAAGAGTTGCATAATTGCTGTTATAAGGACGATCATCCGTATAATCGAACAGGTTTTCTATGCCACATCCGGGTTCTATGATTACAGATTTTAAGTTGAAAGAATGGCGTGTGTTTAAATCCCACAATTGATAGTCGGGAGCATAGCCATAACTTTTAGAGAAACGTTTGCTGTTGATACGACCGTTCAAATTTATGTTCAACCGATATATCTTCCATGAATGCGCCCATTGGGCATTGATATTGTATGCGTTTTTAATACTTTTGTCGATGGGTTGTTCCAATTCCACGTCTTGGGTATTAAGATGAGTATATCCTCCGCTTAAATTGAACCCGGCACCTAGGTATGCATTGGCGGATACATTGATTCCGTATACTTTAGCCTCCGCTATATTATCACGTTGACGAACTTCCTTATGACCATATTGCTCCATAGCTTTATCTCCCGTGGCAATCGTATTATAATCTATCATGTCACGAATATTATTATAAAAAGCATTGACTGATACAGAAAAACGCTCATGTACATACTCTGCACTCAATGAGAAATAATCATTCTTTTCCGGCTTTAAATCCAAATTGCCTATTGTCAACCTGTCATTTTTTTTAGCTATGTCAGTGGCATAGAGTTCAGACAGGGTAGGAGTTCGGAAACCTGCTGCATAGGAGGCACGGAAATTGAATTTGCCGGGGTTTATACATCAGTGCTACATTGGGAGTGGCATGATTTTTGAAATTTTCATGATAAATGTAACGTACACCGATCAAAGCCTGTAGATTTCTCAGTAACTTTATTTCATCTTGTGCAAACAAGGCCAGTGTATAAGCATCTTCTTTAGCTATATTGTCTGTTTGACTTTTCAAGACATCAACGATATATTCTGTGCCGACTGAAAGTTTGTGCCGGCCACCTAATTTAAAGATACCTTTTATGCTAAGATTGTGATTGCGGGTCCGTTTGCGCACTTGCTCTTCACCTGCTTTTCCATTATAAGTTTTATTGTCTTTAAAAAAACAATAAGAGGAAGAAAAATGATCGGCGTAATAGTCTGCGGTAATATAATTCCCTTTACTTATCATGTATTGGGTACCAATACCATAATTAAAGGTTTCATGCAATATGTTGTAGTCGTATGCTTCATAAGGGCGGCGTGTCTTGTTGTCATAATATCCGCCGCGGGCATAAAAGGAGAGTTTGTCGGTAGCATCAAAAGTGAATTTTTGATTGACAGTATTTGCATAGAATCCTGTAGAAGCTACTTTCCCGGTTTCTTCCAGTTCATGAGTTTTGGAGTTCTCTTCGTATGGATTCAGTTGCCATCCCTCGGCCTGCTGACGGCGGTAAGAGGTGTAGGAGCCGAACTTGCCGGTATTGACATCTGCGTTTACGGACTGGGTAAAACGTCCTTTACTGGCATAACGGGTATCGCTGGAAACATTGATAGCATTTTTTGCATCATCAGTAATAATGTTGATTACTCCTCCGATAGCATTTGTTCCGTAAAGAGCGGAAGAGGCACCGTTCAATATTTCAATACGTTTGATTTTGGCAACATTGATTCGGGCGTAAGTATCATCTCCATACAGGCGTTTGCCATTTTCCAGAAAAATGAAATAATCATCAGGCAATCCATTCAGACTCAATGTTGTACCCATACCGTTGGTCATACTTGAGAAAGATGGGGTCAACTTTTGTAAGGCCTCGTCCAGCGATGTTACACTGGCATTACTTAAATCCTTTGCGGTGATAACGGAAACAGGCACGGGACTATCCGTCATGCGGTGGTGTGTTCCTGTTCCGGTTACTACTACCTGGCCTATATTGGTAAAACTGTCTTGTAGCTTGATAAGAAGATTTTTTTCACCCCTTTTGTGGTGACAGATTTGGGTGTGTAACTGACATGCGTGATTCTTAATACATGTTTTCCATCAGGAGATTGTTGATATTAAACTCGCCTTTACCATTTGTGGTGCATCCTGAAAGGCTTTGGTCAATACGAATATTAGCCCCCACTACAGGTTCGTTGGTATCGGCACTCACAATCTTTCCACTGATACTGACTTGTGCCAGTACGTCAATAGCCAGACAGCTTAAAGTAATTGCTGTCAATAATAATTTTACTTCATCGAAAGAATTTAAGAATTAATAATTGGCTTTCCTGACCCCGGGAGAGCGTGATTATCTATGTTTTGATTTGGCAGGTTTCCTGGCTTCACCCTGAAAAGCGCCTTCCCATTTCTTCATTTTCGAAACAGTGGCATAGCGAGAGTTGCTTTTCATCAAATGGGTTTCACAGTAGCGGGCACTGCTTCGGATTCCACAACCGAATTCCCTTTTATACAGATAGAGAAAAAATATCTGTATCACCAAACCGGGCGCAAAGGTAGACAATTATTTTATATATGTTTTAAGATTAGTGAAAAAATGACTGCTTAAAACGGAGAGAATATTGAAAAGAGGAGGGGATTTTGAACCGTAGAAGTGAATTTGATTCACTCCTACGGCAATATGAATTTGCAATAATTCGGATGGTGATTTCAGGCAAGCGCCAATATTAATATTTGTGCTGTAAGCACACGTAAAAACATGGTGAGCGGATAAACGGTGGCATAACCTACTGCCGGAGCGTCACAAGAGGTCAAATCATTGGAGTAGGCTAATGCGGGCGGATTGGTGGTGGCTCCGGACAATACTCCGATCAAGGTGTAATAGTTCAGTTTATAAACATATCGTCCTATTATTCCTACAATCAGTAAAGGCAGCAGCGTAATAATGGCGCCGTATGCTATCCATACATATCCGCCTTCGTTAATAATTGTTTCGATGAATCCTTTACCGGCTCCTAATCCTACGCAAGCAGGAAAAGTGAGATACCGATTTCACGTACCATCAAATTGGCACTTATGGTGGTATAGGTTATCAATTTATAATGTGGTCCGAAACGGCTTATCAGGATGGACACAATAAGGGGGCCTCCTGCCAGTCCCAGTTTTACCGGTTGAGGGATACCGGGGAATAAAAAAGGAGTGCTTCCTAAAATACACCCTAATGCGATGCCTAAGAAAATAGGAATCAGGTTGGGATGATTCAAACGTTTCATGGAATTACCTAGAATCTTTTCGGCATGGGCTACAGCCAGTTCGCTACCCACAATCTTTACCCGGTCACCCATTTGCAA
>ENA-OQOA01000887-OQOA01000887.1-human-gut-metagenome-genome-assembly--contig:-NODE-887-length-10763-cov-2.961076_pt1 | contig 10763 bp, 13 predicted proteins | sample MGYA00242633_ERZ504888 | MGnify/ENA primary metagenome ERZ504888 (study PRJEB26092, sample SAMD00036372) | human gut metagenome | host: Homo sapiens | study: EMG produced TPA metagenomics assembly of... | reverse complement strand
CATGTTCCAAGCTTAAAGTGGTCTGATAACATCTACAGCATAATCTGATGTAACCTCATTAGAAATCTCAAAGTTATTCAGCATATCCGTTTTAACCTTTCCTGCAAGCTCTCTGTTATACGTAAACACAGCATTTTCAAAATGCAGGTAAAGACTTCTGAAATCCATATTGATCGTGCCTACGACACATAATTCGTCATCTGCCACCCACTGCTTTGCATGACAGAAACCAGGTGTATATTCATATATACGCACGCCTGCTGAACATAATGGCTCATAATATGACCTTGTTATCTTATATACCATCTTTTTATCTGGTATCCCTGGTGTTACAATTCTTACATCAACGCCACGCTTCACCGCAAGTCTTAATTCTCTTTCCATTTCATCTGTTATTATAAGATAAGGTGTTGTAATATACACATAATGCTTTGCATTCTTTAATATATTAAGATATACATCTTCACCTATTCTGTCATGTCCTAGAGGATTATCCGAATATGGCTGAACATAACATTCCTGTGATGCTGCATTATAAGTGCCATCTGTTGCATCTATATATTCATCATAAGCCTCCTGTGAATCTGTATGGTCTATAGCATTCCACATGGTAAGAAAACTTGCTGTGAGACTTTTAACCGCATCTCCTGTAAGCTTTACTCCTGTATCCTTCCAGTAACCATATGGATGAGTTATGTTAAAATACTCATCTGCAAGATTATATCCACCAGTAAAACCAACTTTTCCATCTATAACAGTAATCTTCCTGTGATCCCTGTTATTCATAAACATATTGACTATAACCTTAAGCGGATTAAACACCCTGCACTGTATTCCCTCATCTCTCATACGCTTTTATAAATTCTTTGTTCAGGAAAAATATGCTTCCAAGATCATCGTAGAATATTCTTACTTCAACTCCATTTTTCGCTTTATCTATAAGAACTTTTTTTAATCTTTCAAAGCTTATCGCATCTTCTATTGCATGATATTCCATAAATATAAACTTTTCAGCCTTTGAAAGCTCCCAAAGCTGTGCTTCGAAGCTTTCCAGAGCAGTATTATAATACTCCATATCAGTATTCTTATATACAGGATATTTAGCTGTATTGCTTATATATCTGCATTGATTTGCTATGCCAAGATCCTTTTGTTCAAGCTCTTTTATAATCTGTTCATCCTGTTTAAGCTTGTTTTTAAGTATATCAGCCTCTATTCCATTGAATCTTCTTCTCATACCCTTTGTAACAATAGAACGTCCAAAAAGAAGATAAATACATATTCCAAAGAAAGGAACAGCTGTTATAACTATCAGCCATGGCATTCTCTGTGCCGAATTAACATGCGTTCCAAACACTTTTAGTGCTATAATAACAGCTATACATGTCATTATAAGTGTTATAGCTGTCGAGTACGTGTTTAACTTCGACATAAGAACTATCATCCAGCCTGTCTGTATAAGTACAAGAAGCGCTATAAGAATAAGTCTTGTTGCGCTATTTTTTATACTGGATTTTCTCTCTGTACGCATATTATGGTTCTGTTTCTGCATATGTCATCTCTCCTATAGCTTTTATGGAAATTCAAGATATCAGTGAAAAAATCTTATACCACTAACATCGTAGTACGTAATTATAACACTAAGTTGCACATCCTGCAAATTGTGTCATATAAAGCTGGTAATATTTTCCTTTCTTAGCAAGAAGATTTGCATGGCTGCCTGTCTCAGCAATCCTTCCCTCATCCATAACAACTATAAGATCTGCATCCTGTATAGTCGAAAGCCTATGGGCTATTATAAGACTTGTCCTGTCCTTCATAAGCTTAACCATAGCATCCTGTATATGCTTTTCAGTTCTTGTATCAACACTAGAAGTCGCCTCATCCAGTATAAGAATCTTAGGCTGTGCAAGAAATGCCCTTGCAATCGAAAGCAGCTGTCTTTGTCCCTGTGATATATTCTCTCCCTCTGACATAAGCTGCGTATCATACCCCTGTGGCATCTTTCTTATCATGCTGTCACAATTACTCATCCTTGCAGCCATATACATCTGTTCATCAGTCGCACTGCTGTTTGAATATCTAAGGTTATTTTCTATTGAATCTGCAAAGAGAACAGTATCCTGAAGTACTATTGCTGTATTCCTTCTTAAGCTGTCACAGTCAATATCCTTTATGTTAACATCGTCTATCAGTATTTCCCCACTATCAACATCATAAAACCTCATAAGCAGATTAACAACGGTTGTCTTGCCACTTCCAGTAGAACCTACAAGTGCAACCTTCTGCCCAGCCTTTACTTCAAGGTTAAAATCATAAAGAACCTGCTTTTCCTTCGTAATAAGAAAAATTAACATTTTTAAATCTGATGATTCCCTTTAAATCATCCATATTCTTCTTTCCACTTTTATCCTCAAGTGGTTCATCCATGACTTCAAATACCCTTTCAGCACCTGCAACAGCCGTCTGTATCTGTCCATATATCTGCGCAAGCTCATCTATAGGTCGTCCAAACTGCCTGGCATATACTATAAATGCTGATATAACACCTATTGATATCACATTATTAATGGCAAAATAGCCTCCAAAAGCTGCTATTATAACGAACCCCACATTATTAACGACATTCATGACAGGTCCCATGGATCCACCAAGAATCTCAGCTATTATGCCAACTCTTGTAAGTTCATCAGAAACATTGTCAAAATCATTTACAACTGCATTTTGTCTGTTATACGCAACTACTGTTCTGTAACCTGTTACCATCTCCTCTACATTTCCATTAAGCTGCCCAAGTATCACCTGTCTTTTCTTAAAGAAGATTCGCATTGCCTTTGACAAAAGCTTAGTAGCCACTATAGTTAATATAACTGTCACACATGACAACGCAGCAAGCCGTGGGCATAAAGCTACCATCATTACAACTGTTCCTATCACAGTAAGTATACCTGAAAACAAAGAACTCATAGACTGTGATACCGTAGTTGAAATATTCTCTATATCATTAGTCATTCGGCTCATAATATCACCATGACTGTTAGCATCAAGATATCTTATAGGCAGATTAACTATATTTAAGAACAAATCTTTTCTCATCCTGCTGACTATATTCTGACTTAATACTGCACTTAACTTACTCTGCATATATGTACATATGCTATGTATTATATAAATAATGACCATCACTATAAGTATGGGTGAAAAGCATATCCCCATTGCCTTCCAGCTATTGCATCTATCGCATTACTCTGAAGTTTTTGGCGCATATACTGAACATGCAACCACAACAACAACTGCAAGCATAAGCAAGAACAGCATTTTCTTTTCTGATACGAAATAACCCATGAGCCTTTTTAATGTTTTCTTCCCATTCTGCGGTTTTTCTACTGTCATATTTCTGTTTCCAGGTCTTCTGCCAAAAGCCCTGTAATTATTCATCTGTGCCTGTCTGCTCTCTTCCTGTTTCATACGCAAATCTCCCTATCCATAATATGATTACAGCCTATTTTTTTAACTGTGAATCATATATATCCTTATATATACTGCTTGTTATCATAAGCTGCTCATGACTTCCAACATCTGCCAGCTTTCCATTATCCATAACAACTATCCTGTCCGCATTTTTAACTGATGCTATCCTCTGCGCTATTATAATCTTTGTAATATCTTTTTTATTCTTTCCAAGCTTACTATAGAGTTCTGCTTCTGTTTTTAAATCCAATGCACTTGTCGCATCATCAAATATAAGTATCTCGGCTGGCTTTATGACTGCCCTTGCAATAGCAACCCTCTGTCTTTGTCCTCCTGAAAGGCTGTGTCCACCCTGGCTTACAATTGTCTGCATGCCATCCTTCCTGTTATTTATAAACTGTGCTGCCTGTGCTGTATCTGCTGCCGCAGCTATATTATCTGGCGTGGCATCTGGCAGCCCCCATGCTATATTGTCAGCTATACTTGCAGTAAATATCTCTGATTTCTGCAGGGAAACTGCTATCTTACCTCTTAATACTTCAAGCTTGTAATCCCTTACATCCACATCATCAACAAGCACTGCACCTTTTGTAACATCATAGAATCTTGGGATAAGGCTTATAAGACTTGTTTTGCCGCATCCTGTAGCACCAAGTATGCCTATTGTTTCACCAGGCGATATGACTAGATTAAAATCCTCTATAACACTGGCACCTTCATTGCCAGGATATGCAAATGATACGTTTCTAAACTCAACTTTACCTTTTACTATAGTTTCACCATCATATGCGCCATCCTTTATAGCCGGTTCACAGTTTAACACTTCAATAATTCTTTTTTTCGTATGCCACACCTCTTGATGCCGTCTGGAATATCATAGTCATACGCATAACTGCATTAAGCACCTGTGAGCAGTATGTGATAGCCGCCATAACATTACCTGGCGTTGCACTGCCATCCATAACCTGTATACCTCCAACCTTAATCACTGCGACAACCGACAGGTTAAGAATTATATTCATAACTGGTGTCATATAAGATAGCAGTAAAAGCACATCAAGCTGTGTTCCAACAAGCTCATCATTGGCTTTGTTAAACCTTTCTGTTTCATAGTCTTCTTTTACATATGCTTTTACAACACGCGAACCTGATACATTTTCCTGCATAATATTATTAAGCTTATCAAGCTTTTTTTGCAATATCGTAAACTTCGGATTAGACTTTGCAATAAAATATATAACACATATAACTATAAAAGGGAGTGCGCATGCTATTACAAGTCCGAACTGGATGTTAAGTCCTATCATGCAGACTATACCACCTATAAACAGCATACTTGTACGCACAAATCCTCTCATGCACTGCATCACAAAATTCTGCAGCTGTGTAATATCATTCGTAACCCTTGTTATAAGAGAACCTGTTGAAAACTTATCTGTCTGTTCAAAAGAAAAAGACATAATTCTTTTAAATGTATCTTTTCTTACATCGTTGCCAAACTGCTGTGCTGAAAGGTTGGCAAACACTCCTGACATAACTCCGCATACCCCACCTGCTGCTACTAAAAGCACCATTCTTATACCTGTACCCAGTATGATATCAAGATTTCCAACACCTCCACTGTTAATACCAAGTACACCATCATCTATTATATGGCTCATAAGTTCTGGCTGGATAAGATCCATACTTACTTCACCAATCATAAAAAGTGGTGCAAGCATTGTAAATAACCAGTATTTTTTTAAGTATTTAAGCATATTCTCTCTCCTGTTTCATATAGTCGTTAGCAAAAGCCCCACTGCTATTATACAATAAAAAGCACTGATTGGAAGATTCTTCTTTCCTTCAGTGCTTTCTTATAACTAATGCATTTTATTCTCTTGATTTTTTATATTTTTTCTTCTGTATATACATATCGGCATCAGCTTTTTTTACAATATCCTCGATATTTCTGCCTGCACCATATGCCTTACCTATAGAAGCTGATATTTGTATACCATCATACCGATTCTCATTTTTCTTATCAGCAATGCTGTTATATCTGGCTATAATATCATCAACAATAGTATCATCGTTACCTTCAAGAATAGCAACGAATTCATCACCACCTATCCTATATATCATGCCCGCATTATCAACAGCCTTGATTATTGATGATGCTATTCCCTTTATGAGGACATCTCCACTTTCATGTCCCAGATTATCATTAGTATACTTAAGTCCATTGACATCCCAGAATATAACTGAAATCTCAGGTATATGTGGATAATAAACTCTTACCATATCAAGATACTTGTTCCTGTTGTATACATCTGTCATATCGTCTATCTCTGACATATATTTAAGATGTTCTTCATTGGCAGCCTTGTTTGCAATAGTATCTGATATATGCACAACCATGAGTACCACCGCAAAAAGCAGCATAGCTCTTGGCACTATAAAATAAAGCAGTAGCTTTAATGCCGGATTATCATTGACCGTGGCTGCATTAAATATAGTCCCTCCTGCATCTACATATTCTTTTATGGTTCCTCTCGTAAGAACAACCATATTGGCATCACACAAACCATCATAATAACCTATATAAACAGATATGGCCAGCCCTATGACACTAAGAATATAAGTGTAATAAACCATTTTTCTTTGTCCATATTGCAGCGAATATATAACCGGCAGAACAATAAGAAGATACATGTGATATGTAAGAATTGATGACTGCACGAATATAGCAATAACAATTCCAGCCATGGCAAAATACTTTGTAATCTTATTGTCCATGCCAAGTATGCTGCATATAACGACTGTAAGCACTGTTACCACAAATGCAAATAAAAGACTCATAGACATAAGTCTGCCTTCTACAGTAAATATTCCTGCACAATTCAAAATCCATGTGATAAATGGAAATATCATTGTAAGAAACTGACATTTGACAGAAAATCTGTTAGCATCTGCTTCATATGCAGTTGCTGAATGCTTTTTATTTCCCTCAATATTAAATATATTCATACCTACATCTCCAAAATATGCTTATTTATCCATCTTTTATACAGATAACAAAACAATTCCCAATAGTAAATAAGAATATCTGTTATTCCGACATAATCTATCAATCCTCAAACACACGCTTTATGCTGTCATAATGCAAAAACTCACCTTTATCTGCTATCTGTTCAATCTCTTCTTTAGTAACAAATCTGTATCCTAACGCCTCTTCTGTCTGAACATGTACATCTTCATCACTAACATCCTTAATAAACTTGTATACATCTACAAAATAGTTATCTCCCTCGCCAGGATTCTCTCTTTTATATGTAAAAACATATCCACCATCAGCATTGGTCACATCTATGCCTGTTTCTTCAAATACCTCTCTTCTTACAGCCTCCACTGACTCTTCGCCAGCCTGTGCCGCACCTCCTGATACTTCCCACCAGCCTGGTGCCCATGCCTTAGTCATAACTCTCTGCGTTATAAGGAACTTTCCATCAGGTCTTTTAATAACACCAAGTACCGTGAGATGATATTCACCATCCTTTAAGCACCAGTCATTTTTTTTCATAAGTCTGCCTGTCTTTTTCTTATCAGCATCATATATATCCCACATTTCCATGACAATAATCTCCATTCTTAAGCTCAAGATATCGCTATTCTATAATAATAGAAGTGTACTTTATTACTATACTATAATAAAGCACTCTTTTCCATTAAATTATTGTTTTTTTATATGAACATAATTATTTCTGATGAATCTTTACCATATGTGCATATTCACCATCAAGTTCCATAAGCTCTTTATGCGTACCTCGTTCCTTAATGCCTTCTTCTGTAAGCATAAGTATCTCTTCAGCATTCTCTATAGTTGTAAGCCTGTGTGCTATGACAAGTGTAGTCCTGTTTTTAGCAAGCTTCTCTAAAGATTCCTGGACTATCTGCTCACTTTCATTATCAAGTGCTGAGGTGGCCTCATCAAATATAAGTATAGGCGGATTCTTAAGAAATACCCTTGCAATAGAAAGTCTCTGCTTCTGTCCACCAGAAAAGCTTAACACCTCTTTGTCCAATATCCGTATCATATCCGTTTTCAAATGACTCTATGAACTCATGTGCATTGGCAAGCTTAGCCGCAGCTATAACCTCTTCATCTGTCGCATCAGGTCTTCCATATCTTATATTTTCTTTTATGCTTCCCATAAACAGATAAACATCCTGCTGTACAACACCTATATGGTCTCTTAAGCTTTTTAATGTAACGTCCTTTATATCAGTACCATCTATTCTTATACTTCCACCAGTTGCCTCATAAAACCTTGGTATAAGAGAACATAATGTTGTCTTTCCCACTCCGGATGGACCTACAAGTGCGACATATTCGCCCGGTCTTACGTTAAGATTAATACCTGACAGCACCTCATCACTGCCATCCTTATATTTAAACGATACATTGTCAAATGTTATCTCTCCTTTGACATCCTTAAGTTCTTTCGCATCTGGCTTTTCCTTAATCTCTGGTTCAACCGATAATATCTCAAGAAATCTTTCATATCCGGAATATCCGTTCTGGAACTGCTCTGTAAAGTTGATAAGTACTTTAACCGGCTCTGTAAATATATTGATATACAATAAAAATGTAACAAAATCAGTCAGATTGACCCAGCCCTTTGTTATACCTGCACCGCCAACTGCTATGACTATAACATTAATCATAGTTGTAAATGCTGTAAGACCGGCATTGTATGTTCCCATATAATGATAACTGTTTTTCTTTGCCTCAAGGAAGGCATCATTTCCCTTTTTAAACTTTTCACACTCTATATCCTCATTGGCAAAAGACTTTACAACCCTTATACCAGAAAGATTATCTTCTATCTGCGCATTTATCTCCCCTATACGAACTCTGTTTCTTTTAAATGCCGTCTTCATTCTCTTGTTAAGGAAATATGCAAACACAAGCATAACCGGAACAAGGATAAATGCTGCAAGCGTAAGCCTTAAATCTATAGAGCTTAAAATACATAATGCTCCAACTATCTTTATAAGCGATATAGTAATATTCTCCGGACCATGATGTAAAAGCTCTGTTATATCAAACAAATCTGATGTTATTCTTGAAAGCAGCTGTCCTACCTTCTGATCATCATAAAACGAGTACGAAAGTTTCTGGTAATGATTAAATATCTCCGCTCTCATATCATACTCAATCTTAGCACCCATAACATGTCCATAATTGGATATATAATAATTGCATCCCCACTGGATAAGCACAAGAATGAAAAGCACTATAACTATAACAGTAATATTCTTTAAAGCTTCATCTACTGACATATATACCACTTTTAGATGTTATAAATCTTACTACAAGCGGAATTACAAGTGCCACTGCCGCTGACATCATGGCAAGTATCATATCTAATATAAATGTACCAAGATATGGTTTATAATATCTAACTAACTTTTTCAGATTTTCCTTCATCAGTTTATATCCTCTTTCTTTAAAACTCTGTTTATTATAACACAACTTTCATATATGTGTAAAAAAGACTTTTGCATTACTACAAAAGTCTTAAACATACAATATAATGATGCCGGGGTCAAAAGCCCCTGACTTTGATACCTGCTAATGCTCCGCCTTCATAACCTGTACTGGAACTCCAAGAAGCACCGCCCCACCAAGTATATTGCCAATAGTAACAACAATCATACTTTTTATAACTGCCACTGTTCCAATATTGCCAAGCAGCATATATCCTATAGAAAATGTACTCATATTAGCTATACAGTGTTCAAAACCGGCAACTACGAATGACATTATAATACAGAACATAATAATAAGCTTTCCGCTTTCACTCTTTAACTTAGTTCCAACAAGCACAGCCATACATACAAGGAAGTTGCAAAGAATTCCTCTAAGTAAAAGCTCCGGTACACCTGCTGATATTTTTGAATATATAAAGCTGTTATAATAATCTGCCATTATAGCGTGTGAAGCCTTACTATATACAAACATCGCTGATAATAAAAAAGCCCCAACAAAGTTTCCAACATAACTTACAACCCACACTTTAACCATATCCTTAACTGATACAGTTTTATTATACACCCCTACTGCCATAACGAAATTATTACCTGTAAATAACTCACCATTTAAGAATACTACAAGAACTATGGCAAGTGAGAATAAAAATGCCCCTAACAGCTTTCCAAACTGTGGATATGTAGAATACAGCACTGCTGCACTTACATTGGATAATATAGTCGCAACAACTATATAAAATCCCGCCATAACCGCTCTCATAAAGTACTTTCCAAAGTGGTTGTTGCAAAGCTCTGCCTTATTCTTTGCCGCTTCTGCCACTTTCGCAACATCTGTTAATAACATAATATACTTTCCTTTTCTTTCATCATCTTTTATCTTTTTGTCCGTGCCATATTGTATACAGCATACACGACACAGCTTAAAAGGATAGCATAATAACTTATAATTTTCCAGATATATAATGTATTTTTGAAAGTACTTTATATAAAATGATGCCGCCAGATGCCATGACCTTGATACTTACGTATTATTCCTTGCTACAAAATCCTCTATAATAACAACTTCCGCAGTAAACCTGTCCTTTTCTCTTTTTACCACCATACTTCCATTATATTTCTGGACTATGCGGTATACATTCTTTAGACCATAGCCGTGATTTTTCTTATCTTTTTTGCCGTTGTAATACTACTAAGTATTCTTCTGTTATGATATTCATATGTATCAGCTTCACTTATGCTATTACAGTTGTTTGCAACAGCCAGCTTTAACATTCCCTTATTATAACGCATAGAAAGAATGATTGTATTATCATTAAAATTCTTCTTTTTAATACAGTCGTCATTACCACTGCCATTACTATAACCACCATATTCATTATCAACCATATGCTTGTTAATGCTGTTATCAACTGCATTATCCAAAAGATTACCTATAATAATAACCATATCATAAGGCTCAAATTCCATATTTTCAGGTATTACAATTATTATCCTCAAGTCTTATGCCAAGCTTACCCATAATACTTATCTTATTATTAATAACAGCATCTATCTCGAAATTACCCGTATTTATCTTATTGGATAACTCATACACATCGGTACGCATTGTTTCTATATATTCCTGAAGTTCTTTGGTTCTGCCATTTTTAAGAAGGCTTTCTATAACATTTATATGATTCTTCATATCATGTCTTATAGACCTTGTTCTCCTATCGGCTTCCTCTACCACAGTCATCTGTTCTGCATAGAATTCCTTC
>ENA-OQOA01000886-OQOA01000886.1-human-gut-metagenome-genome-assembly--contig:-NODE-886-length-10771-cov-2.730928_pt1 | contig 10771 bp, 9 predicted proteins | sample MGYA00242633_ERZ504888 | MGnify/ENA primary metagenome ERZ504888 (study PRJEB26092, sample SAMD00036372) | human gut metagenome | host: Homo sapiens | study: EMG produced TPA metagenomics assembly of... | reverse complement strand
TAAATGAATGTAAAATTCGCTTTCTGCGCCTTGCCCTTCCCTTCGGCATATCCTTAATGGCAGTTTCTGCATATTCCTCATCCTTCTCGAAAGCCTCAATCAACCTTGCGCCTATTTTCTCATCCTTTACGAAAAACTTTTCACCACCTTTACCACTTTTGCGGGTTTTAGAGTCACGTTTCGTTACAGAGTTGATAGCCACATCATCCCGCTTTTCCAATTCTGCCGCCATTTTATCAATATTCTTCTGGGCCATAACCTTGCCTGTTCCACCACACAGCAGCAAAACAGCCGCCAATGCACTTCCTAAAATAAACCTTGTTTTCATATCTTATTTTTTATGTTTTTTATTCGCTTACCAATAATTCCTTTTCTTCTATCTCTTTCTCGGAACGATGAATTTCTTCCACACGTTCCTGGGCCAGTTTCTCCACCCGTTCCGCCTTTTCCAATGTTTCAATAATACAAGGCATAATCTGTTTCACATCCGAAATGCGCTTGCCTCCCACTTCCACATAACTACCTTCGTAGCACGACCACTCACCACTTCCGTCTGCTTGGTTTTCCGAATAGAAAATAAAACCTAACCCCAGCGCAATGACCATCATTGCCGCTATACCGGCACTCCAGACAGCTATTGGAATACGCTGATAAAAGCTTTCTTTTCCAACCACCGGTACCTTTTCTGATTTCTTTCCTCCAGCAACCTCCTTCTGTCCGTCTGGCTGCAACATACCCGGTTCTCCCTGCATACCTCCCTCATACCAGGCAAACATCGGAGCATATCCCATCAGATGAGAAGGTACATCCCCTGTATGGAAGAAACGATAAATAGCCTGCTCCTCGGCATTCGTAGTTTCCCCTTCCAAGAAACGGTTAATGTATTCTTCTATATTCCTCTTATCTAATTCCATACCTTACTGTGTATCATAAATTGTTCTTTTACTCTTTTTCTAGCTCTCGACAAATTGGTTCGTACCGCCACCGGCGTACTTCCTGTGAGACGGGCTATCTCCTCTACTTCGAAACCTTCCAAGTGCTTCATGCGGAGAATAGACTGTTGCAAGTCAGGTAAAGTACCTATTACTTCCAGTATCTCCTGCATATTCTCTTCCTCTACCAGTTTCATTTCAGGGTTTTCACCTCCACCAATGCTGATGCCTTGCTCCAAATCGACTTTCTCTATTCGAATACCTCGCAAACGATTAATACACAAATGCTTGGTTATAACAATAGCCAGTGCATCCACGCTACGATATTGGTCCAGACGGTCGCGAAGAAACCAAAGTTTCAACAGTACATCTTGTACTGCATCTTCTGCCTCATCGGAGTCTTCCAGATAACGGATAGCCATTCTTAACAAAGCCGGCCGCATTCGTTTTGCCTCTATTTCAAATCTATTTTGTTCCATGTTCACTAGTATGACACATAGAGGTAGGGAAACGTTACATCAAAATGAAAAATAATTTGCCGACATGTCAATTTGCTAATATACCAATAACCGTGTGGGCATATATAGCACCCCTAATTAGCACATCAGCAAATTGACAGATTAGCAAATTATTCAAACTTATAAACCGTATGACTATGAAAAACCTCTCCCGGCCGGAGTACAGTACTGGGGAATTCAGGCTGATTGGGGCTATCTTGAAAATGCATCGTTTCGAAACATACCGCCGAACGGAAAGGATAAGCTATCCCCCTTTTACCAGTCATTTTCCTTTCAGTCCATTACCGGTATAGATTTGTATTCCCGGTTCGGTGGTGAAGATCTCCATCTTACGCCCGCTTGTTGGATCATACACCCAAGCAGCCGGCCTTGTATCATCTCCTTTCGTATTCAATTCCCAAGTATGATCGTATCCGTTTACTACCTTCAATTGCGGATAATCCGCATCTATACGTTCTCCAATAGTATGCGGCATACGGAAATCAAGGGGAGTACCGGCCACCGGGAGATATTCTCCTGTGACACATTTCTTATCATCGTATGGAGTAAAGCGATCTGCATCTACCCAAAGTTGCTGGTCTTCCACGCTTTTTGTAAAGTCTCCCGAGATATTAAAAAAAGAATGATGAGAAAGATTAAGTACCGTGGGTGCATCCGTAGTTGCCTCGTATGTCAAATCCAGTGCATTCTCATCCTCACCAAGACTATAGACTAACGTCACTTTCAGGTTTCCGGGGAAACCATTTTCTCCATCAGGGGAGAGATAAGACAGACGAACCGTATATGTATCTGCCTGTTCCACTTTTCCATATTCTATCGGCAAAACCGGGATTCCCCCCATGTGATATATGTCCGGACTTCCCATTGTTAGGGACCAGCTTATGCTCTACCCCGTCCAGTGTGAAACGCGCATTCAGAATACGTCCTATATAGCGTCCTACCGTAGAACCAAAATTCTGCCGTTGTTCCATATACTCACCAATCGTGGAAAATCCACACACTACATCTTCCCTTTTTCCATTTTTGTCGGGTACAAGGATAGAAACTACTCGCGCCCCATAGTTCGTGATACAGACCTCCATCCCTTTTTTGTTACTCAAAGTAAATAAATCGGTATACTGCCCATTCACTTCTGTCTGAAAATCCTTACGTTGTAATCCTGAAGCAGTGACCTGCTTGTCGTCGTGACAAGAAGAAAGCAGCATCAACAAGCCCATACAAACTATACCATGTTTTCCACTCATATCATTCATTTTATAGGTTTTAAATGCCACAAATGTAAATCCTCCGATGGAAAATAAGAAAAGCCGGCCTTTCCTTTTTCAAGGGATGACCAACTTTTCAACTATTTCAACCAATTTTTACCCGATTACTTCTTCTCTTTCAGCAATAGAGTAGTATGATGACTATCCTCCCATTCGGACATCAACCGATGAAAATCTGCATAATCGGTGGGAGTTATCCATTGTTTGTTCAGTCGCAACGAACGGGTTACTTCCGTCTTATCCTCTGTAGTCTGTACGGTTATTTTCAATTTCCCTACCGCATTGACTATTTCTTTTGCCTTTTGCGGAGTACATACCTGCATATCCGACGGAACATTTACTATGCAAATATAGGTTTCATCCGTCATACCAGGAAGCAACAGGTTCGTAGTACGTTCTGTATTTCCAAAGCCATAACCATTCATGGCTATTCCGGTTTTAGCGCGAGGCAATGTTATCAGACGATAGCCCCCTGCCAACGTTTTACCTGTTTCAGAAGTGACTGTTATCGTATCCGTTTCATAAACCGGTTTATTCTTCACTTCCAAAACCGCTTTCTTACCATCCAACGTATTGACAGGCTGATATTCCTGTATGCCCGCTATGACAGGAGAGTCCAGAAACAACTGGCTGATAGCGCCCAATCCCAAACAATTATCCGGTGCTTTTACGCCAAAAGCAACCTTAACCTCACCTTGTAATCCTGCCGCCTGCAACAATCCTGCAAGCAGATTTATCTTTTCCGCTTCCGTGCCATAGGCAGTACGGATTACTTCAGTTGCCGGACGGATCCGGTATCCTGTTTCGGACAAAGACAACCGGGACGTGCCCAATCCATGTACATAGTTCATCAGGACAGCTTCCTTTTCATCCGCATTTTTCCTTGCAATAATTTTTGTGCCAAAGCCATGACCTCTTTTTCATGAGCTGCCGTAAATTGAGATTTCAGCACTTTCAAAGCATCGGCCATCGACGGATACGTATTTGCTAAAATAACCGGTATATTTCCTGATAAAGCAGGAGTACTTTCCATAGGATAATAAGCAGGAATATTTTTCAGTATCCAAGTAACAACTTTACTTCCATTCTCATTTTTCACTACCGGCGCAGCTTTTCCGTTTATCAATGCATAATTCAAAGGCTTGTCCTCAGGAACCGACACACTACAGATATATTCTTTGACGGGCGATAACTCCTCTACCGGCACATATACATCCAGCCCGGGCAAAATAACCGGGACGTGTGATAACCGAGTAATCCAAACAAATAGTCGCTCCCAACTCCAGTCCCGTATGTACCACCACCATCTCTTTCAGTCCGTTATAGGCAGGAGCATCAGCCGCCGCAGCAGGAAGAACCTCTACAAATGCATTTTCGGGAGTCTTTACTATCTTCCCGTCTTTCTGGCGAGTATAAGATTCATGTATCTTCAATTCCTGATATGCCGGATTGTAAACAATGAAGCTTTCACCATACAAACCATTCATCGCTGCATGTGTAAATAAAAGTCAACTCCTTATATACCCGCATTTCCTGACTACCGTCCTTATGTAATGTATAAGTCTTGGCTAACTTCCCAAATTCTGCTTCAGAAGCCGCTTTTGCCGGAAGAGCTGTCAATAACAACACTCCCAAGCATACATATATATAATAAATCTTTTTCATGTCGCTTTACTTTTTAATCACCAAATAATCACCGTATGCTTTATGAGCTTCCACCGCTTTACGGAAGCTATCCCAATCCGACGCTTCATATACACGCTTTTTCAAAGCCAGACGATTATGCAGGACCACCCGGTTTCCTTTTTGTAGAAGCGAGCCTTCAAAATCGGCTCCCGTTCCCTGCATGGTATCCTCCTTTGGCCCATTTATCAGCCTATAGCCTGATGGCAATTGAATGGTTTCATCCAATTCCACCAAACGGGAGCAGGCGTCTTTAAAACCATACTTCCGTTCCTTCATTTCTGTATCAATCCGTAGATAAGAGCGTACCTGATTATAAAGATTATTCATTACCAAAGGCTTGAACAACATTTCCTTCTCCCCTTGCATGGCATAATCCGGAATCTCGTAGCGGAAAATGATTTGGATAGGAGCAGCTTGATAATCTTTAGGATTCCTGCCATAATCTACACTCAGCAATCTGGCTTTAGGAGAAACAGCCAGCAATTGTCTTTCCATAGTCGCACGCCACTGGCTCTGAAAACCTCTTGTAAAGATGCTGCGTATATTGCTGTCACTCTGTCCCTCGGCTTGAATGGTAAATGTACCACGCAAAGTACCATTAGCGTCCAAGCGGTTGTCTGCCTTGATGCGTACATAGTGATTTTCCGGAGCAGAAACAGGAGTCAGACAGAGATCGGAACCTTCAGGTACACCGGGCAGATAATTCTGCTGTTGCTCGGCACTACTCCACAACTCACGGCAGAAAGGAACCCATGTGGGGTCTAACGGCATATAAGTTCCATCAGCAAGTTTCACCACAGCTACACAATGATTGAAATGATCCGCAGGAATACTTTCGACACGACTGCCCGCCATCGTCATGGCCGGATAGGCCTCGAACCCCGCCATGCGCAGAAAAGAAACCAAAGTTCCTGCTATATCTTTACACACGCCGCAACGATCCGTATAATTCATTTTAGTATCATGTAACGTATAGCCCTCTCCTTTTCCCATAGAGATACCTGCATAACGGATATTATCCGCTACCCAATGGGTCAGTACAGCTATTTTCTCCATTTCGGTTTTCTTTCCTTTTATCAGTTCGTCCACTTTCTTCTGCGCTTCGGGCAGTGGAGCAAAGCTTCCATAATCCTCATTGACCTTATTGAACCACAAAGACTTGTCTTTCCAATGAGGAGTAGAAGACATCATCAGTTTAGGAGCTGCATCAAACAAATCTACCATATTCGGCTCCCGCCGGAAAGGCATCATGTCCTCCATAGCAAAAGTATAAGCCTTTCGTCCGTCTTCATAACGCATGGACGATGTACATTCTCCTTGATAAAATTGAAATTGCATCTCTTTTTCCATAGGAATACTGACCTTGTACACTTTACGCACGGTAGGCTCACTGCTCCAAAATGGAACAATGTCATAGAACTGGCCACGCATGGGAGGTATAAACCGGGAATCATCCTCAGGAACAGCTCCCAGCAAAGCGTATGTAAATCCCTTTTTCGCTATTTCATAATCTATGACATCACCGGGGTTCAAAGCCCCCACTTCTATCATAATCTGTCGTGCTCCCCAATAAATAGCACGGGCCGGAGCCGCATAGTCACAGGTCTTCTTCACATCCACCTCTTCAATCTGCCCGTCAGCATGATATATCGTCACACGTTTAAACTCGGCATGGGCCGTCAACGGATCATAATCATATTTAATCACCCGGTTAGCTACTGCTCCTTTAGGAGTCTGCACCTTGATAACCTTACATACGGCAAATGATCCCTGCCCTGTCGGTTGCACTGACACCGATGTACTGTCCAGCAACGCCACACAGTCAAACTTGGCATACGATTCTCCTTTCGCAGCTTCCTCATAAAGTTTCCAGCCCTGCCCGTAAGTTGTGACCGAAGTGAGAAGAAAGCAAGCCAATGTTGCATAAAGTTGTTTTCTCATGTTTCTCATCTATTTTGTTTTAACCTAACAAATGTAGGCAATAATCTTCTATTTCACATCTATTTTATAGAAAAACTCCTGTTCTTATGCAGTCTTTTATTCTCCCCTGTATCTTTATATAATAACATGACAAAAGAAAAATGAATGACGCAGAACTAATAGAAGGATGTAAAGCCGGAAAGAGGGAAGCTTTGGAAACCATATACAGACTCTTCTCCCGCCAAATGTATGGAGTGTGCTGTCGCTATGTAGGCGAAGAATCGGCCTTGGACGTCATGCACGATGGATTCATCAAAGTATTTTCCGCCATCGACCAACTACATGCCACCGACCTGCATGGATTCAAATCCTGGGTCACCCGTATCATGGTAACTACCTCCTTGCATCATCTCCGTAAACAGAAAACCTGCTTTTTCCTTTCTGTAGATGATCTGGAAGAAGACATGCAGCCTGTGGACGAAGAAGATATGATTTCGATTCCTATTGAAACCTTGATGAAATTCATAACTGAATTACCGGCAGGCTATCGCACCATACTGAACTTGGCCGTATTCGAAGGAATGCCTCATAAGGAGATTGCGAAGACATTAGGCATTAACGAACATTCATCCTCCTCACAACTGCACCGCGCCAAATGTGTACTTGCTCAAAAAATTAAAGAATACTTAACTCGACAATCATTATGAAACAGGAAGAAGAACCGTGGATAGACCACTTGAAACAACGGGTTAACGAATACGAAAAGCCCCTCCCCGAAAATGATTGGAATCATTTTCAAACGAAATATTTCACCCCCTATTTACATAAGAAAAAAGGATAAGAACGATGCGTATAGCAGCCGTTCTCCTCTTGCTGTTTATACCTTTTGCCACCACTTTTTATTTTTACAGACAGAAAAGCACAAAGTAGCCTCGCCCGTTGTATCCTTACCGGCACACCAGCCAAGAAGCATTACAGGCAATCCTTCCATTATGCCTGAAAACAAACTATTACCGGACAGGCCCCAATCAAAGACAACTTCCTTGACAAAACCACCAATCCAAACAAGTATCAATACCGATACGGCAAATAATATAGGAATAGAATGCACTCTCCCGGCACAAGATACAATCCGGAACACAGAATCTGTACACAAGAGCCCTTCCGGACATAACCACTTTGCATTACCGCATAAACGTTCCGAATATACTTTGGCACTTGCCATATCTGCCGGCAATAATGGAACAAGCACCGGCTTCATAAACAAAACTTTTTCCCGGGGAGACATAGGAAGTTCTCATAAGGATGAAATTATGTATTGGAATGACTTCAAAAACTATTTGCAGGAATATCCCTCGGACTTTCCCGATGCACAAGCTTACGGAGCTCTGCTACAAATAGCAAATGACAACACAGGACGCCCCATGACAGAATATACCCATTATAATCTCCCCGTCAGTTTTGCGCTTTCGTTCCGTAAATCCATAAGCAGGCATTGGGGAGTCAGTGCAGGTCTGCAATATACCTATCTGTCGTCCGAAAGTTCCATAGGAGAAGATTCCAAGTGGGTTAAACGACAAAAGTTCCACTACATAGGCTTGTCTGTGAAACTAGACCGCCGGCTTTATACCACCCGTACCTTTTCCTTTTATACCACAGGAGGAGGCACGATAGACAAATCCGTATCGGGTAAACTGGAACAAGATTTCATCGTTCAGAAAGAAAAAATCTATTCCAGTACAGAGAGTCTGAAAATAAAACCGCTCCAATTCTCCATACACGCCGCATTGGGAATACAATATAATATAAATCCTACCCTAGGGGCTTTTCATAGAACCCGGAGCAGCTTTTTATTTCAAGGACGGCAGCTTTTAAAAAACACAATACGTGACGAGTACCCGTTCCATTTCAACCTACAATTGGGAGTGCGCTGGAATTATTAAGGAAACTTCATGCAGTCTTTTGTCCATCCTTGTATCTATAGGATAAAAAGACAGCCATGCAAAAAAGACATCAAGACAGACAATGTTATTTTAACGAACTAGCGAATACATCACGCAGTTTCTATATAAACTATGTAAAGCAATTTATCTCCCTCAGCTCTTCTACCCACATACTGGAAATAGGTTGCGGAGAAGGAGGTAACCTGCTCCCCTTTGCCGAACTAGGCTGCAAGGTAACAGGCATAGACCGTGCAGCCAGCCGCATATACCAGGCACAATCCTTCTTCGCCGCCTCCGGCTACAAAGGAGAATTCAGGACGATGGATTTCTTCAACTTCTCTTCAGTTTCCCGTTACCAGCTCATCCTGATACACGATGTCATTGAACACATCAGTAACAAAGAAGAATTCTTCCGTTGCCTCTCTCCTCTTCTAGCTAAGGGAGGCATCATATTCTGGGGATTCCCGTCTTGGCAAATGCCATTTGGCGGACATCAGCAAATTTGTCACAACCGGTTCGTCTCCTCTCTTCCTTTCATCCATTTATGTCCCGGTATATTCTATCGGTTTCTGCTCAGATGTTTCCATGAAACACCATCATGTATCGAAGAATTATCAGACATCAAACGCTGCCACATGACCATAGACGCCTTTGAACAACTTGCTGAAAAGTATGGATACGAAATAATCGACAGACAATTATGGTTCATCAACCCACACTACCAACAGAAGTTCCATCTGCGGCCACGAAAATTATATCCTGTACTGGCACAGTTAAAACACATCAGAAATTACTTCAGCACCTCCTGTTTCTATATAACACGCCACCGTGATCTTCATCCTTAAGGCAACCAATTTATACTATTTTCATGTTTATATCAATAGTTTGTTTCTCTTTTATCAAGAATTGGACTACCTTTGTAATCCAAATTTAATGTATTGACTTTATGCCGACATTTTTCATCATTCTTATCTTTACATACCTTGGAGGAAATGCCTACATATTTTACAGAGGTTTGCAAACATTATCCGGCTTTCCATACGGAATCAAGATTTTATTGACTATTTTATTCTGGCTAGCTGCACTGTCCTTTTTCGGAACGATGCTAAGTCGCAATGTGAAGATACCGTTTTACTTATCCCACACAATGTATGAGGTCGGGACAGGCTGGCTGATATTCACTTTATATATGGTCTTGTTTTTACTTTTCTTTGATTTATTGAAACTGTGCTCTATTTCTTTCAACCAGAGTTTCATGACTTCTTTACTGGCCACATTCGTCTTGTTGGGATATGGATACTATAATTATCGCCATCCCAAGATAAATACTGTCAACATCACGCTCACCAAACCGCTAACCGATAATCGGCGTCCTATAAAAATAGTTGCAGTGAGCGATATACATTTGGGCAACGGCACAGGAAAAACGTCTTTGAAGCAATATGTGAAAATGATTAACGGACAGAATCCGGACTTAATCCTAATTGGAGGCGATTTAATTGATAACAGCGTAATACCTCTTTATGCTGAAAACATGGCTGAAGAACTAACGGAATTAAAAGCACCACTGGGAATCTACATGGTCCCCGGAAACCATGAATATATCAGCGGGATAGACAAAAGTATCCAATTTATGCAAAATACTCCTATACAACTACTGCGCGACTCGGTTGTCACACTTCCCTGCGGCATACAACTGATAGGACGTGACGACCGTAGCAATGCCAGACGACTTCCATTACAAAAGTTAATGGCCCGTATAGATAAAAGCAAACCGGTTATTCTGTTGGACCATCAGCCTTACCAACTGGCAGAGAGTCAGGCAGCCGGTATCGACTTACAGTTCAGCGGACACACCCACCATGGACAGGTTTGGCCCATGAATTGGGTAACAGACCATCTTTATGAACAAAGTCACGGCTATCGCCAATGGGAAAACAGCCATATATATGTTTCCAGCGGATTATCTTTATGGGGACCTCCTTTCAGAATAGGAACCGAGAGTGAGATGGTAGTATTACAACTTCATTAAAAAGCCTGCAACCTTTCTATTATTGACATCTTGAAGCATTCCTGCTCATTACCCGTTATCTAAGCTTTTTCTTCCATTACATTAAGTTCTTTCTTCCAGCCATCTAATACAGACTCCGACAGTGGACTATACAGACGCTTATAATAGACTGTATAGTCCATTCGAAGCGACTGTATAGTCCACTGTCGGAGTCTGTACTACATAACCGTAAAAATCTCCTTAATCATCAGCCCGAAAAGGCTTAGGAAAGCGTGTATAAAGCTTTAGGACCAAGCAGAGCGAACTTTATGCTGCCTGGATTGAAGAAGAACGAATCCTATCAAGAAAAATCCCACAATGGATATAAACGGAAAAACAAGCATAGGCCTGTCACCCCAAAAGAGAAAATGTAAAGGAGTGGAAGAAAAAAACAGAAGCAAATCTTCTTTCAGGAAGAAGCTTTAAAAAACGGTCTATATCATATATAAAAAAAGAA
>ENA-OQOA01000885-OQOA01000885.1-human-gut-metagenome-genome-assembly--contig:-NODE-885-length-10773-cov-3.027710_pt1 | contig 10773 bp, 13 predicted proteins | sample MGYA00242633_ERZ504888 | MGnify/ENA primary metagenome ERZ504888 (study PRJEB26092, sample SAMD00036372) | human gut metagenome | host: Homo sapiens | study: EMG produced TPA metagenomics assembly of... | reverse complement strand
AAACTCGCAAAGCGTGTTTATTATGGCTATCGCGGCAGTCGCCAAGGTCATATCAGGAATATGACTTTGGCTCGTTGCTCGCGTAAATTGAAGCTTCTGGCATCGTTGATGTATGCACACCTGCTTTCCTCATATATGCTGTCGTCCGTACGTTAAGAATGTGTGTTAAACAACAATATTATTTCAGGCTGTAATTCCCGTAACCTTATAATCCTGGTCTTCTACTGCCTTCTTAAGCACATCATCTGAGACATCCTGTGTAAGTGTAACAACTGCTGTACCATTTTCATGGCTTACTACTGCTTCGCTTACTCCGCTTACTGCTTCTAACGCCTTTTTTACTCTTGCCTCGCAATGTCCACACATCATTCCTTCAATATTCATTGTCTTTGTCATAATAATCTCCTTTCTTGCGCTGTCTTTTGCGCATCTCAAGTTTGTGCGTAAGCACAAATCTTGCGTGTGAAAAATCTTATTTTTCACACTAGTTACCTCTTTCTTTTCTTCATCATTTTTATAAGATATATTATCTTTATTGCCGTCTCCGGCATAAACACCTGTGTTTTTACACCGGTGTTATTAACTATAAGTCCTTTTCTATGTGCAGTTTTTTATACCTTGAATCTCTTGAAGTATCATATACCTTAACAAGATTAAGCCTTAGCGCATTCGTTACTACACAGAAGCTTGAAAGACTCATGGCCGCTGCACCAAACATAGGATTCATCTGCCATCCAAGAAGATGTATCCACGCTCCTGCTGCAAGTGGGATTCCTATAATATTATATATAAATGCCCAGAACAGATTCTCATGTATATTTCTTATCGTTCTATGGCTAAGCCTGATAGCTGCTGCTACATCACTTAACCTGCTCTTCATAAGCACTACATCTGCTGCATCAATAGCAACATCTGTACCGGCACCAATAGCTATTCCTATATCAGCTGTTGTTAAAGCCGGCGCATCATTGATACCATCACCTACCATTATAACACTGCCATACTTTTTAAGTCTTCGTATCTCCTTTTCCTTTCCATCTGGAAGAACTCCTGCAATGACCTCATCAACTCCTGCTATTTTTCCAATGGCATTGGCACTTTTTTCGTTATCTCCTGTTATCATTACTACATAAAGTCCCATATCCTTAAGCTGCTTTATAGCTTCTGGACTATCTTCCTTTATCGTATCAGCAACAGCGATTATTCCTAAGAATTCTTTATCCGTTGCAAAAAACATCGGAGTCTTTCCATCATCTGATAACTGCTCAGATATCTTTATCATGTCTGATGGTATATCAATTATCTGGCTTACGTATCTGGCATTACCGCCATATAGTTTAAGTCTGTCTGATGCCTTAATATTCTCTTTAGGTATATCAGCATTGCAGACTGCCTGTCCAGAAAGCCCATTTCCGGCAACTGCCTTTGATTCAGTTATCGTGAGTATTGAATCATAATCAACTGTATTATTGTCGTTTTCCGTCTGCTTCATATCATAACTGACTATTGCCTTTGCGAGTGGATGCTCACTTCTTGCTTCAAGCATTTTAGCTATAGATAAAAGCTTATGTGTACTTATTCCTGAATCCGGTATTACATCTGTAACAACCGGTTCACCAGCTGTTATAGTACCAGTCTTATCAAGTGCAGCTATCTGCATCTTTCCTGTCTGTTCAAGCGATATAGCAGTCTTAAACATAATTCCATTCTTTGCACCTACACCATTTCCTACCATAATAGCTACTGGTGTTGCAAGTCCGAGTGCACAAGGACAGCTTATTACAAGCACTGATATTCCCCTTGCAAGCGCAAATCCTATGCTTTGTCCTGCTATAAGCCAGATAATTATAGTTACAAATGCAATAGCTATAACAGCAGGCACGAATACTCCTGAAACATTATCGGCTATCTTTGCTATAGGTGCCTTTGTTGCTGCTGCATCACTGACCATCTGGATTATCTGTGAAAGAGTTGTATCCTCCCCAACTCTTGTTGCCTTACACTTAAGATATCCTGATGTGTTAAGCGTTGCTGCAGATATTGTATCTCCAATGTTTTTATCTACTGGTATACTCTCACCTGTAAGTGCTGATTCATTAACCGCACTGCTTCCTTCTATGATTTCTCCATCTACTGGTATATTCTCACCCGGTTTAACTACAAATATATCACCCTTTGATACCTGTTCCACAGGAACCTGTTTTCTTCTCCATCTATAATTATAGTTGCTGTTGTTGCAGCAAGCTTCATAAGGCTCTTAAGTGCATCCGTTGTCTTTCCCTTTGAATGTGCCTCAAGCATCTTGCCTATAGTAATCAGCGTAAGAATCATAGCTGCTGATTCAAAATAAAACTCATGCATATAGTGCATGACCTGATCCATATCCATATGCAGCTGTGCATCCGTCATGGCAAAAAGCGCATATGTACTGTATAAAAATGCTGCGCCAGAACCTAGTGCAACAAGCGTATCCATGTTTGGCGAACCATGAAGAGCACTTTTTATACCACTTATAAAAAAATGCTGATTGATTACCATAATAATAATCGTAAGTAACATCTGGATAAGTCCCATAGCCACATGATTATCTTCAAGCACTTTAGGAAGCGGCCATCCCCACATCATATGTCCCATGCTAAAATACATAAGTATCAGCAGAAATACTAAAGATGCTACAAGTCTTTTAGCTAATAACGGAGTTGTTGTATCCTTAAGAGACTCTTCAAGACCTGATATAACTGAATTTCCACTATGTCCGTCAAAAGACTTTGCTCCTTCATTCCTTTCAGATGCTCCATATCCTGCATCCTCTACTGCTTTTATTATATCCTGTGCCATAGCCGTTCCTTCTACTCGCATAGAATTCGTAAGAAGACTTACTGAACAGCTTGTGACACCATCTACCTTTGCCACAGCCTTTTCAACCCTTGCCTGGCAGGCTGCACATGTCATTCCTGTTACATTATACTGTTGCATATTTATTATCCTTTCTGACCTTCTTACCTGATTTATAAACATGGATTAAATATATTATGCATTCTTTATATCCAAAACCTTAAAATCAAGTCTTTCTATAGATCTTCTTATGGTATCATCATCAACAGGCTTATCCAGCTTTATGACAGCTGTTTTCTTTTTTAGATTAACCTCGCATGATGCTCCATCTATTCTGTTTATCTGATGTTCGATACTATTTTTGCAGTTTTCACAATGCATTCCTTCAATACTTACTATTTTAGTAGCAATAATATCACCAGTAAGCACTTTTTTCTCTTCTTTTACCGAACTACCACCACCGCAGCAGCCGCCTTCACCTTTACCATGTTTAATACCACTTCTGACTGCAAATACAACTATAATAACAAGTACTACTAATATAACCGCCGTTCCCATATTCATACCTCTTTTCCTTATTCCTTTTATTCTTTTCCTGACATTGCATTATATATGATGTCTGGGGCAAAATCCCACGACTTTGATACCTACAGATTGTTTCGTGCTACGCACTCACACACCTATGAGCTTAGACCTTTTGACCCGGGTATCATATATATTTGTAAGCTCATAAGTTTCTTCTTTTCATTGATAAAACAAAAAACTTACTTCATAAACTTCTGCAGTGTCATGACAAGTTCATCTACGACTTCATCATCACCATTTTTAATATCTTCAACCACACATGTCTTTATATGATTAGACAACAATGCTTTATCAAATGCTGTCAATGCAGCATTAGCTGCTAACGACTGATTAAGAATATCTATACAATATGCATCATCCTCAACCATACCATATATTCCCCTTATCTGGCCTTCTATTCTTTTTAATCTGTTTAAAAGCAGCTTTTTTCTGAATCGGTACGTTCTTTCTTTTTTTACAACAACATTTTTTATCCTCTGCCATACCTTTCTCCTTGTCCTTAATCTTAACAGTTATTAATATTTCCACATACAATATATACCCCTACCGGGTATATTGCAAGTATTTTTTCGGACAGCTGCTGATATATTTTTTCATTAAAAAACACATCCATCAGGTATATTGCCTGACAGATGTGTCATAGATATGTCATAAATAATATTATGTTACTGAATATTTATATGTTATTCAAGCTCTTCGCCCTTCCAGCCTGCGATATCAGACGGTTCAAAGGCATATTCAAGTAGCTTTCCATATGCTTTTTCATATGCTTCCTTTTTCTGCATATAGTCCCTTCTCATCATATCAAAGCTGTTATCCCGTTCATTTTTCTCAGGATCCGGATATATCGGATCTAATATATGAAGTACATATTTAACCTTCTTAAACTCCTTTGTGTCGTCCTTATCTGTATCAACCATCTCAACAAAACATGATATTATAGGAACATTAAACTTAGCAGCATACAGATACGCACCACGCTTTGGTGGCCTTGGTTTACGATAATTAAGCCACATTTCCTGCTCAGGATATATAAGGATATATTCGTGCTTGTTTACAAGCAGATTATTCAGTGTCCGGTAAAAATGTCTGTTCATATATTCCTTATCTTTACTTATAGGTATCTCATCAGCATATCTCATAAGGAAGCCAACCAGTCCCTTCATAGCAAAGTTAGTATCCTGACTTATGATGAACATTCTGTATTTTCTGACTTTCTTTATGCCATAACGGACAATAGTTGTATCTACTGGATTAAAATGATTACTTGTTATTATAGCTCCTGTTTTTATGTTCTTTATCTTTTCAGCTCCAACAACCTTTGTTCTTATATTAACACCAAACGTCACGATATCTACTATACGTCTTGCCATCCCGTTACGATAATGATACGGAAGCTCATTACGTTGTTTTACATACTTTCCAAGTAATCTTTTGCGTTGTGCAGTACTTAATTCAGGATCTCCCGTTTCCACTTTATCGTTGAATCTTCCAGTATCTGCTGCTTCTTTTATATTCTTAATAACCTCTTTTTTACTGCCACCCAGAATCATAATCTTATCTTTTCTCCACTTTCAAGCACTTTTCTAAATGTAACCTCTGTATCAGCGTTAGTGCCTGCTCTTCTGAAAAGATCCAGAAGATGTGTATGGTCATCCTCCTTCTGCTTATCTGTATAAGCAGCCTTAAATGCTTTTATCTGGTCATAATATACAGACTGTCTGGCATATTTCCAGAAATAATCCTGATACTGTATATCATCATAGCACCAAGGCTTATCAAACAGGTTATAGTGAATAATCTTAGGATTCTTAATCTCCGGTTTATTCCTGTTAGGCATTGCATCCCAGCACGAATCAAGATACTCTATCTTTTCCATAACACATAGAATTAAGATAATCCTGATCTGGTGCAACACAATCAAAGTGGTACTTATTAAGAAGATAAAGGAAATGCTCTGCAAGCTTTACATTGCGCAGTTCCTTCATATTCATAAGAAGCATACCAGAATTAAAATAATCGCCAAGCTTAAGTCCAAGTGACTCTGTCATGTATCTTTGAAGCTCCGCAACGTCATTAACCGAGCCATCCTTAACAACACCAATAAGATTATTATGCATATCTGTATCATATAACTCTGATATATCACCAGGCACTACTATATCACTGTCTATATATATAGCCTTATCATATTCCGTATACATATCCGGTATGAATATTCTAAAATATATAGTCATTGTAAAGTAATCTGAACGAAGCCTGTTCTCAATTCTGTCTGTTATCATATCAAGGCTCTGTTTCATATACTTAAACTCAATCTCAAAGTTTGGATGATTCTTTACCAAAGCTGCAAGATTATTTCTGTTTTCTTCGTTAAGCTCCTGATATACAACTATAATCTTATACTTTCTATCCTCTGAAGCATTCTCTATAAGTGATATAAGTGCAACGTGAAGATATGGTGCATATCCATCATCTATTGTAAAAAATATTGGTATTAATTCATCTTTGCTATACATATAATTCTCCCTTTCCCTGTTTATCTGCATCAGACAACCTGATACTTTTCTTAACATCATAATACTTGTCAAACAATGCTTTATATTCTGTCTTCGGTATATGTAATACTGTTGTCACTTCCTCTGTCTGCCATGGTTTTACAGTTTCCGTCCTAACATATGGAAAGAACTTAAAATGCGTTGTAAAATGCTGGAACACTGTATCTATATGAAGCCTTCTCTGGTCATTATATTTTCTTTCACATATACGTTTTGACACTGAAAGCTTGTTAAGCGCAGACTGATCTGGCATAAACATCTTTTTGTTGTACACATATGACGGCATTTACTAAGAAGACCTGTTTTCTTAGTTCTGACATGTTCATAAGAAGTACACCTGAGTTAAGATAATTCCCTTTTAAATTATTTTTAAAGAACCAGCTCCCATAGTAATCAAGCACACCTGCAAGCTCAACACCTTCCATATTCTGGTAGTAAAAATCCCCAAAATCTTTTCTGCATATAATATCTGTGTCAAGATATAATATCCTGTCAGGAATCTCATCAATCTTATCAGCAAAAAGCCTTAACATACAACAAGGTGTAAATCTAGTTGACAGATTAGCATCTGGTTTTTCGCCTTTAAAAAGACTTGTTGTATCTATAAGCTTAATATATAACCTGTCATCATATTGTTCTGAAACCTCATTGTTAAGGTAATCTATAAATGATGCTTCAATTGGACTATATATTTTTTCATTCATAGTGATATTTAAGGTTAAAACATATATGTCAAAATGCTCCTCTGTATTCTCTAAAAGAGAAAGAACTGCTATCAGCAGACCATCCTGAACATTTCTGTCTCCGCAAAATAATATATTCATATGGTTAGTAGTCTCCTCTGCCATGCTTTTAATGGCTTTTGTCTTTATCTACGGCACTATTATGGCTGCAATGTATATATTGTATATATTCATAATCACTTTGTTTACTTCTCATGTTCATAACTTCATATACTTTATCGTGAAGCAGCTGCTGATTATCCTTTACAGAAAGATTATCATCAACATAATATGGGCCATCTACATATACATTAATCTTTGGTTTTTCATAGCTCTTCCAAAAAGCCTTCGTCTTGTATAGGTTGTAGTCATAACATAAACCGGTGCTCCAATCTCTGCCGGAAATCTGAATGATGTCTTTTCAAAAGGTCTTATTTTATTATAATATGGCCATACGTGAGCTTCAGGATATATAACAACCGGATGTCCATCTGATATACGTTTCTTATATGCTTGTGTAAATTTTTTTATATTCACTTATGGAATTCGGAATGGGAAGTGCTCCTAACATAGGAAGAAGCTTACCAATAACAGGTATTCCATAGTTTGCCTGACTAGCTATGACATACACCCTTTTTCTTATACATGAAATAGCTGGAATAACTACATCTCCGACGGGCTGTGTATGGTTCGCATATATAAAATAGCCTTTATCTATACATTCCCTAAGTACTTTTTTTGTTCTTATAACTTATTCCCCAGACAAGCTTACAGCCAGCTAACCCGGCTATAACAGCAATACCATATATAATATGTGAACCAGCCTTATGAAATACATTGTTATTTATCCATCTGTACCCGGACTTAAGTCTGTAATTCTGGTTGCTGCTTTCTACAACATCATCTGTATATGTACTATAATATATTTTTTATTGGAATTATGTTTTTTACTTCCTGACATCATCACACTCCTGACATATAAGAAAAGCTACAATTTTGTAGTATTGTACCCCTGTGTTAATTATTTGTCAACACTTCATGGTATTAATATTACAAAATGTAGCCTTTATGTTTTAACAAGTAGTTTTTAAAACCACATTGTTTTTAATTCAAGTATTTAATTCAAGTATTGCTTCCTTATATTGAATCAGACATCAGTCTATATCATGTGCCAAAACATCTGACTCAATCCATTCTAACAGATCCTCAAACACTTCCTGCCTGTTAGTTTCACTATGAAGCTCATGTCTGTCATCCTCATATAATCTGAGTTCCACGTTATCAACATATTTTGTATAAAGTTTAAACACCTTTTTTACTGCCTTTCCATAATCTCCAACTGGATCATCTTCTCCTGATGCAAAGAGTACTGGAAGTGCAGCTGGTGTTCTTGCTATATTTTTTTCATTTATATCAAATCTGATAACATTAAGAAATCCTATATATCCATTGGCAGTAAACATATAAGAGCACTTTGGATCTGCGGTATATTCATCTACTATTGCTGTGTCCTTTGTAAGCCAGTCACTATCGGTTCTGTTATCCTTGATACGCTTATTGTATGTTCCAAACATCAATTTATTAATAAGCCTGCTTCTATATCTGTCTCCATGTACAAGCTTAGCCATATGTGCAAGCTTTAACCCGGCATTAACAACCGACTTTGGCTGGTTACCTGTTCCAAGGAATATGACACCATCCAGTTCATCACCATATATGCATGCATACTTTCTAGCCATAAAAGAACCCATGCTATGCCCGATAAGAATATATGGAATATCTCTATACATTTTTTTCATAATGCGTGTAAGCCTGTGCATATCCTTGATAAGATAATCTGCTCCATGGCTTCCCTTTGCAAAATATCCATAATCTTCTTCATCATTTACCGAATCACCATGTCCAAGATGATCATTACCAGCAACTACAAAGCCTTTGCCAGCAAAGAATTCTGCCATTTCCTCAAATCTTTCAATATGGTCTATCATTCCATGTGCAATCTGGATAACCCCTACAGGATAGTTATATATGCTGTTATCCGGATACCATATTACAGTATGTATATTGCACATTCCACTCGATGACGGAAAAACTCTTTCTTCTCTTTCCATATATATCCCTTTCCTTTTCATCCTAATCTTCCATTCTTGCGCTGCTTCTTTGCGCATCTCAAGTTTGTGCAAAGCACAAATCTTGCGTGTGAAAAATCTTATTTTTCACACTAATCTCTATGAAGTCTGTCTACGTATTCTCTCTTGGTAACAAGGCTCTTATATGCAGGACGTATTATCTTATCAGTAGTAACAAGTTCTTCTATCCTGTGGGCACTCCAGCCTACTATTCTTGCTATTGCAAAAAGAGGCGTATATAACTCTCTTGGGATATCAAGCATATCATATACGAATCCACTATAGAAATCGACATTAGGGCTTACTCCCTTAAATATCTTTCTTTCCTTTGCTATGAGCATAGGTGCTATCTTTTCTATATTATTATAAAGTGTCATATCATCTGTCTTACCCTTAGCTTTGGCAAGCTGTTCAACAAAGCTCTTAAACACTTTCTCTCTTGGATCTGAGAGTGAGTATACAGCATGGCCCATACCATATATAAGTCCCTTTTTATCGAATGCTTCTTTGTTTAATATTTTATCAAGATAATGTTCTATTTCTTCTTCATCATGATAATCCTTAACATGTGCCCTTATATCATCCATCATATTCATAACCATAAGGTTAGCTCCACCATGTTTTCTTCCCTTAAGTGATGACATGGCTGCCGCTATGGCCGAATAAGTATCTGATCCTGATGATGTTACAACTCTTGTTGTAAATGATGAATTATTACCTCCACCATGCTCCATATGTAAAAGAAGTGCTATATCAAGCACATGTGTTTCAAGTGCTGTATATTTCATATCTGGCCTTAACATTCTAAGAAAGTTCTCTGCAACAGAAAGTTCCTTATCTGGTCTGTGAATATACATACTATCATCTCTTTCATAATGATTGTAAGCATGATATCCATAAACTGCCAGCATAGGGAATGTACTTATAAGCTGTATACTCTGTCTTAATACATTTTCAATGCTCAGATCATCTTTTTTAGGATCATATGAGGCGAGTGTAAGTATACTTCTTGTCATAGAATTCATGATATCTGAGGTAGAGGCTTTCATGATAACATCTCTTGTAAAGTTAGTTGGGAGTACCATACAGTCAGCTATAATATGTCTGAATTCTTCAAGCTGTGCTGCATCTGGAAGTTCGCCAAACAACAAAAGATACGCTGCTTCCTCGAATATAAATCTTTTATCACCAGCACCTTTTACAAGCTGTGTTACATCATATCCCCTGTAAAGAAGCTCACCATCGCAAGGCACCTTTTCACCATCAATTACATCAAAAGCTCTTACACTTGATATGTTTGTAAGTCCTGTAAGAACTCCCTGTCCGTTCTCATCACGCAAGCCCTTTTTAACTCCATAATCAGCATATAAAGCCTTTGGTATACTATCATTCTCTATACACATATCTGATTGTTTCTTAACATAGCCGTTCATATTCTCCATCGTCTGATTCCACTTTTCCATCATACATACTTCCTTTCTGTCTGATTACATCAGCAATTCTTCATCTACATTGTTATTCATCTTATGAATAATCTTCCTGAATATATGCATTTCTTCGTCTGATATCCCCCTTAGCAGTACATTCTTACATTGTTCATATACATCATTCACCCGGCTGATAACCTTGTATGAATCCTGCGTTAACGTAATACGCATAATTCTATGATCATTTTCATCCTCTGTCATGTTAATGAACCCCTTTTCTAAAAGATGGTCTAATGACTTGGATATATGTGACTTGGATATATGTCTTCTTAACATAATCTCCTTGGATGTTGTTAAGTTTTCTCTTGTTATAAACTCCAATATATCCAGTTCAACTGGTCTTAAACCATACTCCTGCATAATAGGTTCAACATACTTTGTAATAAGTTTTCTTATCTGTGCGCCTGATGTTATAAGATCATATGCATCCATAATTATCCTTTCATTTCTAACGTAA
>ENA-OQOA01000884-OQOA01000884.1-human-gut-metagenome-genome-assembly--contig:-NODE-884-length-10787-cov-2.923640_pt1 | contig 10787 bp, 19 predicted proteins | sample MGYA00242633_ERZ504888 | MGnify/ENA primary metagenome ERZ504888 (study PRJEB26092, sample SAMD00036372) | human gut metagenome | host: Homo sapiens | study: EMG produced TPA metagenomics assembly of... | reverse complement strand
CAGTCAAAATCAGGACAGAAAATATGGCGAATAAAACGATGAAAAGTAGCGAAAACGCTATTAAAATCATTGCAATTAATCTCCCGTGAGTCGAGTTTGAGTAGCGGACTAAATTGCGAAAAAGCCCATAAATAAAGGTTTTGCGGGCTGTCTGGATGTTCCGGTGGAGTGCAAATGGAGTTAAAAAATCTTTTTTTTCTTGTTTTCTTTCCGGAGTTATCTGAGATTTTCGCAAAAGTAACTATGCTCAGAAAATATAATTAGTGTGAATATGAAGAACAGTTTGTTTTGATGGAAATATTTTCCGTCAGGGCAGACTGTTTTTTTATACCCTTTTTCAATGATATTATGAGTATAGTGCAGGAAAAAATGTATATGGATGTGGATGATGTGTGTGCAATTCTTGGTGTTTCTAAAGCGTATGCCTACAATTTGATGCGAGAGTACAACAAGGAGTTGAAAGCAAAAAGGAAAAGTAGCGGCTGCATATTGGCAGATGACACAGGAGGTGCTTTTGGATGAAAGGTAGAAGTGCATCGAAGATAAAACTGACATCTTATGATGAATTACTTGGTGGAGGAGAAGAAACGAACGATATCCAACAGGTTGCACTTGAGCATTTACATTCTTTCGAGAACCATCCATTTCAAGTAAATGATGATGAGGCAATGACGGAACTGGTGGAAAGTGTCAAAGAAGAGGGAATCCTTACAGCTTTACTGGTACGACCACTGGGTGATGGTGAATATGAAATCATCGCCGGTCACAGAAGGAGACATGCGGCACAACTTGCCGGTCTTAAAGAGGTTCCGGTTATTATCAGAAATATGGATCAGGATACAGCTGTTCGGGCAATGGTAGACAGCAATCTGCAGAGACCTAATATACTCCCAAGTGAAAAGGCATTTGCATCCAGTATGTGTTTTTCAGTCTTGACAGTGAATATAAATTAAGCGTGAAAATGGGTCTGCCCAGCAGCGGCTTTTTTCTTTTCTGCCGCTGGGCAGATGTTTTTTCTTTAGATACATGATAAGAGGAATTTTTGAAGATTCCATAAAGATTTGAAAAATGGACGGACATAAAAGACGTCCATTACACTATCGGAAAATCAGCAAGGAAGTTTCATAGTAACCTTTGCGCCGCCGGTTTCTTTTGAATTTTCTAAAATAAGCTGACCATTATGTTGTTCCATAATCGAATTTGTAATATATAGACCCATACCAAAGTGTAACTTTGAATTGCGGCTTTGATCGCCCATATAGAACCGTTCCTGTGCGTGGCATAATGCCTCTTTAGAAAACCCCGTTCCCTCGTCTGTGACTGAAATTTCCACGAAACCGTTGTTACTCTGAACATCCACATAAAGCGTTCCGCCTTGCGGGGAGTAGTCCAGCCCATTACTGATAACATTCATAATAGCACGTTCTATCAGCACCCTATCAAATTTCAGCATTTGAGGGAGTGAAACAGTATTCATTTGCAGCCGGATTTCTTTTGTCCGGCATAGTGATTCCATATAACCGAACAAGTGCTGCATGAACGCTGGCAAGTCTATACTTTCAATATGGAGCTGATAACCAACCGCCGCCCGTGATATATCAATCAGGGTTTGAATATATGACTGCATCTGGCCGGAGCTTTCCACGACGTAACCAGCGTATAATCGTTGCTCATCATCAAGATTTGTTTCTGTGAGTAAATCAGCATTTCCTTGAATAACCGTCAGAGGCGTTTTCAAATCATGGGCAAGCGCGGCGATTTGCTCTTTCTGTGTCTGTTCGGTTTTCCATTGCCGTTCTAACGAAATTTTCAGATTATCTTTCATATCTGAAAAAGATGCAAGGACATCTTCAAACTCTTTGATTTTGGCGTGTCCTACTTCAAAATCAAGGTTTTGCTTTGAAACCTCCGCAGTTGCTTCAAAAAGCGGGGTCAGTTGTGTACGCAGGTTCTTAGCAAATCTGGCGGTCAGTATGATAATGACCAGCAGCGAATTTACAGCCATCAGGATAAACGCAAGCGTGTCAGGAGATGGAAAATATTCCGGTAGCCATGACACTGTAAATTGAGAACCAATATAATACCTTAAAACGCAAAATTCGTTTTCCCGGACAACAAGTGCAAACTGCCTCCCCGTAGCATATTCAATATATTCTCCCTTTGCGTACAGCAGGGCAATTCTTTTTCATCATCGTCCATATTGCTGTAAAGCTCATTAAAGTTCTTGTCCAGAATTAAGTAGCCGCATCCCTGTGGAATCACAACCTTTGTAATATCCGGGGCAATCGTCAGCGTTGGAATGATCTCTTTTACCTGCAATTCACTTAGATTTGCTCTTGTAGCTAATCCAGCATTTACAGCAAGTCCCTCCAAACCAGAAGGGACAATAATTGCCGCTACCAGCATGACAATGAGGGAGATAGCAAACTGGCGAAACAATATTTTCAATGTAGGTTTCTTTTTCACTCCCATTTATATCCTATCCCCCATACGGTGCTGATCGGACTTATTTTGAAATGCTCCAATTTCGCACGAATATTTTTTATATGCGTTGAGATCGTAGAGTTATCGCCTATTCCATCAAACCCGAAAACGGCTTCATAGATTTGTTCTTTTGTAAAAACCTGTCCCCGGTTTTTCGCAAGGTATTCACAGATTGAATACTCGCTTTTGGTAAGGGGAACCGGCTGTTCTGAAACATACAGTACCTTTGCGGAAAGGTCAAATCTTATATCAGGCTCAAATGAAAGTGTGCTGTGATGCTCCCTTTTTTCTCTGCGTAAATGTGCCGCGACACGGGCGCGAAGCTCCTGAATACGAAAAGGTTTCGTAATATAATCATCCGCACCGATGCCCAATCCAAACAATATATCTTCCTCTAATGTCTTTGCGGTCAGAAAGAGAATCGGGCAGTCTACCATATTCCTGATCTGTTTGCAAAACTCAAACCCGTCTGTGCCAGGCATCATCACATCCAAAAGAATGAGGTCATAGAAATGCAGCTTTTTGATGTCTACATCATCCGCATTTTGACAGACTGTTATCAAATATCCATCTTTCCCCAAACTGTTCTTAATCAATTCCAAGATAGAAACTTCATCGTCAACTACAAGTAAGTGGGTCAAAAAATCACCTCCCGCCCCATTATACCACATTGTCGAGGTTACTCATCATTATTTTTAATGTCAGCTTTCCGATATTCATTGTTGATATTTACAGCTACGGAATTGCTTATATCCACATCCACAATACTGTAAACGTAGCCGAAACTGAAATCTTCCCCCGCCACATTTTTGAAGCGTTTCGATACCTGCCCGATTTCTTCTTGCAGTTCTGACATTTCAAGACATTCATCCGTTATGGTATATGTCAGGCCGTTATATGAAATTTCATCATAGTTTGCGGCGTTCAGCTCATAATACGGCAGAGATTCATTTAACGCCTTATTTTTATCGGCGGTATCGCGGAGCGCACCGCAGGCCGATAAGCATATAAGACTTACAAGCACAATTACCACGGCAAACAGGCACTTTTTATTCACTGTTTTTACCTCCCTCCCAACCATGAAACCAAACCAAACTGGCAATCAGCAGACAAACAGTGCAGCATACAGAAATAATCATACCGCTGAAAAAATCGGTTTTTACCTGTGCATACAGTTGGGGGCTATCCCATGCAAGCACAGTGTAATCCATAGCACGAACGCCCCAGGCCCAGGGAATATATTTCCATGTAGCGTCACCAAGCCCTGTTATCATAAGGGCAGCTATTAAACTCCCTGCAATTCCCAATCCCATAGATGCACCTTTTCCGAAGCTCATTCCCACAAACAAATGAATCAGGTAAATGGGAAGCATGGTAATCAACAATAGAATCCCTGCTTTCAGGTAAAGGCTTGCCGGAGCATCCCTATATAGTGCAGCGAATGTTCCTAACGCTAAAAATGTTGCGCCAAAAGCACAGATCATCAGAAAACCAAGTTTACCAATATACGTTGCCATGCGAGATGGGATTGTTCCCAACAAAAGCTGATAATGCCCGGCCTGATTTTCGATCTGAACACCAGGCCCACAATAATGCCGATCAGAAACGGGAACGCAACGGCCAGCACTTCCAGATAGGCACTGATTTTGGTTGCCAGTTCCCATCTGGATATATGATAGTAACCCGCAAAAATCGCCGCACATATAATCGGAATCATGCTGTGCATATAGAGCAAAATGCTATGTTTACACTTCTGATATTCTGCTTTCCAGCAGCGAACCACAGATACCATAGTTACCCCACCTCCTTTTTCTCAAACCATCTTGCAGTTAAAAATGACAGCGCCGCAAACCAGGCCAGCGAAATGACCAATACAAGTATGATCATCCAAAATGCCATTGCCGTACTCTGATCTGCAACCGGCTCACCATTAGGCAAAATACCTAACACGGAAATCATAAGATGCGGCACCCAGCTATACGGGCAGATCATCCACAAAGAGGTTGTAGCCGTGAAAATCCCTAAAACGCTTCCAAGTCCGGCATTAAGAATAACCGTGACAAAGATACCAACTTTTTTTGATAACCATAAGCACAGCGGAACTTCCCATAGGCTTGCAATGACAATACAAGCTGTTCCGGCCGCAGCCTGCCAAATTCCGATTGTCAGGGGAATTTCGTTGATAACTAATATTGCAAAACCGCCCAACAGATTTAGCGCCAGGAAAATGAAATTCCCCACACAGGAGTAAATACCGGCCACTTCAATTTTTGCTTTCCAGACTTTGTTCTGCGAAACAGGCAATGAAGCAACGGCACGATATTTTAGTTTGCCATTATCCCGCTGTTCAATCAAAGCACAGGTGAGCGTAAGGAATCCAGGATAAAGCAGGATATACCACCAAATTATAAGAATTGAGCTGGAACCAAAGAGGGGCAAAAAAGTTCATAAGCGCAGTTACAAACGGGGCCAGAACGATCAGCGTTTTTGTGAAAGTTCTCTTATGCTTTAGGTTCTCTGCCTGAATATATGCCATCTCCATTTAATATCCCTCCTTACCATTTCTGCGAATAACATCCATAAAGAGTTGTTCCAAATCTTCACCGGCGCGAAGCTCTCCCTCATATCCAAGGACGCCGCCAGCAATGATACCCACATGATCTGCAATCTGCTGGACTTCTGACAGAATATGGCTGGACAAAATAACTGTAATCCCTTTGCAGGGAAAAGAGCGAATTAACTCTCGAAGTTCCTCAATCCCTAAAGGGTCAAGGCCGTTAGTCGGTTCATCCAGAATCAAAAGCTGGGGACTGTTCAGCAATGCAATAGCAATACCAAGCCGCTGCTTCATACCAAGAGAAAACTGCCCGGCCCGTTTCTTGCCGGTATTCGTGAGCTGGACAATTTGCAATACCTCGTTAATTCGTGCATCGTCCAGGCCGAGCAATGTAGTTCTGACTTTGAGATTTTCGTATGCAGTCAGATTTTCGTAAAGCGGGGGCATCTCAATCAAAGCACCGATATGCTCCAGATCATTCCGCTTCCACGGGTGGCCGTCAAACTCGATGCTTCCCGATGTGGGGCGCAAAATGCCGGTGAGCATTTTTAAGATCGTGGATTTGCCAGCCCCATTCGGCCCCAGCAGACCATAAACCGAGTTGCGCCGGATGTTCAGTGACACATTGTTTACCGCCATTTGCCCCTTGAAATTTTTGCAGAGGTCAGTCGTTTTCAAAATCATATCCATATAATCAAGTCCTTTCTTTGATTTTACGGATAGCATACCGGGCAATTTTGAAGATTTCATAAAGATTCCCGAAAACAGAATATGAACAATACACCGTAACCGTGGAGCATATCGCAACAAAGCACCAACCTACGCATTTAGGGCCTTAAAAAGCCCTATATTTCAAGGCTTTTCCCGCATAGTCGGCGGGGTATGTGAGTGTTTTATCCTATCCCCGCCATAGTGCCGCTCTAAATGCGTAGAATTTACCAGCAGAAAATCGCCGGTTTCTCTGGCTCCATACTCCCAGATATGGTATCATGGAAAAAATCAATCTGACGGGGGTATCAGGATGGACGGACAAGAAAAGCTGCTGGACTATGAAACAATCAAAGCCGCCGTTGCCGGTGAGAAGTGGGCCACAGAAAAGGTGCTGGCCCACTATGCGGACTACATCGACGAGCTTTCCACGGTGGAGATCAGGCAGCCGGGCGGCAAAGTGAAAAAAGTCATTGACGAGGATATGCGGCAGCACATTTCCTTAAAGCTGCTGGAAGCGTTGCCGAGCTTCCAGCTGGAACAAGAATAACGATCAAGAGGGCTGCACCCTCTTACGCCGCTTTGCGGCTATCACCTGCACACCCCCGAAACAGATACACCCGCTGCGCGTCTGTACCTGTTTCGGGGGGCTAATAATGACTGTAACCTACGCCTTTCGGGGCTGATAACCGCCAGTTTCAAGGCTTCTCCCGCACGTTTGCAGAGGTGGGCGAATACTTTATCCTATCCCCGTCAATACTGGGTTCTAAATGCGTAGGAACAGGCAAAAAGAAAAGACGCCGGACGCAAGCGGCCACATGGCCGCCGCGCCCGGCGTCTGCTGTTATTTATTCGTTCTCGTCTGTGAAATAGAATTTCTGGCTGTCATAGTCAGAATCCGTCATACGTTTCAGCTTGGAAAGGGTCTGCTGGGCCAGCGTCCACATATCCCCGTCCATACCCGGCATGGCTGCGGTGATCTTGCCTATCGTCCTGCGTCGGTCTGCGTTGTGGTACATACAGATCAAATTTTCTTCTTCCACGGTAAAGTGCATCATTCCTCATACCTCCAATTCATTTTTCTTGGTTCTGGCCGCCGCCTTTTTCGGGCTGGTGGCCTGTTTGCTGTCGGCAAGCTGCTTGCGGATAGATGGCCGGGGCTTGCGAATACTCACATCACGGCGCTCATCTTTGTTAATCATGGCATATACCCCGTAAAGCATTCTTATACAGATTTAATCAATATTTATGTGCAGGACGAGAAAAAGAAACTACAGGTATTTGAGCGTGGCAGTGTTTATCTTGCAACAAGAAAATCGGAAAAATATCCGAAGGCACAGGAAATAGAAGCGGATAATCAAAAACGCCGGGAATGGAACAGAGCTGTTGATATGGCATTGATTAGTGGAGTGCCAGAACCGAAGATAATGGAAGTGAAGCGGAAAGAAATCACGGAGCCAATCAGGGAATCAATTGCCCGTCGTGGAAACAGACCACGATTATTTTCCAGAGTTGGAACAGTGGCTGTTGAGGCATTGGAGTTTTTAATAGCAAGTGTGCTGTTTAAGAAACCCAGGGAAGTGCCAAAACAGACAGAGCAAACGGAAACTGAACACCTAGAGCATGTTGCTGAAAATAGCATGGCAGCAGTCAAGACAACAAAAGAAGAAAAGGCAGAACCGGAACAACCTAAAATGACGAGGCTTGCATCAAAGTATCCGAAACTATTTAAAGTGAATAAAGAACTAGAAGAACAAAATAGTGCAATTTAGAAGAAACAAAACAGCTTTCTGCAAAAAAGAAAGAACTGTCAGAGGTAAAGGGATGGTTTAAAGGAAGAAAGAAAAAGAATTGCAGAATGAAATTGATGAATTGAAAAGTCAGATCAGAGATATGAAAGATTATCTTCCAAAGATTGTACAGAAAATCGGTTATAGAAGTGTACAGGATTTTTTAAAGGATTTTAAGGCTTCTCAAACTGAGTATAGTCAGTATCGAACTGCAATAGAAAAATGGAAGAAAGAAACAGGAAAAGAGCCAGTAGCACATGGTATTAGGGTGAAGCTGGCAGAAAAGAAACAAGAAATACAGAATGAACAGAAAAATACACAGCATACCCGTAGTCAGAACAAAGATCGGGGAGCAAGATAGGAGGACAATCATGGAGAAACACATTATGGGAGAAAATGGAATCAGTTATACTTTAGGAGAGGACGGTCTGTATTATCCAGACCTGTACCTCCCGGAAGAGACAGAGTATCCGATTGGAAAGTATGGAATGCTGAGAAAGTCATATTTGCAGGAGCATCGGAAAGGATTATATCTGGAGTTGGTGCTTGCAGGGAAGTTAAATGAGCACTTGCATCTGATTGATGAGGAGTGTAATCAGATGATGGACAGACTGGTGGAGCAGATGAAAGAAAAGCAGGGAGTAACAGAAGAATTGAAGATGCAGAATCAGATGGCATGGGTTGGGAAAATGAATAATATCCGGGCATGTGCGGAGGAGATTGTGATTCATGAGATTATAATCAATTAGATTTAAAGAGATAGCACTTAATTCAGAAATATAAAAAAATAGATGTTATATCTATAAAAATAGATATAACATCTATTTTTATGGACGCATTGTTGACGGAGGAAAGAAATAATGTTATACTAAACAGAACGTATATTCGAAAGATAAAGAGAGAGGTAAAAGATGGCAATTTCATATAACGGACTGTGGAAAATTCTAATTGATAATGGAATGAAAAAAGGGGATTTAAAACGAAGAACAGGGATTAGCAGTGGAACAATTGCTAAAATGACAAATGGGGAAGCAGTAACTTTGACAGTTTTAGAAAAGATATGTAATGAATTTAATTGTGATATTGGTGATTTGGTTGAAATTGACACTTTTAAAGAGAAAAAAGTAGGGGAGGAAAAGGATGGAAAACGATAGATTACTTAAACTTGTAGAAGCTTATCAGAAACACTTTAAACAATACAACAGACCAGATTACAATGAGACAGAAGTTCGTAATGATTTTGTGAATCCATTTTTTGAAATATTAGGATGGGATGTGCAAAACAAAAAGAATTTGCCACAACATTTAAGAGAAGTAAAACATGAAGCATCGGTTTTTGTAGAAGAAAATGGTAAACAAGTAAAAAGAGCCTGATTATGAATTTCATGTGGGATCTACACCATACTTTTTTTTAGAAACTAAAAAACCTAATGTAGATATTATGGCAAGTAAAGAAGCGGCATTTTCAAACTAGACGATATGGTTGGAATGGAAATCTTGAAATATCTGTATTATCGAATTTTACGGATTTGGTTATCTATGATACATCAGTAAGACCGAATGAGAATGATAAACCTTCAGTTGCGCAAGTTGCTCATTTCCATTTTACAGAATATGTAGATAAATTTGATGAGATATCTAGATTGCTTTCATATGAGACTGTAGTTTCAGGAGCCTTTGAAAAAAACTTTGAAAATATATCTAGTTCATTAAAGAAAGAACCATTTGATAAATATTTTTTATCACAAATAAAAGAATGGAGATTGGTATTAAGCGAGGATATTGTTAAAAATAATTCTACGATTAATCAGGAAACATTAAACATTTTTGTTCAGAAATTGATTAACCGAATTGTATTTTTGAGAATATGTGAAGATAGGGAATTAGAAAAATATGAAAGCCTTAAAAATATAGGTACATATGCAGAGCTGAAAAAGGTATTTACAGTGGCAGATAAAAAGTATGATTCTGGTTTATTTGAACTGATTGATGGGGAACAATTTGAAATATCTGATAGTATACTTATGCATATTTTTAAAGAATTGTATTATCCAAATAGTTGCTACGAGTTTAGCATAGTTGATCCATTTATTATCGGTCAAATTTATGAATTATTTTTGGAAGAAGAAATAGTAATTAAAGATGGAATTGTGGTTGCAGAAAGAAAACCAGAGATTGTGGATTCTCAGGGCGTAGTAAATACGCCTAAAAATATTGCAGATATTATTGTGAAAACCACATTGACACCATTATTTTCTGATGAAAAATTTACGGAATGGGATAGCTATAGAATAGCAGATATTTGCTGTGGTTCTGGAAACTTTTTTGCTTTTCTGCATATGAATTTTATTATAAATCGTTATATTGAATTATTATATGAAAAAATTGTTTAGATATGGCGATACAAAAAAGGATTACTTATTAGTGATGTAGGAAATAACTTTAAGTTGTCATATGAAAAAAAGAGAGAGATTTTACAGAATAATATATGGGGAGTAGATATTGATATTTTGGCGGTAGAAGTTGCTAAGTTTAGTTTGCTTATAAAACTTATAGAAGATAGCTCTCTATATGAAATGGAAAGTTTTGTAAAAAACAATAACTGTCGGATTTTACCTAGTTTAGATAACAATATTAAAAATGGCAATAGTCTTGTAGACGAAAAATACATAGAGTTTAACTCTAATATATTGAATGATCCGGAAATGGTTGAAAAAATTAAAATATTCAATTGGGAAAACGAATTTGAAGGAGAAAAATTCGATGCAATTGTAGGAAATCCTCCATATATTCGGGTTCAGAATATGGTGCATTTTTCTGAAAATGAATATGAATATTATAAATCTGAAGTTTCAAAATATGAAACGGCAAAATCAGATTTATTGGATAAATATTTTTTATTTATGGAAAAAGGACTGCAATTATTGAAACCAAAGGGAAAATGGGATATATTATTCCGCATAAATTCATGCTTATCAAGTCTGGTGCTTCTTTACGAAAATTGTTATCAGAGAAAAAATGTGTTAAACAAATAATTCACTTTGGAACAGAACAGGTTTTTAAGGGAAGAAGTACGTATACGTGCTTATTATTTGTTGAAAAAAATGAGAGGAAGACATTTGAGATTGGTTTTGTTAAAGATATTAATAAATTTTATGCAACAGAATCAGCTGAAATGAAAGAATATCCTATCGAGTATCTTAGTGCAGCACCTTGGACTTTTTTATCCAATGAAATAGTGCGAACTT
>ENA-OQOA01000883-OQOA01000883.1-human-gut-metagenome-genome-assembly--contig:-NODE-883-length-10794-cov-2.610481_pt1 | contig 10794 bp, 14 predicted proteins | sample MGYA00242633_ERZ504888 | MGnify/ENA primary metagenome ERZ504888 (study PRJEB26092, sample SAMD00036372) | human gut metagenome | host: Homo sapiens | study: EMG produced TPA metagenomics assembly of... | reverse complement strand
CTGGTATGGATCGCAATCCTGGTTGGTGTTATTACATGGTTTATCTTTAACATGACCCGTCATGGAAAATATATGTATGCAATCGGTGGTAACCCACAGGCTGCAGAAGTTGCCGGTGTTACCGGTTAAGAAAACTCTTATCATTATCTATGCAAAAGCAGCAGCTATGTATGGTCTTGCAGGATTTATGATGGGTGCAAAAGCCGGCGGTGCATCTGTTCAGTTAGGTTATGGTTATGAAATGGAAGCTATCGCAGCTTGTACTATCGGTGGTGTATCTGTAACCGGTGGTCGTGGTAAAGTATCTTCCGCTCTGGTCGGTGTTGCAGTATTCGAATTCCTGAAAGCAGCACTTCAGTTCCTGGGAGTAAATGCATACGCTCAGTACATCGCACTTGGTGTTATCATCTTCATTGCTATTTCACTGGATATCAGAAAATACATTGCAAGAAAATAATAAAAAGTATATAATGTTACATACAGGGCCGCCGTTTTGGTACGACGGTCCTTTCTTTATATATACAGCTGCGAAATAAAAAGAGGAGAAATAAAAAATGGGAAACAGTTATTTATCAAACGTAATGATTCCGCTGATGATGACTCTTGTTCTTGGATATTATGCAGCCCGTCTGCTGATATTTCATGATACAGAATCCATCACAGGGAAAGATAATGGAAAGAAACTTAAGGACAAAGAGAAATATGTGGCAGAATCAGGAAAGCTGATACTTTTTCTTGCGGCAGGTTCTTTTGTATGGCAATCTTAATGTACTTCAGTGTCCATGCGGCAGTTGTGGAAATTGCGGTGTGGTTTGTAGTATTCGGTATTTTATGGAAACGTATGAATGATAAATACGGAGCTCCGAATTCACATAAGAAGAAATAAGATAACCATTTAGTAGAGTGCTGATTGTGAAGGCGCTGAACAGTTACAGGACAAAAAACAGAAATTTAGAGACAGGTGTAGAGATGGAGAAGTATTCGGTACTGCTTGTGGATGATGAGGAAGATGTTATCCAGATTATTATGAAAAAAATGGACTGGGAAAGCATGGGATTTCAGATTGTGGGTTATGCACACAACGGTGTGGAAGCTCTGGAAATGGCAGAGGAACTACAGCCGGATGTGGTAATGACTGATATTAAGATGCCATATATGGATGGCCTCACGCTGAGTCGTAAGCTGAAAGAACTTTATCGCACAGTCAAGATTATTATTTTTCAGGTTTTGATGAATTTGAATATGCAAAAGAAGCAATTCAGATTGAAGTGGAGGAATATATTTTGAAACCCATTGATGCCAGAAACCTGAAAGAGGTATTCGGGCGTATCCACGAGAAGATAGGCGGGAGATGGATGAGAAGAGAAAATGTGGATAAGCTGAGAGAATATTACATGGAAAGTCTTCCGATTCTTCAGGAAAATTTCTATACCTCTCTGATTGACGGACGTATTCCTGAGGGGAGGTTGAAAAATATCTTTCTAACTATCAGATTGATCTTACGGCCCCTGTTATGTAGTTTCTATTTTACATATCAGCACTACAGATATTCCACAGAATATGAATCCTTTTTTGCTGGGGGTATCAGTGAAAAAGCTGGCAGAAGAACATATGGAAGGGGAATGGAAATCAAGGATTCTGATGTATCTGGGAGATATTGTGGTAATCACACAGTTTGAAGAACAGGAACAGATTACTGCGTTTACGGATTTTATGGATCAGTTCTGTCGTCTGGCAAAGCATGTATGTGAAGCAACGGTAACTGCAGGGATCGGATATGTATGTGACAATCTGCCGGATATCCGGCTGTCATGGCAGGGTGCAAGGAGTGCTGTTTCCTATCGCGTGATCTATGGAAATGCGCGTGCGATCAATATTGCGGAAATTGATCCTATGGAGAATGTGGATGAACGTTGGGAGGAACAGGAAATACAGAAGATTCTTAAAAGAATCCGTATGGGAACAAGGGAAGAACTGGAAACAGAAATCAGTCACTGTGTATGCAGGTTTCTTCAGGATGGAACTACTATGCAGAAATATCAGATTTTTATTATGGGACTTCTTACAGAACTTTTTCGTTTCTGCAATAACAATCAGTTGGACAGTGTTGAATTTTACGGTGAAAAGGGGGAAGCTTTTGATAAGTGCATGCAGATGGAATCCCCGAAGGAACTGGAGCAGTGGCTTCTGAAAGTCTGTGAGAAGTTACAGGAAACCGTTCAGCAGGAACGGCAGGCAAGTACCAGATCTTTTGTTTCCAGAGCTGTGGAATATGTGCAGGAACATTACAGCGACAGAAACATTACTATAGAATCCGTATGTCGTGAACTGGGTGTGAGTGCTGCATATTTTTCTACGATCTTTAAAAAAGAAACAGGTAAAACATTTATCAGTTTTCTGACAGATTACAGAATGGAAAAAGCAGTGGAGCTTCTCATGACTACCAGTGATAAGACTTATATTATTGCAGAAAAAGTGGGGTATGCAGATCCTAATTATTTCAGTTACGCGTTTAAAAAACAGTACAGTATGTCACCGTCTAAATACCGTACTGCGAACAGTCAGGGATAAATAAAACATATTTTGCTACAGGAGCAGGAGCATCAGTGAAAAAGATTAAAAAATTATTATCTCACAGGAGAAAAAAATAAGAAGCATGCAGATGACTATATCGGTTTCTTTTACACTTCTGTCTGTATGCTGTATGTGCTTTTTGGGGGTTATGCTCTATCAACAGTTCAGCAAAAAGGCAGAGAATCTTACAGTAGAGAATTCCAGACAGCTGATCAATCAGACTGCAATAAATCTGGAAGATTATCTGAGAAATATGCGTCGTATTTCAGATGCCATGTATTATAGTGTGATCAAGAATACAGATATTGGAAGTGAGAGCCTTGAGGATGCCATGACTCTTTTATATGAGGCTAATAAAGATAAGCTGATCAGTGTGGCATGTTACACAAATGATGGAAAGCTGACGGAGGCGTCTCCTATTGCAACAGAGAAAAATGGTGTTGATGTAAAGTCGCAGAAATGGTTTCAGGATGCAGCCGAGAACTGGAAAATTTTCATTTCTCCACACCCCATGTGCAGAATCTCTTTGATGATCCATCTTACAGATATTACTGGGTGGTGTCTTTGAGCCGTACGGTAGAGCTCACCAGAAATGGCAGTTCCATGCAGGGCGTTCTTCTGGTTGATATGAATTACAGCAGTATTGAGCAGCTTCTTGAGAAGGCAAACACAGATACTTCCGGTGAATATGTATATCTGATGGCATCTGACGGAGAAATCATCTATCATCCGAAGCAAAATCTTATCCCTATGGGATTATATCAGGAAAATAATGATAAGGCAGCAGGATATGAGGATTCTACTGTAAAGGAAAATTTTCATGGTGAAAAGCGGCTGGTTACAGTAAAGACCATCAGTTATACAGGATGGAAACTGGTCAGTGTGGTCCCTATGAAATCTTTCAGTATGGGAATGACCGGTATGAGAAATCTGGTAGTTCTTCTGGTGGCTCTGACAGTGCTGGCAGTGGTGATACTGAATCAGATGGTATCTGCAAGAATATCAAAACCATTGCGCCGTCTGAATAATTCTGTGAAGGAGTGGGAAACCGGAAATATGGATCCGGATATTTATATAGGAGGTTCCATGGAAGTAGAACATCTGGGAAAAACTCTCCGGTCTACAGTTGCCCAGATCCGGCAGCTGATGGATGATATTGTCGTGGAACAGGAAGAGAAACGGAAGAGTGAGCTTGATGCACTGCAGTCGCAGATCAATCCGCATTTCTTATATAATACACTGGATTCTATTGTCTGGATGATCACGGGAGAGCGGTATGATGATGCAGTATTTATGATTACACAGCTTGCCAGTCTGTTCCGTATCAGTCTGAGTAAAGGAAAAACAGTGATCAGGATAGAAGATGAAGTAAAGCATGCACAGAACTATATGAATATCCAGAAGATCAGATATAAGAACAGTTTTGAAATAGATTTTCAGATTGAGGAAGAGATACTGGATGGCTGTATTGTGAAGCTGGTTCTCCAGCCATTACTTGAGAATGCCATTTATTATGGAATGGAATTTATGGACGGAGAAGGAGAGATTCATGTCCGCGGTTACAGAAAGGATGGGGATATTTATCTGGAAGTAGAGGACAACGGACTGGGTATGCCTGAGGAAGAAGCAGCAGAACTTCTCAACGGAAAAGAACGGCCGCATAAACATGGATCAGGAGTTGGTCTGGTTAATGTGCACAGCCGTCTGAAGCTTCGTTTCGGAGAAGGATATGGACTGATTATTCATAGCTGTCCGGATGAGGGAATGCTGGTGCAGATTCACATTCCATATGTTCCGTATACGGCAGAAACCCAGAAACTCCTTGAGAGCGGAAAGGATTATCATTTAGCAGACAGAAAGGGGGATGCGGAATGAAAAAGAACAGAATATCCGCAATCCTCTTCCTGGCAGTGATTTTATCTGTAATCATATACAGTGCTTACGGAATGGTCAATCAGGGAAAAGATGACGATTATATTTCTGTATCAGTGATCGTAAATGACAGCAGTAATACCAGATGGAATGCGTTCCGGGAAGGACTGGAACAGGGAGCTGAGGATAATCAGGTACACCTGAATCTGGTGTCGACAGGAAGTTTTCAGAATGTTCAGGAGGAGAATACGATTGTAAAGCGTGAATTGGAAGGAGGGGCAGATGGGATAATCGTTGAACCCTATTCCGGCGAAGCTGACAGTGTTTTGCAGGGAGTAGCTGCAGACTCGGTAGTATTGGTGAAAACGGGAATAGAAACAGATACACTTTATACTTCTGTAATGACAGATCATATAAAATTCGGAGAAAGTCTGGCAGATGCGGTAATCGAAGCCGGAGAGACAAGGGTTGGGATTTTCAGTGGAAATCAGAGTCAGCTTGGAATGAGACAGCGTCTGAAGGGAGTAAAGGAACGTCTGGAAGAAGCAGGAGTGGAGATTTCCTGGGTGTTTTCTGAAAATGAGCTTAATAAGAAAATCAGAAATGCAGAGTATTTTGTCAATAATCAGGTGAATGCAGTAATTTCGCTGGAGAATGATGATACAGAAAAGGCAGTTGAGATGCTCTTTGACAATGAAGGGGTTTCCTGGCGGATCTATGGAGAAGGACGCTCTGAAAAAACGGTATATTATCTGGATAAAGGGCTGATCCGGGAGCTTGTAGTTCCCAATGAATATTATATGGGATATGAGAGTATGGTTCTGGCTGCACAAATGGCAAGATATCATACTGACAAAATGGAACAGGTAGAAGTTGATTTTTTCAGAGTAACAAAAGAGAATCTGTATGCGGAAGAGACAAGTCAGATTCTTTTTCCAACTGTAAGATAATGTTATACGAAAACAGATAAGATGGACGGGGGAAAAGAAATGTGCAGGAAATATCTGGTGCTGGCAGGTGTTTTATGTATTGTGGCTGTTAATGTCGGAGGATGTAAGAGCAGTGAAGAAGAGACAATCAAAAATATAAAAATAGGAGTTACTTTATACGATCAGTATGACACATTCCTTTCGGAAATGATGGCGGAATTCACGAAATATACAGCAGACAAAGAAGAGGAAAGCGGCGTGGCGATCAACATGGAGATCATGGATGCTTCTCAGAGTCAGCTGACGCAGAATGAACAGGTTAAGAGCCTGATCGATAAAGGATGCGATGTGATATGTGTAAATCTGGTAGACCGTACAGAGCCTACCACAATCACGGATCTTGCAGAGAATAATAATGTTCCTATTATATTTTTTAACCGTGAACTGGTTGCAGAGGATCTGGAACGCTGGACGGAACTGTATTATGTGGGGGCAGATGCTTCAGAGTCAGGAACACTGGAAGGGGAACTGGCAGCAGATGCTTTTAAGACAGATTCTTCTATGGGATAAAAATGGAGATGGCATTTGCCAGTATGTAGTGCTTGAGGGCGAAGCCGGACATCAGGACTCCATTGTGCGCACAGAATATTCTGTAAATACCATGGCTGAAAAAGGTGTGGAAACAGAGAAACTGGGATATGCCATTGCCAACTGGAACAGAGCACAGGCGCAGACCAAAACAGCAGCCATGCTGACTCAGTTTGACAATAAGATTGAACTGATCATTGCGAATAATGATGATATGGCGCTGGGTGCAATCGATGCCTTAAAGGCATCTCAGATTCCAAAAGAGGAATGGCCCGGTGTAGTGGGGATTGATGGTACAGATGTAGGGCTGAATGCAGTAAAGAATGAAGAGATGCTTGGAACCGTCTATAATGATAAAGAAGGACAGGCACAGGAAATGCTGAATCTTGCTTTTGCGATCGCCACAAATGGAAAAACAGATGAGATTCCGCTGCTTAATGGAAAATATGTACGGATTCCGTACCATAAGGTTACATTGGACAATGTAGAAGAATATGAAAACAAATAAGGGGCTGTCGGGAAATAGACAGTTCTAAGAGAGGGAGGGTGTGACTCATACCGAGTCACACCCTCCCCAAATTTTTTACCATAAAAAGAAAAAAGATGGTTACCGACAACCATCTTTCTCTCCGTTACATGTTATAATGTAACTATGCTAACAACTAATTATTATACTGACTTTTTTGAATTAGGGCAACAGAAAATTAACTTTAATTTCTATGAATTGAGTTTACCCGACGACGATCCAGTCTATACCCTGAAAAAAGTGATGGAGGATTTAGATTTTTCTGGCCTGCTGGCCAATTGTTCAGATAAGGGAAGAACCGGGTATAACCCAATCATGATGTATGCTGTAGTTACTTACGCAAACATGCGTGGGGTACGTTCTGTTGACCGTATTGTAGAATTATGTGAAAGAGATCTGGCTTTTATCTGGCTGACCCGTGGGCAGAAACCAAAACGGGATGCTTTTTATGAGTTCAAAGGGAAAAGCTGACTTCTGAAATACTGGATGATCTTAATTACCAGTTTTTGCGCCGGCTTCAAAAAGAAGGCCTTGTTACACTGAAAGAACTTTTTATCGATGGGACTAAGATTGAAGCCAATGCAAACCGTTATACGTTTGTCTAGCGTGGTACGATCAATTACCATCTGGCTGGCCTTCTGGACTCAATCGAGCTGACCTTTACCCGGTATAATACATTTTTGCAGGAGAATGGCTATGGGCCAAGGTATGATATCGGGAATGCACAGATGTTTGTGATTGAGGGAATGGATAAAGTCCGCAGTGTTATAGAAAAGAACCGGAAAAGGAAGCTGTCAAAACATAAGAAACTTGCAAATAATACAGTCATTGAGATTGATAACTGCTCTCCGCTTGAAATACGGAAGCTTCAGAAGAACCTTAATACGATTGCCTCTGGAGAAGGGATTGAGTTCGTTTATGGAAAAGGAAAAGAAAACCTGAGATCCAGCAGCTGTATGAGGAACTGGAGCATCTCGGCTAGCGTCTGATGGGATATAAAGAATGCTTCGAGATCATGGGAAAAGACCGGAACAGCTATTCAAAGACAGACCTGGAAGCTACTTTTATGCGGATGAAAGAGGACCATATGCTGAACGGGCAGTTAAAGCCGGCGTACAACGTACAGATCGCTGTGGAAAATTATTTCATCGTTCACGGTTACATAAGTAATGACCGGACGGATTACAATACCCTGATCCCGGTCCTGGAAAAGCACCAGAAGGCTTTTGGCAGCGTCCTGGAAGAGATGACTGCTGACAGCGGATACTGCAGTGAGAAGAATCTGCTTTATTTAAAAGAAAAAGGGATAGAAAGTTATATAAAACTGCAGGATCATGAGAAACGTAAAACACGTGCATATGCGGAAGATATCAGTAAATATTACAACATGAGGGTCGAAGTATTTGAAGATGAACAGTTTTATATCTGCCATGACGGGCGTGAACTGCGTCACATAAGGACGGAAACAAAAGAACAGAATGGTTATACCCAGACCTTTGAGGTATACGGCTGCGCTGACTGCAGTGGATGCGAACATAAAGCACGCTGTCTGTATAAATATAATGCTGAAAAGGATACTGAAAGAAACAAGGTAATGAAGATCAATGAGCAGTGGGATGAACTGCGTGAAAAATCCCATGCAAACATCCAAAGTGAGCGTGGGATCCTAAAACGGCAGACACGTTCGATCCAGACAGAAGGACATTTCGGTGATATCAAAGAAAACGAAAACTTTAGGCGTTTTAATTACCGTTCTGCAGATAAAGTGTACAAAGAATTCATGTTGTATGCAATCGGAAGGAATATAAATAAATACTGTCGTTTTCTCAATGAAAAATTAAAGAAGTTTGAGGGAAAAACAACGGAAAAAACAGCCTGATCAAAAGTGCGGCTGTAAAAATCCAGACAAGGGATTTTTGCGGCCAAAAATAAATTTCATCTTTTATAGAAAAAAGGATCCCTCGCAAGGCAGAAAGCTAACAAGCCTTGTCCTTGCTGGGATCCTTTCAATTACTACTGGGGATGCCGAAATGTGGTATTAACCGACAGCCCCTAACACATGAAAGTTTATTTTGCAGCAGCCTGTTTACCAAACAGTGTGTTCTTGTACTTGGAAAGGGCTGTGAGAAGTACCATTCCAAAGATTCCGCAGGAAATAATCTCTCCGGCACCTACAGTAAGCATCATAAGTGGAATCGGAAGATTGACGGAATAGCCGTAACGAAGTACGAAGGGTACCAGAACAGCGTTGGCTACGATTGGTGGAACTGGTGCCAGCCATTTGCTGCTGTTACGAAGTTTGTAAGTAAATACAGCTCCGATAAGGGTGGCAATACTTCCAAATGCAATATCCAGAGGAATGGCACCGCCAAGCAGGTTGGCGAGGATACAGCCGACAAAAAGTCCGGGAATGGCAGCTGGTGTGAAGAATGGAAGAATGGTCAGGGCTTCGGAAATTCGAACCTGGATTTCTCCATAGCTAAACGGTGCAAACACCAGTGTCAGTACAACATAGACGGCCGCAATCAGAGCTGCCTGTACCAGAAACAGAGTACCTTTGTTTTTCATATTCATTTGTCTCCTTTAGTTTTGTTTTACGAGTGGAAGGTCACAAACACTCGATTCATTTTGCGCCGGGAATCGGCGGAAAAGCCGCTTAAGACCTTATTTTTACGGGCTTTTCAACGGGCATGAAGCACATTTGGGAGAGGAATGCAAGGGGAAATGAGGGGCGTACCCCATTTGTACCCCATTTTGCATAAGTGGTTGATTTATAGCAATGATAATAAATCCATCAGATATGAGATGTACGCAAGACACAAATACTTATCCATGCCAATACGTTAAAACATGACAATATGCAAAAAAAACATCAAATTAAAAGTAGGATTTTGATATATTTTACAAGAATATTCTATATACTGTTAGAAAAACGTGTGATAATATACAAATAAATACACAGCGCGCCAGTGTAAAAATATTAAAGGAGATAGGATATGAACAAGAGGAAATTTGTTGCAGGTGTATCTATTATGACTGCAGCTATGGCAATGGGCTCTCCGGCAATGGAAGCTTTTGCAGCAGAAACAGCAGTTCAGTTTTCGGGGGATGAGTGGGATGGACATCCGGAAATCACTCAGGTAAACAAACAAAAGGCAAGAGCTACTTTCTTCCCATTTGAGTCTTTGGAAGCAGCAAAAACTATGAAAAAAGAAGACAGCAAATATTACAAGCTGTTAAATGGAACATGGAAATTCAATTTTGCTAAGCTGGAAGAGAAACCAACTGATTTCCAGGGTACTGATTTTGATGACAGTGCATGGGATGATATTGAAGTTCCAAGTAACTGGAACGTTGTAAAAAACGAAGACGGAACTTTCAAATATGAAAACCCGATGTACACTAACATTACATATCCATGGAGCTATACCGAAGAGTTAGAGCCAGGACAGGCTATGAAAAAAGGCAATACTGTAGGAACATATCGTACAAGCTTCCAGCTGGAAGAAGGATGGAAAGATCGTGAAGTATTCCTGAACTTTGAGGCTGTAGAATCCGCATTTTATCTTTGGGTAAACGGACAGGAAGTTGGATATGGTGAAGACTCCTTTACACGTTCTGAATTTGATATCACTCCTTATCTTCAAGAAGGTGAAAATACTATCGCAGTGCAGGTTTACAGATGGAGTGACGGCAGCTGGTTAGAGGATCAGGATTTCCTTCGTCTGCCAGGTATCTTCCGTGATGTTTATCTCACAAGCAAAGACGCAGCAGAAATCCGCGATTTCAAGGTAGAGACGGACCTTGATGAAGAATACAAAGACGCTGAGTTAAGCGTCAAAAACATCCCTTCGTAAATTTAAAGATGTAGAAGGGCAGATTATAAAGTAAAAGCCAAGCTGTTTGATGCAGAGGGAAATGAAGTAGCAGTAGACGGCCTGGAATCAGCTGTTTCATTTGACGGTGAAGATGCAGAGGTTACTTTGAAGGCCAATGTAGAGAATCCGGAGAAATGGTCCGCAGAGCATCCGAACCTGTATCAGCTTGCACTTTGTCTCTATAATGGCGAAACAGAAGTAGAAGCAACTGCAATTAAGATTGGTTTCCGTGAGATTGAGGTTGTAGATGATGGAACAACAAATACACGAATCCTGATCAATGGTCAGCCGCTCAGCATTCGTGGTACGAACCGTCATGAGATGGATCCATCTGTAGGACGTGTTCCGACAGAAGAGATGATGAGAAAAGATCTTGAACTGATGAAACAGCACAACATAAATGCTGTTCGTACCTCTCATTATCCAA
>ENA-OQOA01000881-OQOA01000881.1-human-gut-metagenome-genome-assembly--contig:-NODE-881-length-10812-cov-2.574825_pt1 | contig 10812 bp, 11 predicted proteins | sample MGYA00242633_ERZ504888 | MGnify/ENA primary metagenome ERZ504888 (study PRJEB26092, sample SAMD00036372) | human gut metagenome | host: Homo sapiens | study: EMG produced TPA metagenomics assembly of... | reverse complement strand
CTTCATGGTCTGTCCTGCTACAGTTAAGAAGGAAATAAGCAGCATCAATACGATAGGCAACAAGAAGAACCACACCTCCAGTTCCGTCCGGAACGGATAATGACTCAACCATGCATTCATGCTGAACCAAGCTACCGGCAAAGCAATCACAACCGTGATAATAATAGGAATAAAGAAACCTTTACCCAACTGATAAAACAAATTCCAACGAGATGCCCCCAATACTTTCCGAATGCCCATCTCCTTGGTGCGGACGGCACAAGAAAACATAACCAACACCCATAAACCTAAGCAAGAGATAAAAATAGCCAATCCGGTAAAACCTCCCATCAATACGCCGAAAGCCTCATCCTGACGGTACTGCCGGTCATAGAACTGGTCGAGGAAGAAATAATCAAAACTGGAATCCGCAAAGTAATTATTCCATATTTCTCCTATCTGTGATACTAATTCCGAAGGATCACCCGGTTTCATCACGACTGAGATATAACGCTGAGGAATCCAATCAATCTTATCTTTATGAAAAAGCATCACTCCTGTATAACCTTTATTCAACGCTTGCTGATGATAGTCCTTCACTACTCCGATTACCTGCATGGGCTCTCCTACCGTTTCAACAGCTATTTCCTCACCAATGGCATCATCATTATCCATATATCCTAACATACGGGCGGCTGTTTCATTGATAACCAATTTATTCACATCGTCCCCATATTCCTCGGAAAAACCCCGTCCGGCTACCACCTCCAGTCCGTATGCATCTATATAGTCAGGGTCGCAACTTAACATTTCGTACAACCGGTTCTGCTTCAATGCATCATGCGCACGATGATTGGATAAAAACATGGCTACTTCTTCACCTGGTACAGCTCCGGAACAAGTTACTTTTGAAGCCAGCGGCAACTTTCTGATCGCTTTCCGCATGGCTTCCATCTTTGTTTTCATTCCCTCGGTAGGCCCGGGAAACTTGATTACCAAAATCTGATCGGTCTTTACCCCCAAAGACTGGCAACGCATGTAATTGAGTTGTGCAAAAACAATCAGTGTACCACAAAGCAATATCATGGAGGCTGTATATTGTACAATAACCAATATTTTACGTGTATTCTCTCCGGCACGACTGTTCTGAAACTTACCTTTCAACAATACAATCGGCTTTTTGCGTAACAACGCACGCGCGGGATAGTAACCCGAGATATAAATACCGGCTACAAAAAGCAGCAAGACTAAAATGCCCCAATATTCGGTGAACCATACCGAGAAAGTGATGGTGCGTCCTACCAACTGATTGAATGCAGGAAGTAATAATTCGATTAGCCCGAGAGCTATGACAAAGGCAATCAGATTCATTACAAATGCCTCGAAAAGGAATTGATTGACAAGCTGTTTCGGGAAAGCTCCCACTACCCTGCGCACCCCACCTCCTTTGCACGCTCCATAGAACGGGCAACTGTCAGGTTTATATAATTGATCCAAGCGATAATCAAAATAGCAATAGCTCCGAAAATCAATGCGATAATGGCCGAACGGTTCCCTTTCAACTCGGCCTCATAACCTAATTGAGGATTAAGATGAATCTTCTCCAATGGCTCCAACCTCACTCCCCAAGTCTTGTTTTCAATGCCTCTTCAGTTTTATACTTCTCGGCCAATTGAGGAAAAGCACGTTCTATCTCTTCTTTGCGCTCGGGCGAATCCAGCAATACATATGTATAGGCTTCATGTTTGTACCAATATTCCTGTACCCATTTAGGTAAGGTGGCATATGATAAAAGAAAATTATAATGTATATGCGAATTAGAAGGCATTTCTTTCATGACTCCGGTTACCTCACAAGACATTTTTCCCATATTACTGTTAAAGATAAGTATCTTCCCGACAGGGTCTTCATCTCTGAAATATTTACGGGCAATCCGTTCCGTGATCACAACCTGGCCCGGCATGGAAAGACAAGAGGCGCGGTCGCCTTTCAGCAATTCAAAATCAAACAGACGGAAGAAACCGGGATCAGCGTAAGCTATTTCATTCTCACGCAAACACAATTCACCATATTTTACCAATTGCTCCGGTTGGATAATACATCCCACACGGGTATAATCCTCAATTCCCGCCAGATTTTCCTGCATGGCCGAACCATATCCAAATGAACTAGTCGCCCAATCATCCGTCAGAGCTTCCCCCTCATGAAAAGTACTTTGCACACGATAAATCCGGGCACTCTTACTATGCATCTTGTCAAAACTAAATTCAAAAGCAACGTAAGTAAATATCAATAAGGCTGATGCCATGCCTACGGCCAAGCCGAAGATATTAATGAAGCTGAAACCTTTCCTCTTCATCAGATTACGCCAAGCGCTATTCCAATAATTTCGTATGATCATAAAATTTCAATTTTGGTATCAGATTCCATGGGGCGGTTACGATTCTCGGCAATAATCTTACCATCCAGCAAACGGATTATACGATGTGCATAAGCAGCATCACGCTGTGAATGGGTAACAATGATGATGGTGGTTCCCTGCTTGTTCAGTGTACTGAGCAGTTCCATCACTTCCACCCCATTGGTAGAATCCAAATTACCTGTCGGCTCATCCGCCAGCAGAAGTCGGGCATTGGTTACTACGGCACGGGCAATAGCCACACGTTGCTGTTGTCCACCTGATAACTGTTGCGGCAGATGATTGGCACGGTGCAGCATATTCACTTTTTCAAGCACTTCCTTTACACGCCTGTTACGTTCTGCCGGCTTTATATTAAGATAAACCAATGGAAGTTCAATATTCTCATAGACAGTCAGTTCATCAATCAAATTAAAGCTTTGGAAGATGAAGCCGATACTTCCTTTACGTAGAGCGGTCAGTTGGTTTTCATTCATTTTATCCACTCGCTTTCCCTCAAAGAGATAAGAGCCCGAAGTAGGGGTATCTAATGTTCCAAGTATATTCAACAAGGTAGATTTTCCACAACCGGACGGTCCCATGATAGCGACAAATTCTCCCTTTCCAATCTCGAAAGTTACTTCATTCAATGCTTTGGTCTGCACTTCCTCGGTGCTGAACAACATAGAGAGGTTTTCTACTTTAATCATTCTTACGTGTGTTTTTTATTCGTTTAAAATCAGTTTCTCATTATCTCCAAACAGTTCGTAACCGGAAATAATAACTTTCTCACCGGAAGCCAGACCGTCAGTCACTTCATAAAACTGAGGATTCTGTCTGCCAATCTTAATAGGGCGTCTGACGGCAAATTTACCACTTTCATCCACAACATATATCCATCGCCCTCCGGTAATTTGGAAAAAACCTCCCCGAGGAATCAGAACAGCCTTGACAGGATCTCCCAACTGAAGATTGATATGATAAGTTTGTCCGGCCCGGATATTTCCGGGACGCCCTGCTGTGAAACGGAAATCAGTACGAAACTGCCCGTCCTTCACTTCAGGATATACTTTGGTTACTTCTAATTTATAATTCTCGCCGTCACGGGTAAAGTCGGCAGGAAGTTCCTGAACGACACGCTCCACATAATGCTCGTCAATCAATGCCTGTACCTTCAGATCAGCAGTAATAATCTGGCCGATATGTTCTCCGGCAGAAATTGATTGTCCGATTTGTGCTTCAAGATTACCCACCTGTCCGTCTATGGGAGCTTTCACTTTCAGGTTTTCAAGACGTTCACGTACCAATGCCAGACTTCGTTTCATATTCATAATATTCTCGTCCAAGCTGGATATCTGAGTCAAACGAAACAAACTATCCTGGCGGATCCGTTCATCCAATACCGACAATTGTTCTTTTGCCGCTTCATACTCCTCCGTAGCCTGGAGATAATCCTCCCTCGCTATCAATTGCTCCTCCATCAGCCGCTTGTATTGCCCGTAACGACGTTTCTTTATAAGAAATTCTTTCTGCATACCGATACGGTCCTGCTTCAGGCTTAACCGTTCCTGCTCCATACTGATACGGGTATTACGCAACTCGTTTTCCTGATAGGCCAAATCAGCTTCACTTTGCATGATACCGATATTCAGCAGCGGATTACTCAGACGCAAAATCGCATCCCCTTTCTTTACCATTGCTCCTTCCTCATGAAGGCGTTCCTCCACCCTTCCGCCTTCTATAGCATCAAGGTAAATCATGCGGCTGGGAAGTACTTGGCCAATCACGCGGATATAATCATTAAACTCATTTTCTGTAACTGTAGCGATAGTGATACGGCTTTTGTCAATGGTCATGGAAGAACCAGTATCACGAAAAATAAAATAGAGAATGAGTACCAGTATGAATAATACTCCCACACCTCCATAAATCTGCCTGGGAGTGAAACGCTTTTTACGTTCAATTAGTGTGTCCATATTTTTAGTGGTTAATAAAACTTCCTGTTTGATAATACATAGCCAGTCGTGATGTCAGTTCGTACTGCAAACGTACTCTTATTTTTTCCGCTTTAGCGGCAAGCAGGCGATTTCGCGCCTCCATCAGTTGGAATACGGAAACAAGCCCTTCCTCCCACTTCCTTTCTGTTTCTTTCAGCACTTGTGTTTCGGCTTTTACCTGTAGGACAGCCTGTCGATGTTCTTCCCATCCCGAATGTAATGAAAGTACAATTTGTTCCGTTTCATTACGTAAATGCAGTTTCTCTTCCTCTATGCTGTTCCGCACCCGCTGCAAGTTCAATTTCTTCTTCTTTACTCCGGCATACCGATCCAATCCGCTAAGAATAGGAAATGAAATACCCACTCCTATATATTTATTCCAATGGTCACGCAATTGATGTAACGAGAACAAGGAATTATAAAAATCAGATCCCCATGAAAAACGGGCGAAGATGGTGGGGCTGAACTGCCCAAGGGCCACAGCATACTCCTTACGGGCTGCTCGTTCCCACATCTCCATCCGTTTATAATCCGGCAACGCGTGTACAGATTGTAAATAGATTTCCTCTATTTCTACCTGAGGCATTAATAAGGGTGTATCTTCACCAGCTGATAAGGAAACAGACAAAGTATCTCCCTCTTTCATTCCTACTATTTCTTTTAAATAAAGGAAAGACATCTGACGATTTTTTTCATACGAACGCTCTCTGAACACATCTCCTTGATGACGCGCTTTCACCTCCTGCAAATCCGAAAGCGACTTCAGACCCAGTTCTACGAAAGTTTCCGTCTGTTTCAGATAACGTTCTCCCAAACGAAGCTGCTCAGCGGCCAGCTCTGAAAGTTTTTTTATCCAATGCCGCTTTATAATAGGCTTCGGCTACCTGATAAGCCAGATCATTCTGCTTTTGCCAAACGATTCCATTCCTTCTCTTTTTTAGTCCAATGTGTATATCGCAAACGATTGATCCGGGCAAAGCCTTCGAATAAAGAAAGAGTCACCTCCATTCCTACATTCCCTTGATTATATGAATCAGCAGTATATCCATTAGTATCCGGGTCAATAGAACGCCCGATGTGCCTGCCCACTTCCGCCTGTACTGAAACATGAGGAAGAAATTTACCCATAGCAGCCACATAGTCTGTACGTGCTTCCTTTACGTCTATCCGGATATTCTTGAAACCAGGATTATGTTCCCAGGCATAGCGTATGCAATCGTCCAGTGTACCTTGCCCACACACAGGCAAAGACAGACTCGACAACAAACACACAATTATCAAATTATTTTTCATTTTACTTTGGTTTGGACACAGAATAGAGATCAAATGGTATGCCAAAACAAACGACATATTAATAACCAACGAGTTACAAAACAAGTCATAAACTGATCGTCCAATTTTTAGACGGTATAACGTCCAAATTATAAACACCGCAAAGCCGAGGCGAACCAAGGAAAATATTGAAGCACGGATAAAACGGACTAAAGACGCATTCCAAGTGTCAAACCGCCCCTACGGTAAATAAAAGCATTACAGAAAATAATAAAAAACGTCCAATAATTGGACACCTCATTTGCAGGAACAGTCAAAAGCAGATATCTTTAGCCTCTGAAAGCAAAATGCTATGGAAAAAGGAACAATTTTAATAGTAGATGATAATAAAGGAGTATTGGCCTCACTGGAACTGTTGCTGGAAACGGAGTTCAGCGAAATAAAGACAGCCCATCATTATATCTATTCTGAATACCTCTCCGGTAGATGTAATTATTCTTGATATGAATTTCTCAGCAGGAATCAATAACGGCAACGAAGGGTTGTATTGGCTGAAACGAATCCGCGAGATAGCTCCTGCACTACCCGTAGTCATGCTTACGGCATACGGTGATGTGGACCTGGCGGTAAGAGCCTTAAAGAATGATGCGACCGATTTCTTGTTGAAGCCCTGGGACAACCGGACCTTGGTACGCAAAATAAAAGAAGCTTTCGGAAGTGGTAAGAAAAGGAAAAACAGAGTCCCCGATAGAAGCCAATCACCAATGATTGTGGGGACATCTCCTGCCATGCAGCAGTTAATGAAAATGGTAGTGAAAGTGGCACGCACAGACGCCAATATCTTGATTACCGGAGAAAACGGAACGGGAAAAGAATGCTGGCACAGGAAATACACCGGCTTTCCACACGACGGGAACATACTATGGTAACGGTAGATATGGGAGCAATCAGTGAATCTTTATTCGAAAGTGAGCTGTTCGGACATGAACGCGGTTCTTTTACCGATGCCTACGAGAGTCGGCCGGGAAAGTTTGAAGCGGCATCCGGCAGTTCCCTGTTTATGGATGAAATAGGAAATCTCCCTCTAGCCATGCAGGCAAAGTTGCTCACCGTATTACAAAACCGAAAAATTACACGCATCGGCAGTAATAAAGTAATCCCAGTGGATATCCGGCTGCTTTCAGCTACTAACAAGAATATTCAGGAGATGGTGGATTCCGGGACTTTCCGTGAGGACTTATTGTACAGACTGAATACCATCCACCTGGAAATTCCGCCTTTGCGGGAACGGGGAATGATATACATTTATTCATTGATTATTTATGCAACGTTATGCCGCCAAATACGAAAAAAAGATATTTCCTTGCATGAACATGCTTTGGAGAAATTATGTTCTTATCATTGGCCGGGAAATATCCGGGAATTACAACATGCCATCGAGAAAGCGATCATCTTGTGTGAAGGAAATGTCATCCGTCCTAAAGACATTTTCGTAAAACAAACCTGGAACCCGCAATTCTCCACTACCGTGCCCAATCTGGAAGAAGTGGAACGTCAGGCCATAGCAACAGCTATCCGTCAAAACGATGGAAATCTGACGGCAACAGCCGAACAGTTAGGCATCAGCCGCCAGACACTTTACAATAAGATAAAACGGTTCAAGCTCTGATAGTCATGGTATTCAGCAAACATCTATATATGGTTATCCTGAGCTACATCTTATTAATAATCGCTGTGGCCGGAGCAGGGATCGCACTTGTCATTACACATACCGCCCTCATTCTAGGCAGTCTGCTATTCATCTTTTCGCTTTTTTAATCGGAGCTTTGGTAAAACTGTTGAATAAGTTCAATACCAAAATAAGGATATTTCTGGATGCGGTGGAAGATAAAGAGAACATGATATTGTTCAACGAGCAATCGGCAGATAAAGAAATGAATGCACTGAGCCATTCACTAAACCGGATCAATGAATTGCTTGCCACAACGAAATCGCAGAGCCGGATACAGGAGAACTTTTATTATTCTTTACTGGAAGAAGTACCGGATGGAGTGCTAGCGTGGAGCTCCGAAAAGAGAGTCATATTTGTGAATGGCGCAGCTTTACGTTTACTGGGAGTTGAGCCAATCATATTCCTCCGCCAACTGGAAGAGCAATATCCGGCCTTGAAAGATTTCATAGCCCATGGAAATGTGGAAGATTCTTTTCTTTTACAATCCAACTCAAAAAAACAACTGTCACTATCCATGAACCGGATGAAACTAAATTCAGAAACGATTACCCTGTTGGCTATCAAAGATATCAGCAATGAACTGAGTGAGAAAGAAAGTGAGTCATGGAGCAAACTGACCCGGGTGCTTACTCATGAAATAATGAATACCATCGCTCCTATTGTTTCCCTATCACAAACACTTTCATTGCGTCCCGGTACGGACGAGAAAGTAATACGAGGACTTGGAGTGATTCGTGAACAGAGCGAAAGATTGATGGAATTCACAGAATCATACCGACGCTTATCGTATATGCCGGAACCGAAAAAGAAGCGATTCTCACTGACCGATTCATTGCACAATCTGGGTCTGTTGCTACAATCTGATTTTGAGAATGCCCATATCCATTTCATTCTGCGCAGTACCCCTTCTGACATATATATTGAGGGCGATGAGAAGCAACTCTCTCAAGTTTTCTTAAATCTGCTGAAGAACAGTATGCAATCATTGGAAGGAAAGACAGACGGACAAATAGAAGTAACACTGGAGGTAACAGACAAACTTTATATAAAACTACTTGACAATGGGCGGGGAATCCCTATGGAGTTACAAGAAAAATATTCGTTCCTTTCTTTACTACAAAAACAGAAGGGACGGGAATCGGGCTTAGTCTGTGCCGGCAGATTATAAAAAGACATGGGGGCAATCTCTATTTACAGGAAAGCGGACAAGAAAGAACTCTGTTTTGTTATTGAATGGCCCATAGTTCCTTTTATTCCGAAATAACAGAGCTCATCACAGGATTACTCTGATTAACACAGATTATTCTTAAAAGTAAAGTGGAAATATAAAATAATAACCACTTATCTATAAACCAGCGTTAACCTAAGTAATCCGTAATGAAACATTTTTTATTTCTTTACCTTCAGTTCATAAAGGTCATGCCTGCGGTCACGCAAATTGCGCACACTGCCATACGTATGCAATTCATTCAACAGATTCAGATCAACATCCGAAACCAGAATCATTTCGGTATTCGGAGTCGCCTCAGCCCGTTTACCATCAGTAGGGAAAGCGAAATCACACGGAGTAAATACACCAGACTGTGCATACTGAATATCCATATTGTGTACACGCGGCAAAATTACCCACACTACCGGCTATAACGACAAAACATTCATTCTCGATAGCCCGTGCCTGAGCACAAAACACGCACACGAGAATAACCGTTCTGAGTATCAGTCAGGAATGGAACAAACAGAATCTGCATTCCCTGATCGGCCATGATACGAGAAAGTTCGGGAAATTCCACATCATAACAAATCAAAATACCAATCTTAGCGCAATCCGTATCAAAAGTCTGCACCATCTTACCACCCGAAAGACCCCAACTCTTTATCTCATCGGGAGTGACATGTACCTTTTCATACATTTCGTATGAACCGTCACGCCGTACTAAAAACCAACATTATAAAGCCCTCCGTCCTCTTTTACGTATGGCATACTACCCGTAATGATATTAATATTATAACTGATAGCCAAATTGATAAAACGGTCGCGAACCTCTTCGGTATATTGTGCCAAACCACGAATGCTCTGGGCTTCTCCCAAATGATTGAACTTGGCCATCAACGGCGCATTGAAATATTCCGGAAAAAGAACAAAATCACTCTTATAATCGGAAACGGCATCTACGAAAAACTCAACCTGCTCAAATACATCATCCAATGTTTTATAAGGGCGCATCTGCCATTGCACTAACCCTACACGTACAGTGGTTTTCTTATCCACATAATCCTGCGTAGGCTCCTGATAATAAATATTATCCCATTGCAACAAAGTGGCACAATGCTTGGATTCTTCGTCATTGGGAAGATAATTCTTCATGACACGACGCACATGAAAATCATTGGAAAGCTGAAATGTCAATACTGGATCATAAATCTCACGGGAACGCACCTTATCCAAATATTCCTTAGGACGCATCGTATCCGCATACTTATAATAATTAGGAATACGACCACCGAACATGATCGCTTTCAGATTCAGTTTCTCGCATAATTCTTTCCGGTACTCATACATACGGCGTGCCAGACGCAAACCGCGATAATCCGGATGGATAAACACCTCGATACCATACAAAATATTCCCTTCCGGATTATGCGTACAGAAAGTTTCATTACCAGTTACTTTGGCATAGGTATGATCTCCCTTTACCATATCATAGTCTACAATAATAGAAAGAGCACATCCCACTATCTTATCGTCTACCACCGTTACTACTTGCCCTTCCGGAAAAATTCGGATAAGCGTTTCTATTTGCTCGTGTGTCCAAAACACATCCTTATCCGCATACACCCGTTTGAATGATTGTGATAATTGGATGTAATCTTCGATCTGTAAATTCCGGACCTCTACTTTATTAATTTTATGCATCGGTTCCATAATGATTCTCTTATTTATATTTTAAAACAGCGGTGCAAAGGTAGGACAAATTATAAAACGATGTTCTCCCAAACAGAAAAAGATAAAAGAGAATATCACTCAGTATGAAAGAAAATATCTATGAACTTTTCATAGGATTTTTCAGAAAACTTTTTGTTATCTTTGGAAAGTTAACCCAATAACAAACAAAAACAACCAATTTTGCTATGAATAAAGAATTAATAATGAACCCTAACCAATTGGTGGCATTTCTAGAAAAACCTTGTGCAGAGTTTACCAAAGAAGACATAAAACGATACATTCAGCAGAATGGCATCCGTATGGTCAACTTTATGTATCCCGCCGGAGACGGACGACTGAAGACATTTGAATTTCGTTATCAACACCAAGCATATCTAGATGCTATCCTGACTTGCGGGGAGCGAGTGGACGGTTCCAGCCTATTTCCATTCATTGAGGCGGGCAGCAGTGATCTATATGTAATTCCCCGATTCCGGACGGCTTTTTTAGA
>ENA-OQOA01000880-OQOA01000880.1-human-gut-metagenome-genome-assembly--contig:-NODE-880-length-10819-cov-2.937523_pt1 | contig 10819 bp, 9 predicted proteins | sample MGYA00242633_ERZ504888 | MGnify/ENA primary metagenome ERZ504888 (study PRJEB26092, sample SAMD00036372) | human gut metagenome | host: Homo sapiens | study: EMG produced TPA metagenomics assembly of... | reverse complement strand
GATATGATTATTATCGTGTACTATAATACATACTTAGTGATTGGTAAATAATAAATTTTCTTTTTATATGTTATAGAAAGAATAAAAACAAAGTTAAGCGTATTTTGTTAATCATGATATCAATATATAAGGGAATACATAGTGGGAATTGTATTAGAATATAGATTGATTTAGGAATGTATGATTATGGAGTATAGAACAAAAAAACATTCTGGTAACAGGTGGCGTATATTGCCATTAGTAGTGTTAATATGTGGTATAATAATATTACATGCCATCGTTGCGGAAATTAACAGAATGGAATATGAGAAGACAAGAACTAAAGCAAGTCTGAATGCTGTTACATATGCTGACCGTATGATAAACAATCTTAATTTAGGAGCTGGAATAACATATTCTATTGAACAGCTCCTTATAAGTGAGAATGGTGTGGTCAATAAGTTCAGTACAATCGCTAGTAGTATGATGGCAGATTATGTACAAAGTATTCAGTTAGCACCAGATGGTGTTGTTAATGAAATATATCCAGAAGAGGGAAACGAAGCTGGTAAGATAAACCTTGTTAATGATGAAAAAAGAGGAGCGATTGTCAGGTATGGAATAGAAAACGATATTGTTGTTATGCAGGGTCCTTTTACGCTTAATCAGGGAGGCGATGGGATTGCTATACGTAAACCGGTTTATCTTTATAATGAATATGGAGAACGCTATTTCTGGGGGTTGGCGATAGTTATAATCAAGGCTCCGGAAATTTTTAATGATTCGGTGAATGCACTGGAGAGTTTTGGATATGATTATATTCTATCTAAAACCGAGTCGCCTTTATCGTCAGATTATAAAGTGATAGCTGGTTCAAAACAGGAATTAGATAATCCGGTTTCATACAAATTTGGGCTTGGTGGCTGCAAGTGGCAGCTTGATGTTTCGCCAGTGAATGGATGGAAAAACGATAACAATAGCAGTCCTGTTATAATTGTAAGTGTTATCATAATAGTATTGCTGGAGGTTCTGGTATTTGTATTCATGAATATGGAAAAACAAGAAAAAGTTCAGGCAGATGTCTTTGACAGACGGACTTACGGGGCTATTTAACAGAATCGGATTTAATGAGCAGGTTGAGAAGTATTTAAATAATAATGAATCAAAGAAGTGCATCGCAATGTTACTTGATGTGGATAATTTTAAGTTTATTAATGATGTACATGGTCATGAGGTAGGAGATCAGGTGCTTATTCAACTGGCAACGGACATGAAAAAAGAGTTTCCAGAAAATGCTGTCATTGGAAGAAATGGTGGCGATGAGTTCTGTGTGCTTATAAAGGATTGTAATGAGGAAGAGGCAAAGAATCTGATAGAAGGCTTTACAATGAAAAAACGTACGTTCCAGCATAAAGGGAAAGAATATAAGTATAGCATCTCTTTAGGTTATGTGGAGTATCCTACATATGCACACAAGGGTTCTGAATTGTTAAGGTATGCAGATATAGCATTATATGAGGTTAAGCTGCGTGGAAAGCAAGGATGCCTTCCATATAGGGCAAGTTATCGTGTATCAGATTCTAAGCGTTCACAGGCTTGGTTTTAAGCTTAATGATATTTCAAACAATCTTCCGGGGGCATTTTTTCATATATAAGGCTGATAAAAGTGATGAACAGATTTTATATGCTAACAATGAAATGCTAAGACTTGCAGGATGCGATGATTTAGATGATTTCTTTGAATTTTCAGGAAAGCATTTTAATGGTCTTGTTCATCCTGATGATTTTAAGGGTGTTGAAAAGCGTATATGGGAACAGATATCGATTAATGACAATAAAGTAAATGATTATGTCAGATACAGGATGGCTACTAAAAGTGGTGAATATAAGAATGTCCTTGATTATGGCAGATTAGTACATAGCGAGAATTATGGTTTGGTATTCTACGTATTGATTGTTGATTTCGATTTTATCAATACATCAGCTAACTTTGAAGTCTAGTTTATTTAATGTTGACAGTCTTATTAAAAATGCATAATGTTGAATGAAATTAAGTAAAATTGAAGAAAAATAAAGAAAAAATTGAAAATAAAGCCAATTTAAAGTATCATAGAATATAGATTTTAAGGATAATAGAATAATGCCTTCAGAGAGGATTATATATGAAGAACGTTGAAATGGTTAACAGAATTATGTATTTCTTTTTTCTATTTGGCTTTTTGTTTTATCTTTTTTCAGGTTTTATATTTAGCAAAGTAGATATTAAGACACCAGCGGATGACAAGATAAAGATGGTGATAGAACCAGATAAAAAAGAATACATAGGAGACGGAACAGTCGAATATAGTTTGAAGTTAAGTACTGCATCAAGTGATAACATGGCTATATATTTTATCAGCAGGCACCAGGAGATAGAAGTATATGCTAACGATAATCTTATATATTATGTAAAAGCACATAAGTCGGTATATGGTACAACAACAGGAACTAATTATTCGATTGTTAACATACCATCATATACAACCGATGTGAAAGTAAAACTTACTAATGTGTATGAAGGTGTTAAACAAAAAGAAACAACATTTGAATATGGTGATGAAGCACGTATATTAAAAGAATTAATTTCTGAGGCTTTTTTACCAGCGGTGTTAAGTGCACTAATTATACTTGTTGGTATAGCTATGATTATGTTGTGGATTATATGTAATAAGAGGATTTCACAGACACAGGCACTGCTTTATTTTGGTATATTTGCGATGCTGATAGGTGCATGGTCTCTCAATGAAACAAGTATTGCCATGCTTTTTATAGCAGACAGAAAGCTGGCTTCACTTATGGGTTATGTGCTGCTTATGATGCTTCCGATACCTTTTGTGCAGGCTGAAAAGAATTTCTTTCATATACATACAACAACAGTGAGCAATGCATTATGTACTATATTTTCATTAATGGATATAGTGCTTATTATACTACATATTACAGGAATAGCAGAGCTTAAAAGAGCAGTTTTGTTTATACATATAATGCTTATTATCGCTTTGTTATATTTTTGTGGGGTTGTTGTTGACAGGATTATAAAAAATGGCTTTGACAGAAAAGTAAAGTCGAATATTATAGCTGTAGCTGCATTGAGTAGTTCTATGCTTGTGGATTTATATGCGTACTATAGGCATGTGCAGGAAATAGATGTGATAGGTAAGTTTGGTATACTTATATTTATAGTTCTTCTTGGATATGAAATTGTATCTGAGGTACTTGAAATGATAAGGGATGGACAGAAAGCAGCGTTTTATAAAGAAATGGCTGAAAAAGATGTCATGACAGGTCTTTATAACAGGTCAGCGTTTGAACATTGGGAGCAGAATATGGAAGATTATAACGGATATGCTATTGTTACGTTTGATCTTAATAATCTAAAATACTGTAATGATAATATTGGACATGCAGCAGGTGATGCTTATATTGAAGCATCTGCAAAGCTTATCAGGGAGATATTTGGAAAGTACGGAAAATGTTACCGTATAGGAGGAGATGAATTCTGTGCGATAATCAGGAAAAATAAGCGGTTTAATATAGAAAAATATAAAAAACGTACTTAGAATGGCGTGAAAGCAGATAACTGAGAAGCTTGGAATAGTTGGTCTTAATGTACATATAGCCTGTGGATATGCAGAATATGACAACGAGAAGGATGAAGATTTCGAATCAACCAGAAGCAGGGCTGATAAGAAAATGTATGAAAGTAGAAAATACTAAAAAAGGATAAGTGATAAGCTGAATAGCAGCATTATCATTTATCCTTTTATATTGTTATATTTCTTATTAGTCGGTCAGACTGCTAATTATAAGTCGAAACCAAGTAACGAACTGCATTGTTGTAAGAGATGCCTTCAACAATCTTCTTAAGAGTCTTTTCATCGTTAGGGTATTCACCATTTTCAACCCATCCACCGATAAGTTCGCACATGATTCTTCTGAAGTATTCATGTCTTGTGTAAGATAAGAAGCTTCTTGAATCTGTAAGCATACCGATGAAGTTGCCAAGTAAGCTTAAGTTAGCAAGGCTTGTCATCTGGTTAGTCATACCAACCTTATGATCATTGAACCACCATGCTGAACCCTGCTGAATCTTACCAACAGCCTTAGAATCCTGGAAACATCCAATAACAGTACCAATAGCAGCATTAACTGATGGGTTAAGTGAGTAGATGATGGTCTTAGGAAGTTCATCTGTGCTGTTAAGAGCATTAAGGAACTGAGCCATCTCTGCTGAACAGTCATAAGTGTTGATGCAGTCAAAACCTGTATCAGGACCTAACTGATTGTATCTGAATACGTTGTTATCACGGATTGTACCATAGTGTAACTGCATTACCCAGTTAAGCTTGTTGTATTCCTTACCAACAGATACCATGAATGCAGTCTTGAACTTGTTCATTTCTTCTGTTGTGATAGCTTTACCTGAGAATCTCTTAGCAAATATAGCCTCGATTTCTGCATCTGTGTAAGGTTTATACATAACATATTCAAGAGCGTGGTCAGATACTGAGCAGCCCATTGAATCAAAGAACTGCATTCTGTTTTTTAAAGCATCAATAAGAGAAGCGAAAGAGTTAACCTTGATTCCGCTTACATCTGATAATGTGTTAAGATAGTCAAGATAATCTGGCTTTTCAATGTTCATAGCTTTGTCAGGTCTCCATGCTGGAAGAACCTTTACATCAAATGTATCATCAGCAGCTAATACCTTATGCCATTCGAGTGAATCAACAGGATCATCAGTTGTACAGATTAACTTAACGTTTGACTTCTTGATAAGGTTTCTTACTGACATAGAATCTTCCTGTAACTTAGCGTTGCAAAGATTCCATACTTCTTCAGCTGTATCACCATTTAAGATACCGTTGTAACCGAAGTATCTCTGAAGCTCAAGGTGGCTCCAGTGGTAAAGAGGGTTACCGATAGCCATTTCAAGTGTTTCAGCCCATTTCTGGAACTTTTCACGATCAGAAGCATCACCTGTGATATACTTCTCATCAACACCATTAGTTCTCATCTGACGCCACTTATAGTGGTCACCGCCGAGCCATACCTGTGTAATATTCTCGAACTTTCTGTCTTCTGCGATTTCCTTAGGGTTGATATGACAGTGATAATCAACGATAGGCATCTTGTCAGCATAGTCGTGGAAGAGATGCTGTGCTGTAGGTGTTGAAAGTAAAAAGTCTTTGTCCATGAATTGTTTCATAGTTCTTAATCCTCCTGTGAATTAAAAATGTGTTGTATTGCGTTTTATAATATCAGCAGTGATAATGCTGTGTTTATCAGCAGATTCACCGCACAATACCTTCATAAGAACATCTACTGCTTTAGTTGAAAGCTGTTCAACGTGGCTGTCAATAGATGTAAGCTCTGGTTCAGTGCATATGGAAAGAACCGAGTTGTTATAACCAATAATCTCAAGCTCATCAGGAACACTGATAGAGTGGGCGTGTGCATATTTAACTGCGCCAGCTGCAAGTGAGTCATCAGAGGTTACTACAGCATCAAAAGGAATATTGTTATCATAAAGCTCATTAAGATATTCTTTCGCATGTGAAATGTTTTTTCCACATAGATGGCTGTATTGGTGTGGGAGACTGATAGCAGCTTCTTTTAAAGCTTTCATATAACCGGAATACTTGTTCATTCCACTATATGACCTGCTTGTATATAAGTAGACTATATTACGATGTCCGTTATTAATCAAGAGTTTTGTTGCGTTATAAATCGCAATTTCATCATTGCACATAACAGAATATATATTAGGGGCATCAAGGTATCCGTTGGCAAGAACTATCGGGATATCTCTAGCAGCATCAATAATATAATCATTGGTGTGTGAACCAGTGTTTTCAACAAATTGTGAACCAGTAAGGATAACACCATCAACACGTTTGCTTAAGAGAAGCTCAAGATATTTCTTCTTATTGCTATAATCTTTACCCGTGCAGCAGAGTATGGAATCATATCCATATTTTCTTAATTCCTGTTCAAGATAATATACTGCATTGGCAAGATAAATATCTGATGAATCAATACACATGATACCGATGGTTTTCATTGTATTAAGACCTAAGCCTCTTGCAAATACGTTAGGTGTGTAATCAAGCTCTTTAATAGCGGCAAGAACCTTATCTTTGGTTTTTGAAGATACCTTGGCGTTGCCGTTAAGAACTCTTGAAACAGTGGCAATGGAAACACCAGCTTTCTTGGAAACATCATATATATTCATATCCGACTCCTGTGGGTGCATAAATGTTAAATGTAAGCACTTACATATTGATAATCTGATTATACAATGGTATTATTATAAAAGCAAGTGTGTAAGTGTATTTTTATTGTACTTTAGCCATATGACCATTTATGTCGTTAATCATGTATACAAAAATAATTATTGACGAAAGTCATATTTAAGTATATCATAGTTATTGAAAGATTATGAAAGCGCTTACATGCACTTCAAGATACCATTTACTGGTTAATAATCAGGGATAAGATACCCTGTAGAAAAAGGAGATTTAATATGCAGAGATTAAACAAGAGTATTACACATGCAGTTGACAGACCTGTAAAGGTTATGCAGTTTGGTGAAGGTAACTTCCTTAGAGCATTCGTAGATTATATCTTCGATGTTACTAACGAAAAGACAGATTTTAATGGTGGTGTTGTTATCGTTAAGCCAATCGAGTTTGGTACACTTGAAAGATTCCACGATCAGGAATGCCAGTACACACTTCAGTTAAGAGGTTTCGTAGATGGACAGCCTAAGGAAATCACACGTCAGATTACATCTGTTGTTGATGCTGTAGCAGCTATCGAAGATTATGACAAGTACATTGAATATGGTACAAGCGAAACACTTAGATTTATCGTTTCTAACACAACAGAAGCAGGTATCGTATTTGACGAGACAGATAACGATCCTAATGCTCGTCCTCCTAAGACATATCCTGGTAAGCTTACACAGCTCCTCTACAAGAGATACCAGAAGTTCAACGGAGCAGCAGATAAGGGACTTATCTTACTTCCTTGCGAGCTTATCGCTGATAATGGTATCGAATTAAAGAAGTGCATTATGAAGTTTATAGAACTCTGGGGTCTTGAAGATGGATTCAAGGATTGGGTTAACAATTACTGCTCATTCTGCCCAACACTTGTTGATAGAATTGTTCCAGGTTATCCAAGAGAAGATGCTGCTAAGCTTTGCGAAGAGTGGGGCTATGAAGATCAGCTTATCGACAGAGCAGAAGTGTTCGGTCTCTGGGTTGTAGAAAGTGATTCTAACCTTCCACTTGAACAGCTTGAGAAGGAACTTCCATTCAAGGAAGCTGGACTTAATGTAGTATTTACAAAGGATCATCATCCATATAAGGAAAGAAAGGTAAGAATCCTTAATGGTTCACATACATCATTCGTATTAGCATCATTCCTTGCTGGTAACGATAACGTAGAGAACTCTATGAAGGATCCAGTTATCAGAAAGTATATGGAAGAAACACTTTACAATGAAGTTATTCCTACACTTTCACTTTCTAAGGAAGATTGTGAAGAATTCGCTAAGGCTGTTATCGACAGATTCCTTAACCCATTCGTAGATCACAGATTATTAAGCATTTCACTTAACTCTGTATCTAAGTGGGAAGCTAGATGTCTTCCTTCATTCTTAGGATATGTTAAGAAGTTTAATAAGCTTCCTAAGTACCTTACATTCTCTATCGCAGCACTTATGAGCTTCTACACATCACAGACAGAAGCTGAGTTCAACGGCGGTATTGTATTAAAGGGTGACAGAAACGGTGAAGAGTACAACATCACAGATGATAAGGCTGTACTTGATTTCTTCAGAGATAACTCTGGTAAGACACCAGCTGAATTCACACACGCTTACTTAAGCAATACTAAGTTCTTCGGTGGCGAAGACCTTACTAAGGTTCTTGACCTTGAAGAAGTTATCACAGGATATATTGCAGATATCAGAGAAAGAGGTATGAGAGCTGTAGTTAACGATTTAGCTCTTGATGATGAAAAGTTAGCATAATTGCGTTGGCAGTTTGCAGCAAAGTATTCATAAGCCTTAGCTGAATACAAGTTTCGGCATTGATTTATATCGTATTTTTAAAGCATTAATAAGGGCGGGTTGTTCTTTTTTCATCCGCCCTTAAGTTATGTAAGAGGTATTGTGTATTTATACCTTTTATTGTTATATAAAAATGTTATGATGTGAATGTAATCATTGAATTTCATAATTCTATGATGTACGTGGTTAATGGTACATAGAGATTATATTAATTACAGGAGGTAGTTATGCAGGATTTTATTAAGATTAATAAAGATGATAATGTTGCAGTAGCTCTTAAGCCAATCGCTAAGGGCACAACACTTAATGTTGCTGGTACAGAAGTTACTACAATAGAAGATATCCCTCAGGGACATAAGTTTGTTATCAAGCCTATCAAGAAGGGCGATGCAGTTATAAAGTATGGTTTCAGAATCGGTTATGCACAGGCTGATATAGAAGTTGGTGGATGGGTTCATACACACAACTTAAAGACTGCACTTGGTGATCTTCTTGAATATACATACAATCCAGAAGGACACAAGGATGTTGAGCCAACAGAGGAAGCGTTCTTTGAAGGATATATGCGTGAAAATGGTACAGTCGGTGTAAGAAATGAAGTATGGATTATCCCAAACAGTTGGCTGTGTTAATTCAATAGCAAGAGCAATTGAAGCTACAGCAAGAGCTAACAAGCCAGAAGGCGTTGATGAAGTTGTTGCTTTCCCACATCCATACGGATGTTCACAGGTAACAGAGGATCAGGAGAACACAAGACACGTACTTGCTGACCTTATCAACCATCCTAATGCTGGTGCAGTACTTGTACTTGGTCTTGGCTGCGAGAACAGCCGTATTGAAGTTCTTAAGGATTATATCGGTGAAGTTAACCCAGACAGAGTTAAGTTCTTACAGGTTCAGGATGTAGAGAATGAGCAGGAAGCTGCTGAGGGCATTATGAAGGAACTTATGTCTTACGCTGCTGCATTTAAGAGAGAAAAGGTTAGTGCTAAGCACCTTATCGTTGGTATGAAGTGTGGTGGTTCTGATGGTTTATCAGGTATCACAGCTAATCCAACAGTAGGTCTTTTCTCAGATATGCTCGTATCTAAGGGTGGTACAACTATCCTTACAGAGGTTCCGGAAATGTTCGGTGCAGAGACTATCCTTATGAACAGATGTGCTAACAAGGAGCTTTTCGAGAAGACAGTTCACCTTATCAATGACTTTAAGGAATACTTCATCAAGAATGGTCAGGAAATCTATGAGAATCCATCACCAGGAAACAAGGATGGTGGTATTACAACACTTGAAGATAAGTCACTTGGATGTACACAGAAGTCTGGTTCATCACTTGTTAAGGGTGTATTAGCTTATGGTGAAAGAGTATCTGATAAGGGACTTAACCTTCTTAGTGCACCTGGTAATGACCTTGTTGCTTCAACAGCTTGTGCAGCAGCAGGAGCACAGATGGTTCTTTTCACAACAGGACGTGGAACACCATTTGCATCACCAGTACCTACAGTAAAGATTGCTACTAACTCAAGACTTGCTGGCAATAAGAGCAACTGGATAGACTTCAATGCAGGAAGAATTGTAACAGATGACCTTCCACTTGAAGATGCAGCTAAGGAACTCTTCCAGCTTGTATTAGATGTTGCTTCTGGTAAGAAGGTAAAGGCTGAAATCGCTGGCTTCCACGATTTAGCTATCTTTAAGCAGGGTGTAACCTTATAATCAGCAAAGCTTAGGAATTCGTCAAGGCATGGAATCGCATTGACGGCAGACTATTGAAATACTTTGTATACAAGGTTAATATATAAATATAGTGACATATAAGATTAAGGCGGGCAGATATTTGCATTTCTGTCCGTCTTATAATGTGTGTTCGAAACCTTCCACACATAAAACAAAACTAAAGGAGAATAAAATGGATAAATTAAATCAGGGTAAAAAAGCTGTCTTTATTACGCAGGCGGCTGTCATTGCAGCACTTTATACTGTGCTCGTTATTATATTTAACTATTGCAGCTTCGGACCTATACAGTTCAGAATAGCAGAGGCACTTACAATTCTGCCATATTTTTACACCAGCGGCGATACCGGGACTGTTCGTAGGCTGTCTGTTATCTAACATCTTAGGTGGTGCAGCTATATGGGATATAATATTTGGAAGTATTGCTACACTTATTGGTGCAATAGGAACTTATGCGTTAAGAAAGAATAAGTGGCTTGCACCATTACCACCAATTATTGCCAATACACTCATAGTTCCATTTGTATTAAAATATGCTTATGGTTCAGAGGGGATATTTGCTATGTTCTTTGTGACAATCGGAGCAAGTGAATTCATAGTGTGTGGTGTTATTGGAATGATACTTTTATTTGCACTTAATCCGGTAAAAAATGTTATATTTAAGGGTGTGGAATAAGATATAGAACGATATGGCAGAGTATAAATTATATAAATAGAAAAATACAAAAATATAATATGCTTTGAGTAATTAATATTGTATATAAACCGGACGGAACATTAAAATCTTTAGTAAAGCTACTGGCATTATGAAGATGGTGACTCATTATATAAAAAGTAATACAAGCACGCCAGAGTTCAAGCAGGCTATAAATGGATTTCGAAGTGAATATCATTTCTTATTTGATAGTTATAATTATTGTAAAATGCCTTTGTGGAATGATTAATATGTATAATAAAAATACATTAACGATATAAGTATATATAAC
>ENA-OQOA01000877-OQOA01000877.1-human-gut-metagenome-genome-assembly--contig:-NODE-877-length-10863-cov-2.697560_pt1 | contig 10863 bp, 16 predicted proteins | sample MGYA00242633_ERZ504888 | MGnify/ENA primary metagenome ERZ504888 (study PRJEB26092, sample SAMD00036372) | human gut metagenome | host: Homo sapiens | study: EMG produced TPA metagenomics assembly of... | reverse complement strand
GAAGCAGGCAAGATTATTTATGCAGCAGAACACTGGCACATGCAGGAAATGTTCAGAAAGAGTTTCAAGAGATTGAGATCATTTCTTACGAACAAAGATATGAGATCATGAAACAATGTGATATTGTGGTATCTGCAACATCAGCACCACATGTGGTTGTAAAACAAGAATATTATACGCCAGAAAAACAAGTTACATTTTTAGATCTTGCAACACCAAGAGATATTGATCCAAAACTTTCAGATGACTCAAAGGTAAATCTGATCAATTTAGATACGATCAAAGAGATTTCTAAAGCAAATCAGTCAGAACGTGAAGAACTTTGCAGACAAAGCAATACGATGATCAGCAAAGCAAAAGAAGAAACAATGCAGTGGCTGTTTCAGGCACCAATGGAAGAAACAATTCGCTCCTTGCAGGAAAAATGTACAGAGATCGTGGAAGATAGTTATTCATATTTATCAAGAAAAATAGATTTTGGAACAAGAGAGCAGAAACTTCTAAAGAAGGTATTAAATGCATCCTTGCAGCGCATGATCAAAGAACCGATTCAGGAATTAAAACATTTAGAAACAAGACAGGAACAAGCAGATTATAAGAAGATGGTAGAACAGCTTTTTGGGATAGAGACAAAGAAAGGAAAATGACCTATGAAATATATCATCGGATCAAGAGGATCACGCCTTGCACTGATCCAGACAAAATATGTTCAGGAAAAATTAGCGAAAAGCTTATCCAGAACACACTTTTGAAATCCAGATCATTAAAACAAAAGGTGATAAGATTCAGAATAAACCATTAGATAAAATTGGTGGGAAAGGTCTGTTTGTCAAAGAGATTGAAGAAAAGATCATTTCTGGGGAAATCCATATGGGAGTTCACAGCATGAAAGACATGCCGTCAACCCCGGCAAAAGGCCTTGTTTTACAAAAGTATGGAAAAGGGAAGATCCAAGAGATGTGTTGATCCTTCGAACAGCGAAACATCTGTCTGAATTACGAGAAGGTGCTGTGATAGCAACAGGAAGCAAAAGAAGAGCATTTCAGTTATTAAAGTTAAGACCAGACCTTCAGATTATAAATATTCGAGGGAATGTTGATACGAGACTTCGAAAAATGGAGGAACAACAATTAGATGGAATCGTTCTTGCGGCAGCAGGTCTTAAAAGACTAGGAATGGAAGATGTGATCACGCAATATCTGGCGCCAGAAGACATGATCTCAGCACCAGCACAGGGTGCTCTGGCTTTGGAAGTAAGAGAAGATCAGAAAGAATTGCAAAAGATGTTGGATGTATTTTGTGATGAAGAAACAATGAACGAAGTATGTGCAGAACGAAATTTCTTAGAACAAATGGGAGGCAGTTGTCATACTCCGGCAGGTGCCAGATGTCAAAAGACAGATCAAGGGTACGAACTATATGCTATGTTTGGAAATGAAGATGGAAGTAAACAGGCATATACGAAAGTTTATGGAACATGCCCTGAGATCTTAGCACAAACGGCAGTAAAAAAATATCAAAAAACAGCTGGCAGGAATCGTATATTTAATTGGTGCAGGACCGGGAGATCCAGGACTTATCACGGTTAAAGGAAAAGAAATCTTTAAAAAAAGCGGATTGTGTCATTTATGACAGATTGATTCCACAAGAATTATTAGATGAAACAAAAGAAGGATGCGAGTATATCTATGTTGGAAAAGAAAATCATCATCATACGATGAAACAAGAACAGATCAATAAATTATTAGCACAAAAAGCATTACAATATGATATCGTAGTGCGTTTAAAAGGTGGGGATCCATTTGTCTTTGGAAGAGGTGGAGAAGAAGCCATATATTTAGCCGATCATGGAATTTATTGTGAAGTTGTTCCAGGAATCAGCTCCTGTATCGCAGCTGCGGAACTTGCGGGGATTCCTGTAACTCATCGAGGAATCTCCAAAGGATTCCGTGTTGTGACAGCACATGATCGAAGAAATCAGTTATCTGATCTTAATTTTGCATCTATGGCAAAGTCTGAAGAAACTTTAGTGTTCTTAATGGGACTTTCGAAACTAGAAGAGATCACAACGAATCTATTAAAAAATGGAATGGATGCCAATACACCTGTTGCAGTTGTTTCTAGTGCAGCATCTACAAAGCAGCAAACGTGTGAAGCAACATTAAATATGATTCATGAAAAAGTAAAGCAAGAAAAACTTTCATCACCAGCAGTCATTGTTGTAGGAGAGGTTGTGAAACTTCAAAAACAGATTCAAAAACCAGAAGATACAACCTGTCATTTAGTTACCAAAATAGGAGATCAGCCATCAAAGTTAGCGCAGATATTAAAAGATCATGGATATAAGGTCAAGGAACTTCAGACAGGAGAGATTTCTTATAGATATGACCGGATTTCCAAAGAGGAATTAGCGAAAGTGACCTATCTGATTTTTACAAGCAGATATGGAGTTCATGGTTTTATGAAACAGATGAAATCTTCGAATCTGGATCTTCGAGATCTCTTCGATAAAAAAATTGTCGTTGTAGGTAAAAAGACAAAAGATGTCTTGATGCAATATGGGATTATAGCAGATCTTATGCCAGAAGAAGCAGGAGAGGTCAATCTTTCCAAACTTATGAAACAGGAAGTAGATGCAAAGGATGTGGTCTGGTACTGTAAAGGCATATCTGGTGGAGAAAAATTAAAAAAAGCCCTTACACCGATCTGTCAGGTAACAGAAAAGGTCATGTATGAAAATAATAGAAAGATTTTAAGTGAAATTCCAGAAATGAAAGATATCCGAAGTGTTTCTTTTACCTGTGCATCATCAGCTCGAAGATTTTTTGATCAGATAGGAGAAGAAAAGCAACAATGGATAGAGAATATTCCGTGTATCAGTATTGGAGAAAAGACAACGAAGCAGCTTCGAGAAATAGGAGTACGGCATATTTTAGAATCTAAGGATACAACCTATGTATCAATGTTTTATAAAATCAAAGAATCAATGTTATAATAGAAAAAGAAAGGCAGAGTAAGATCATTATGGGATTTGAATTTCAGATTTTAGACAAACTTCAAACGATCCATACTCCATTATTAGACAGATTTATGGTAGCTATTACGAAACTGGGAGATGCAGGGATCGTATGGATCATTTTAACAGTCATTTTATTACTAATACCAAAAACAAGAAAATCAGGAGTATACATGGCAGTTGCATTAATTGCAGATTTGATCATTTGTAATGTGATCTTAAAACCGATCGTGGCAAGAATAAGACCATATAGCATTAATCAGACGGTCCAGCTGTTGGTCACACCATTGAAGGATTATTCTTTTCCATCGGGACATACAGCTGCATCATTTGCATCGGTCAGTGCGCTGTATTTTGCGGGAAGAAAGAGAATGGCAGCAGGAACTTTGATAGTATCTGTTTTAATCGCATTTTCAAGAATGTATTTATACGTTCATTATCCAACGGACGTTTTTAGGAGGTTTGATCATTGGGCTCTTATGTGGATGGATCGCAGATATGATCATCCAAAAAGTTATGGAAAAAAGATCAAGGAAAAGTAGATAGATTTTGTACTAAATCAGATTCAAGTTGAATAAATTGGAAAAAAAGGCTATAATATGAATTATAAATCGTATGTAGAATACAATGTACGCATACAAGAATCTAATAATAATCACATCAAGAGTTGACATAAAGAGTAGATGATCAAGAAGAAGGAGAGTAGTATGAAAACAAAAATCGAAGTACAGTTTCAGGAACGCAACATAGATGTAAAAGATACAGAGAAACTTGTTAAAGAAAATTTAAAAGCAGCTGGTGTTAAAATGAACACGATCGTAAATTTAGATATCTATTATCAGCCAGAAGAAGGCGATATCTACTATGTTGCAACAACAAAAGATGGCAAAGAGCTCAGCAATGAAGAAGCATTAAAAATCGAAGAATAAACTACATATCTATAAATGCCAAAAAATTAATTCTAATTATAAAGGTAAAGACCATTTAATAAATATCGCAATGATGAATCTGCAGATGATTTTATTAAGTGGTTTTTATTTTTTGTTTTGGGGATACTAAATGAAATACAGGCAGGCAATATGTGCTTGACAAGCAGACAAAGCTTCTATATCCTATTATGAGGAAATGAAAAGAACAGGAGAAAAAGATTGAATGATTTAAGCATCAAATGGAAAGATTTTTATAAAAATGTATTTGCACTGGTCGTTCCGATGGCATTGCAGAATCTGATCAACGTTGGAGTAACAGCAGCCGATGTTGTGATGCTTGGAAAAGTCAGTGAAAAAGTATTATCAGGGGCCTCTCTTGCTGGCCAGATTCAGTACATTATGGTACTGTTTTTGTTTGGATTAACATCGGGGGCAACCGTTCTTACTGCACAATACTGGGGAAAAGGTGACAAGACAGCGATTGAAAAGATCTTGGCATTAGGGATTAGATCAGCAGTGATCGTAACTGCGATATTCACTATCGCAGCATTTACAATTCCAGCATCGTTGATGAGAATTTTTACAAATGATCCACAGGTGATCGCAGAAGGAGTTAAGTATTTAAGGATCGTTGCATGTTCATATATTATCATGGGAATTACCAATGTATATTTATATGTCATGCGAAGCATTGAACGAGTGATCGTGGCAACAGTTGTTTATCTAGTATCATTTTTATGCAATGTGGTTTTTAATGCGATCTTTATTTTTGGATTATTTGGATTCCCAGCTCTTGGAATCCGTGGAGCAGCGATTGCGACATTGATCGCAAGGATTATGGAACTTGTTCTGGTTTGTGGTTATGCAAAAATATATAATAAAGATGTAAAATTCAGAGTTCACTATTTCCTTCATCAGGACAAACTGTTAGTGAGAGATTTCTTAGTCTATTCCCTCCCAGTTGTTTTAAATGAGGTAATGTGGGGGCTTGGAACATCAGCCAATACAGCAGTTCTTGGACATATGGGAAGTTCTGCAGTTGCAGCCAATTCTGTTGCACAGGTGGCGAGACAGTTAGCAACGGTTGTGTCTTTTGGGCTATCCAGCGCCACAGCGATCTATCTTGGAAAGACGATCGGTGAGAGAAAATTCGATCATGCAAGAGCCTATGCCAAACGGTTTATCATTTTAAGTGTGGTGATGGGAGTGATCGGAGGAGGATTGATCTTAATTGCATCTCCAGTTGTAATTTCTTTCTTATCCTTAAGTGCAACTGCAAGATACTATCTGAAAATGATGTTTTATGTGATGTCTTATTTTGTGATCGCGCAGGCATTTAATACAACAATGGTCGTTGGAATCTTCCGATCTGGCGGCGATACGAAGTTTGGCTTGATCATGGATGTATCAACGATGTGGGGATGTTCGATTTTATTAGGAGCATTGGCTGCATTTGTATTACATTGGAGTGTGCCGGCAGTTTATGTATTATTGATGAGTGATGAATTGATCAAAGTACCGATCACATTGATCAGATATCGCAGTTTCAAGTGGTTAAAAGATGTAACAAGAGATAATGTTTAAGAGAGATCATGAACATTTACGGGAGGATAAGGTCTATGGAAACAGAAGTGAAATTAACAAAACTCGCCCAGTGTGCAGGATGTGGGGCAAAAGTTGGAGCTGGAACTTTAGCAAAATTATTAGACGGAATTCCAACAAGATCAGATGAACGGTTATTAGTTGGTTTTGATAAAAGTGATGATGCGTCTGTCTATAAAATTGATGAAAATACAGCACTTGTTCAGACATTGGATTTCTTCCCACCGATTGTTGACGATCCGGAAATGTTCGGAGAGATTGCAGCAGTGAATGCGATCAGTGATATTTATGCGATGGGAGCAGATCCAAAGCTTGCCTTAAATATCATGTGTGTCACAAAAGATATGCCAAAAGAAAGCATTCAGGCAATTTTACGAGGTGGTTATAAAAAAGCATATGAAGCAGGAGTGATCATCACAGGTGGACATACGATTCACGATCAAGAGCCCAAATATGGTTTATCTGTTTCTGGATTTGTGCATCCTCAAAAATTTTTGACAAACAGCGGGGCAAGACCTGGAGATATTTTAATTTTGACCAAACCGTTAGGAGTTGGAATTTTAACAACATCAGCAAAGGCTGAATTTATCGATCAAAAAGTAATGGATAAGATCTATGATCAGATGAGACAGCTCAATAAATATGCCAGAGATATTATGGTAAAATATGAAGTGCACAGTTGTACGGATGTTACTGGGTTTGGATTACTTGGACATGGTTATGAGATGGCACAGGGCAGTGATGTAACGATTCATTTTATGACAGAAGAGATTCCATATCACAAAGAAGCTCTTTCTATGGCAGACCTTGGAATGATCCCGGAAGGTGCTTATAGAAATCGTAAATATGCAAAGTGAAAGGTGTTTCAAAAAACGAAAAAAATAAATAGAGCATTGGAAGATATTTTATATGATCCACAGACATCTGGAGGATTGATGATCGCAGTTAGCGAAAATGATGCAAAAAATTTATTAGAGGATTTACAAAATACAATTCCATGTGCTAAAAATAATTGGGTACATAGAAGAAAAAGAAGAAAAATCAATCATATTAGAATAGAAGAACGAACAGACAGGAAGAATGTTAAAACATGGTTTTTCCTGTCTGATTTTAGGCAGGCGTTATTCTTGATTGAGAATAACGATAGGAGAAAGAGATGAAAGATCAATTTCAAAGAACCATTGATTATGCAAGAATATCGATCACGGATCGTTGCAATTTATATTGTACCTATTGCCGCCCTGATCATGAAGAAATGTTGTCACATGGGGAGATTTTAAGATATGAGGAGATCCTAAGAGTATGTAAGATTCTTACAACGCTTGGAATTGACAAATTTAAGATCACAGGTGGCGAACCGTTGGTACGAAAAGGTTGTTCAGATTTTATCCGTGAATTAAAGAAAACGGATGGAGTTAACAAAGTTACGTTAACAACCAATGGAATCTTATTATCAAAAGATTTAGTGAAATTAGCAGAGGCAGGAGTGGATGGGATCAATATAAGTCTTGATTTTATGGATCAGGAGAAATATAAAAAGATCACAGGATTCGATGGATACAAACAGGTCATATCAGTAATTAATAAAGCGGTCAATATAGGATTGAATATAAAGATAAATGTTGTGTTGACAGAATGGACGACGATGGAGGATATTCAAAAATTTATAGACTATATGAAAGATCATAAAATCTGTATACGATTTATTGAACAAATGCCGCTTGGAAATAAGAAGACAACGATAGCATTAACAAGAAATGAAATCAGAAAGAACCTAAAAGATCAAGGGATCAGATTTCACAAAACCGAACAAAGAATGGGAAATGGGCCAGCAGTTTATGAAACAATGGAAGGATATAAGGGAATGATCGGATGGATCGAGGCATTGCATGGAAAATTTTGTGATACATGCAACCGTATCGTTTGACTTCTATCGGTGGGATCAAACCATGTCTTTATTATGAAGAAGCAGGAAATTTAAGAGATCTGTTAAGAAAGGCTGAAACGTCAGACGAAGAGATCAAACAGGTTTTAAAAGAAATCATTTATAAAAAACCACAGGCACATCATTTTGAAGAAATGCCGTCAAACAGCAAGATGTATACAATTGGAGGATAAGATAAATGGGAGAATTTTCACATTTTGACCAGCATGGGAATGCGGTCATGGTCGATGTGACGAAGAAAAAAGAACAACAAGAACAGCGATCGCACAAGGAAAGATCAAAGTTAATGATGAGATCTTTGAAAAAGTCAAAGAAGGAAGTATGGCAAAAGGAGATGTCTTAGGAACTGCAAGGATCGCAGGGATCATGGCGGCAAAGAAGACGTTTGAACTGATCCCGATGTGCCATCTTCTGATGCTTACAAAGTGTAAAGTTGATTTTGAAATGCTAGAAGAAACCAAAGAGATCAAAGCAGTCTGTCTTGTCAAAACAACAGGGAAAACAGGCGTTGAGATGGAGGCACTGACAGGAGTACAGATTGCTTTATTAACGATTTATGATATGTGCAAGGCAATTGACAAACATATGGTTATGTCAGAGATACATTTAGTAGAGAAAACAGGTGGAAAGAGTGGTGATTTTGTATGGAAGGAATCATAAAAGCAGTCTGTATCAGTGAAAAACGAGGAACCGTGAAGAAAAATATCAACGAAGTCAATGTGATCAAAGACTTTGGATTAGAAGGAGATGCCCATGCAGGAAAATGGCATCGTCAGGTTAGTTTTTTGAGCGCGGATATTGTGGATGAATTCAATGAAAAAGGTGCTTCCGTGATCGAGGGTGATTTTGGGGAAAATATTCTTGCTTACGGCATTGATTTTAAGAAACTTCCAGTTGGAACAAAACTGATCTGTAATGATGCAAAGTTTGAGATCACTCAGATTGGGAAAGAATGCCATAGTCATTGTGAGATATATAAACGTGTTGGGGACTGTATCATGCCAAGAGAAGGTATCTTTGCAAAAGTATTAGAAAGCGGAACGATCAAAGCCGGAGATAAGATTGAGGTCATTTATCCAGAGAAAGATATGCCATACATGGCAGCAGTCATGACATTGAGTGATAAAGGCTCCAGAGGAGAACGAGTGGATACAAGCGGTCCAAGAGCAGCAGAAATCTTAAAAGAACATGGATTTAAGATCGTAGAAGAAATCCTTCTTCCGGATGAAGAAGCTCAGATTAAAAACATCTGATCCGTTTAAGCGACAGCCGGCAGGTTGATTTAATTATTACAACCGGTGGGACAGGGCTTTCTCCAAGAGATCGTACACCAGAAGCAACTTTAGCTGTTGCAGACCGTAATGTGCCGGGAATCTCAGAAGCGATCAGAGCAGGTTCTATGACGATCACAAAACGAGCCATGTTATCAAGAGGTGTCAGTGTAATAAGAAAGAAAACATTGATCATTAATCTTCCTGGAAGCAAAAAGGCAGTGGAAGAGAGTCTTTCTTTTATCATTGATCAGCTGCCACATGGATTAGATACTTTAAGGGAAAACACAGAAGATTGCGGGAGAAACTAAGAGAGGAGACAATGTATGGATATATCACCGATCATCATATCGATGAAAACGGCAACGATCGCGATTTTATTTACCTTTATTTTAGGACTATTAGCAGCAAGATGGATCTTATATCGTAAATCAGACGCAACAAGAATCTTCTGGGATGGGATCTTTACGATGCCATTAGTATTACCACCAACTGTTGCAGGGTTTTTCTTGCTTGTATTTTTCGGATCATATGGACCAGTAGGAAAATTATTTGAAAATTATTTTGGAATCAAGATTGCATTTTCATGGGCCGCAACGATCCTTGCGGCAGTTGTGATGTCATTTCCATTGATGTACCGTTCTGCAAGAGGTGCCCTGGAACAGATTGATGAAGATCTGATCTTTGCGGCAAGAACACTTGGAATGAGTGAGTGGAGCATTTTCTTTCGAGTTATGATCCCAAATGCACTGCCAGGGATCATTTCTGGTGGAGTGCTTGCATTTGCCAGAGGACTTGGAGAGTTTGGAGCAACAGCAATGATTGCCGGAAATATCAGAGGAAAGACAAGAACACTGCCATTAGCTGTATATTCGGCAGTTGCATCAGGAAAAATGGATGACGCGGGGCAGTATGTAGTGATTCTTGTAGGCATTTCCTTTATTGTAGTTGTATGTATGAATTATTTTCTATGGAAAGAAGGCTAGAATTATGGCATTATCCGTTCACATTAAAAAGAATTAAAAGATTTTGAGCTTGCTGTAGATTTTGATATGGATGAAGGTATTGTCGGATTTTTAGGTTCTTCTGGCTGTGGAAAAAGTATGACCTTAAAATGTATCGCGGGAATTGAGACACCCGATGAAGGAAGAATCGTCCTTGATGATGAAGTCCTTTTCGATAAAAAGTCAGGAATTAATCTTTCGCCACAGAAGCGTAAGGTAGGATACCTTTTTCAGAACTATGCATTATTTCCACATATGACAGTAAAGCAAAATATCGAGGCAGGACTTGCAGCATCAGGCAAGTCAAAACAGGAGAAAAAAGAAATAGTGGAACGTCTCTTAGAACAGTTCCACATAAAAGAACTGGAGAACTCTTACCCAGTCCATATTTCCGGTGGACAGCAGCAAAGAGCCGCCCTTGCCCGAATGATGGCAGCAGAGCCAAAGTTTTTATTGTTAGATGAGCCATTTTCTGCATTAGATGCTTATTTAAAAGAAAATTAATGCAGGAAATGATGACATACCTTAACCAGTTTAAAAAAGGTGTTATTATGGTTTCACACAGTAGAGATGAAGTGTACCAGATGTGCAGCGATACAGTTATTATGCATCAGGGGATGATAGAAACATTAGGAAAAACAAAAGAATATTTGATAATCCGGGAACCGTGAATGCAGCGAGACTTACTGGCTGTAAAAATATTTCCAGGGGCATAAAAACTGGCATACATGAGGTATATGCATCCGATTGGGATATAAAACTTACTTTCCCGGAACAGACAGAGATTCCATCAAATCTTACCCATGTAGGAATCCGAGCACACGAAATTTGTCCGATAGTCTCTAAAGATGCAGATTTAAGAGATATGGATTCAAATGAATCTATAAAGTTGAATACGATGGACTGCCAGTTAGAACGCATTTCTGAAGCACCATTTGAGATGTATCTTATCTTACAGAATAAAAGTGGAAAAAATACTAGTCCGCTGTGGTGGAAAGTCACTAAAAAGGAGTGGCAGGAAATTGGGGAAAAAGTTCCAGAGACGGTGGAATTGCCGGCAGAACATATTATTTTGCTGAAATAGTAACTGCCGCAG
>ENA-OQOA01000876-OQOA01000876.1-human-gut-metagenome-genome-assembly--contig:-NODE-876-length-10870-cov-3.048776_pt1 | contig 10870 bp, 15 predicted proteins | sample MGYA00242633_ERZ504888 | MGnify/ENA primary metagenome ERZ504888 (study PRJEB26092, sample SAMD00036372) | human gut metagenome | host: Homo sapiens | study: EMG produced TPA metagenomics assembly of... | reverse complement strand
TGATGTGTGGCTGTTAAGGATGGATGTGGAAGAACTGTCAAAGGAAGATGAGATGTCAGAATATATGTTTCTTGGCTTAAGAAAGACTAAAGGCATAGATGTTAATGATTTTAAAGAGAAGTTTGGCTGTGATATATATGATGTATATGACAAACAGATAAAAGATAACATAGCTGCTGGACTGCTTGTAAAGAATGGTGATTACCTATATCTATCCCAGAGAGGAATAGATATAAGCAATACAGTCATGTCTGATTTTATATAGGTTTGAACTGCATAAGAAAATGTCGTGGAGTCAGTCCGGTGAATGACTTGAATTCCCGCTGGAAGTGGGCCTGGTCCGAATATCCCAGTCCGGATATATATCCGCTGTTATTCTGCCTGCGGTCTGATAACATATTGTATAGCACATTCTGGAAACGTATAATTTTACAGTAATCTTTAGGTGACATGCCTAGTACTTCGTTAAACATTCTTTGAATATGTCTTTCAGAATAACCAAGGCTTGTGGCAAGCTCAGATATGAGTATATTGCCATAAGCTTTTTTTATGATATCAGTGAGCGTTATCATATTATCAGGAATATAGCAGCATTGCTTGGCATTTTCAAGAAATGCCTTAAACATATGTATGTGTTTTTCAAAGCTGCTGCTTGTTTTAAAATCCTCTATAAGCTTGTATTCATATGAGCCTTCTAAAGGGGAATATTCGTATATTTCCCCTGTCATGCCTGAAGGGTAAGTGTCAGCATTGACCCCTTTTGCATAGTAGGAATATATATCATCAAAGCATACGCCAAAATAATGCTCATAGTTACCAAAATCATAAGTACGTTTTTTAACTACAGGTCCAATACAGTAGAATGATGACTTGTTATCTGTATGGTTATAGCCTATGATCCATTCTGTATGGGTAGATGGAACAAGAACAGAGTACATTGAATTTATAATATTTGCTGAAGTATTACTGACTGATTCATATATATACATATTTTCATGGACTTTAGTTGTACCATATTTGTTTATTTTAGTTAATGATTTAGTCTGGATATCAATGTCCGGGTTAAATAACATGGGCTGGTATATGTGATTGTTCATATGTAAACTCCTTTTGCTGCTTATGTTAAAAATAGAATTTATAAAATAATAATAAAGCAAATATTAAAAAAGTCAATAAATATGTCTGATTTTTTCAATAAATATTAAAAAATATATGTATAATAAACAACATAATTGAAAAACAAATAACACAAAGGCGTGTGATTACTTTATTAAATAAAGTGGTTGCATGTCTTTTTTATTTTATTACGTCGCGGGTAATTCATGTGTTATTCTGTATTTCAGTTGTCTTATGAAAACTGATCAACTTCATTAGACTTCCAAGAAAAGAATTAGGGAGGAAAAGGTTATGGCAGTAGAACAGATAACTAACTTGATAAGTGAGCAGACATTTGGAATCTGGTTCCTTATCGGTGCTGCACTGGTATTCTGGATGCAGGCAGGATTTGCAATGGTAGAAACAGGCTTCACAAGAGCTAAGAACGCAGGTAATATTATTATGAAGAATCTTATGGATTTCTGTATAGGTACAGTAGTATTCATAGTGATAGGTTTTAGTTTATTACTTGGTGAAGATTTAGCAGGTTTTATTGGAAAACCTGGATTTGATATATTTACGGCTTATGAGAGTTTTGATTTCTCAAGCTTTGTATTTAACTTAGTATTCTGTGCAACAACAGCAACAATAGTATCAGGAGCTATGGCAGAAAGAACAAAGTTCCTTTCATATTGTGTATATTCTGGAGTTATATCAGCACTTGTATATCCAATCGAAGCACACTGGATATGGGGCGGCGGCTGGTTAGCACAGTTAGGCTTCCATGATTTTGCTGGTTCATGCTGTATACATATGGTAGGTGGTATTTCAGCTATTATAGGCGCAAAGATACTTGGACCACGTATTGGTAAGTTTGTCAAGGATGAAAAAGGAAGGTAGTCAAGGTAAATGCGTTTCCCGGACACAGCATACCGCTTGGAGCGCTCGGTGTATTCATATTATGGTTCGGCTGGTATGGCTTCAACGGCGCTGCTTGCACTACAATCGAAGATCTTGGATCAGTATTTCTCACAACAACAATAGCACCAGCGGTAGCAACAGTAACATGTATGACATTTACATGGATTAAGTATAAAAGCCAGATGTTTCAATGTGTCTTAATGCATCACTTGCAGGTCTTGTTGCTATAACAGCTTCTTGTGATGTAACTGATGCAAAGGGTGCTCTTGTTATTGGTATTGTAGCTGGACTTCTTGTAGTATTTGGTGTATGGCTTCTTGATTATAAGCTGCATATAGATGATCCTGTTGGTGCAGTTGCTGTTCATATGATGAATGGTATCTGGGGAACAATCGCAGTTGGTCTTTTTGCAACAAGCAAGGCACCTGGATATGCAATAGCTATGGAAAATGGTGCTATCAAAGCAGAAGGCTTATTCTTTGGTGGTGGCTTCACACAGTTAGGACTTCAGTTATAGGTTTTGTAACAGTAGCAGCATGGGCAGTAGTATGTATGACAATTGTATTCCTTGCTATTAAGGCAACTATCGGACTTAGAGCTTCTAAGGAAGAAGAAATCAAGGGACTTGATATATGTGAGCATGGTCTTACAAGTGCATATGCAGGTTTTGAATTCGGTGCAGCAGGAATGCCGGATATAGATATAACATATGATGATGTTGTATCAGTTGGTTCAGAATCAGTTGAAAATGCAGTACCAGCTATGGTTAAGACATCTGAAATACCTGATGATAAGAAGATTACTAAGGTTGAAATCCTTATGAAGCAGGAAAGATTCGAGGCTTTAAAGAAGGCTATGAACGATATCGGTGTAACTGGTATGACAGTAACACAGGTACTTGGCTGTGGAGCACAGAAGGGTGCACCTGAATACTACAGAGGTGTTCAGATGGAGATGCAGTTACTTCCTAAGGTTCAGGTAGAGATGGTTATCTCAAAGGTGCCAGTTATGGATGTTATCAATGCAGCAAGAAAGGTACTTTACACTGGTCATATCGGAGATGGCAAGATATTCGTATATGATGTTGAAAATGTAGTAAAGGTTCGTACTGGAGAGGTTGGATATGATGCTCTTCAGGGTGAAGATGATTAAAATATTGGATTAGAGTTTATAAGGTGTGGATGCCAGAGAAATTTGGTATCCACACCTTTTTGTGTCTTATATTTGTTTTTGAGATAATAAAAATTATATGTTAGATTAAGTTGGCCTATAGACGATTGCAAAATGGATAAAAAAATTAGAAATGCGGTTTATTGACCGCTGGGGGGAATAGTTAATTGTATGATTATGAAGAAGGAGGAGAGTATTTATCAGATACGAAAACTACATTAACAGTGTTGGCCTATGAGTATTTGAAAATGTTGGAAATTTATAAATGATTGTATAATTACTTGGTATATAACAAGTAGGGAAAAGATATGAGAACGGATAAGATAGGTATTAATATTTCAAGGTTAAGAATTGAACGTGGAATTACGCAGGAACAGCTTGGCAGGGATATTGGACTGACAGCTTCTGCTATTTCAAATATAGAGTGTGGCAGGAGTGTGCCATCAGTGGATACTTTGTGCAGGTTTTCTGAGTTGTTTGGGGTTAAGGTCGACACCATATTATCTGATAAATCTGACTCAGACCTGAATAAGCTTGAAATGGAAGAAAAACTTGTTACTGTTGACAGATATTTATCTGAAATAAAAGAGATATCGGCTAATTACAGTATAGGTCATAGAAATTATGAGATTAGCAGGAAAGGAGGAGAAATAGTTTATAAAGCATCATCAAAGGAATAGATAAAACGTTAAATATGAGGAGGAAAACAGAGTGCACAGATTGAAAAGATGGATAAATGAAGAAGTTAGTTTTTATAAAGAACAATTAAAAGAGAGTCCACTTGAAACAATAGCTATATATCTTTCGTGGGTATTTGTAATTATTATTGGATTAATGGCAGTATTTGCATATATAAAATTTATTATTGATGGCGGATATCCTCTGAGTGTTGCCAGAGTTAAAGAAAATGGAGCTTTTGCCAGTGCTAATTTTACAAGTGGAACAACATATATAATATCTAATAATGTGGTTTGGATTATATTGGCAATAATTATTTGTATACAGACCCTGGTTTCAATTATTTTAATGTTTGCGGAAAAAGTAATATGGAAATGGATATTGTTTATTATAGATATAATTGCAATGGTATTTTGTGTTGTAAAAATATCAACGAATTACAATTATTTTGCAAATCATGATATGGGATTAATATATGCGGCTGTTCTGCTTATTACAATTATAGTTTTCTTTAAACTTCTTATAGATAGTGATGGCAGTTATGTATTTCTTGCAGAAGGATTAGGATTAGCAGCATATCTTATTATACTGGCGCTAATTTTATTATTGGAAAATATAGTGGCGATTGGTGCATTAGCAGGAGCGATTATAATTGTAGGAATAGTGGCTGCTATATTAATATTTGGTAATAGTTCAAATGAGAGTGCAGGAAGTACATCTTCTGGAAGTGGAGGTTCGACCTCATATAAAAGTTCATCAGGTAATGTTGGTGTGAAAAGCAGAAAGCCAGATAAAAAAACGGCTAATACACCAGCTTATAAAAAAGATAGTAACCCTAACCATCATTATATTGCAAATTATAATGAAATATTGGGCATCAAGCTATATAAGGTTCATGGTGATATGGGAGATTATATTGAATTAGATAACACAATGGTGGAGAAAAAGATATGTAGTCTTGCAGATGCAGAAAGTGGAAAAACATAAATTTTATAGAGAAGAATCAGGAAAAAGAAATCAGAGTTCAAGAAATTCCATGGAAATAAAACATAAGGGGGACACATTGTGAAGAAGAAAATAATAATAGGCATATCGGCATCAGTAATAGTTATTGTGGCAATAGCTGCAGGCATTGTAACTGGAATTTCATCGAAGAAAAAAGCAGTAATGATATAAATGTTTCGTGTAAGGCAGCAGTGACTAAAAATGAGGATATAACATGTTATGACTGGCTTAAGAAGTTATGCAATAAGATGGGCGTTGAAGCAGATGATTACAGAAAAGCGGCTAAGGAATATGGATATATTACAGATAGCGATGAATTTAGTAATGATGACATAGCATCAGGCGGATTTATGGCTCTTACTTCAATGCGTGCAATGGGCGAAGGCAAAATGCAGATATATCTTGGAACTGATGATGAAATATCAGATAATACCAATATAGAGCTTGCAATTAATAATAACCTGATAGCAGAAGATTCGCTTGATAGAGGATTTTCTGACCAGGAGGCTGATGGTATTCTTGATAAATTTGATGATTTATATTATGGAGAATTCTGGCCTGAAGATATTGAAAATGTTTCTTATAAAGAAAATATTTCTCAGCTTCAGTTTTTTGATATTAAAGATTATAAAGAAGATGAAAATATTATATATATAGATGAAAGTGCATCCAAAAATCTGAAAAAAGGTGACACATTTGTATTTGATTATATGGGCGAGAAAATTGCAAAGAAAATCGTTGAGGATATGGGAAATGGTACATTTTCATTGGAAGACCCTGAGATAGACGAGGTATTTAATACTCTTATAGTTTCAGATTCGGCAAGCATAGGAATTGACGATATTATTAGTTACTATGGACTTGATAATGTGAAGGTGTCGGCTGGAAAGCCTGTAACTATGCTGACAGCAGATGTGTCTGGTAATATCCATTCCAAGGGATTCTCAATAGAGGCAGCGGTAAATGATGATAATGAACTTGAAGTTACATTGACAGATAATGATACGGAGGCAGAATACGAGCTTCCTATTAAACAGAAGCTTAATAAAAAATGTGAGAATTTCTCTATAAAATGGGACGTTAATAATATAAATGTAGGAGCACAGGTTAAATATACTCTTAAGAGTGGGTTAAAATATGCATCTGTAGGTGTTGATATTGATTCAGAGATTTCAGGAGAAATCGGAGTTGAAGGTGATTTTTCAGATGGAATCCTTTTATGTCAGACACCTGCACTTATTGGTAGTAATCTTGTTGCAGTAAATGTAGCGTTATATATTGTTCCAGCAGTAGATGGTTCAGTTAATCTTAAAGTAGAAGTGCCATATTATGCAGGAGTATCATATGAAAAGGGAAAGGCGTGAATGGAACAATGGGGCTTCGTTCATCTATGCAGACATCAATTGAGGCAGAAGGAACAATGGGATTGTATTTCAGGACAGCACCAATGCTTGTAACAATGAGATCTATTCCGTTGTTAGATGCAGAACTTGATATAGGTGCAGAAGCAGAAGCAACACGAACTGGCAGACCGAATGGACAGATATGTTCTGATGTTAATGTTAAGTGTCCTGTTTTCATAATTGGAGTTGGTGATGAAAGTGTTAAATATAAGAATAAGAAATCACTTCTTTGTACAATGGATATAAGTAAGAGTTGTGAATTTACATCATTTGCAAGAAGCAAATCACTTCATTATGAAAGACTTGCTGATGGCACGAAGCAGTTTGTGAAGGAATGTACATATAATGAGCAGCCAGAAGATGATAAGCCAAAGGGAAGTGAGGCAAGTGCAGAAGCACCAACACAGGAGCAGGTAACACAAGGAACAGATGTAAAAGAATCAGGGCCGCTTCATACATATAAGACGAGAATGGCAGAATATTTCCCGGAGCAGACGACATTTTATTTTGATTATCCGGATAATTGGACAGTGGTATCAGAGCGGGCTAATGCGAATACAGAAGTTGTTATAATTCAAAACGATAATGGAGTTCAGATTGAATATATGGCACGAGATGATAAATTTGGAACAGAAATTATGGGTAATATTATGGTAGAAGCTAAAAATGATGTTGTATCAAAGCCAAGGTATAACTCTGGCGGAGAATTGGTGATAGTTAAGACAAAGGACTATAAAGAATATTCAAGAACTTCACCTGATGTAAGGGAATATGATGATGGTGCAGAAAGATATGCATTGATGCCAGTTTCTACAAGTTATTCAATATGTCACACAGGAATTTATTTAGGCTGTTATTTTGAAGCACCTAAAGAACAATGTTCTCTTCAATACCAAGCAAAAAATTAACAGATAAAGACAGAGAGGAAATAATTGCAATATTAGAGTCATTTAGAGATACTCCTTAAAGACAATTTGTGGTACTAATCAGCCTATATTATCAGGTCGTGAAAACTAAGATAAAGGACTTGAGGGGAAGGAGGATTATGAACGAATTTAATGACAACAGACAGGTGTATTCTTATTCGATAAGGGGAACATATGTAATATTTCCTTTAAAGTATGAAAGCAGTCTTAACCTAACAGAGCTTACTATTGATGGAGTAGAAAATGCGGATTTTTCATCATATGATATGTCAGATATTCTTGCAAGAAGATGTAGGAAAGAAAACGGTTTTGTCAGAAGATACATTTTAAATTCATGCATTGATGATGTACATTTTTCAGATGGTAAAATATTGGCAGTTAATGAGAGCCAGTTATATGTATTTAATAACAAAATAGCATTTTTCACGGTGCTTGTTACATATGACAATGCTGACGCGGGTTACATCGATAAGCTGATTAATCCGGGCTATGTACAGAATTACAACCGCAGTTTTGAAGAAAATGTAATTAAAGCTGTAAGTAATATTTCAATAGGCGGGGTCAGTAATATATTCAGATTATATGTTGATGATATGAAACTGGCAGTGAAAGAGACATATCTTTTTAATGTGGCACTTGTAAGCAGGCGTTTTAATGAGTTGGAAACTATTGAAAGAATTACATTTAACGAACATAAATTAATAGACATTTCGCGTGATTTTTCGGATCCTTCAGAAAAGGATGTAGCATATACATACGGCGCGAAGGATACTAATATGTGTTCATACAGATGGGGTGCATGCATTACATCACAGTCAATATCATATGTGTACGCAACAGATGTTATGACAGCGGCAAATATTGCAGAGCAGTCAAGAGATGATGTATTTCTTACAATGCTGGTTTTACACCAGAAAAGTACATGCATGCTGGTTAATGAAGGAATTCAGAATACTCTGATTGACATAAACGTCAGAGTCTTAAGTATTTCAGAAAAGTGAAAATGCTTAAAAAGAAGCGTTGGAATTTCGTGCTTCAGGTACGCTTGCATCATCGCAGGTATCACGCTGGAATAATGTCTGCGAAACATACAGATGTCTGTTAGCTGTTAATGGAATTGATGAAGCACTTGAAGAAATCGAGCAGAAGGTTGAACTCATAAGGGACGAACAGGAGAGAAAATCTTCTGATATGCAGAATTATGTGGCAACTGTCATAGCAGTATTTGGCTTGATTTCGATTGTTGCGTCTGTATTATCGATAGTTGATCTGGTAAATAGCGGTTCAACAGACATAGTAGCAGCTCTTGGAGTTTCGTGCATAGGAGTTGTGTTGTTTGTGTTCTCGTGGTTGATTTTGATGTTGAAGAAATAATGGAGGGATTTACAATGTGTATGACGAATGACATTGATAAGATTAGAGAAATTACTGGATATGAGCCGGGAAAAGCGTTTATTTATGGTTTTAATGAAGATGGTAGAATGCGTAGAGAGTGTGTTGAAACCTATGGAGTGGATACTCCAGGAGAACCAGTAGTTTATGACACGAAAACTAAAAATTTTCATATTTTTCCAAGTGATTTGAAAATAGCTGATACAATTTCAGAAAGCGAAAAAAAATTAAGACTAGATGTTTATAATTATTTTATTGAATACTGCAATAATAATAAAGAGACTTTTGATGTTTTCAAAAGTAATACTTCTAAACCGCGTGAGAAATTACAATTGTCTAAAGAAGATAATTATAAAAATAAGATGGTAATAGATGAAATAAAAGGTAAAAAAACAGGGGAAGGAAGCGGTAACGGTAAATTGAGTCAGGTAACGAGAGGCTTATATAAATATTTACCATTTTATTACAATGGGAAAATATATAATATCAATTTTATGAGATTTTATATAGATAAAGATAATAAGGTTAATTGCATTTTTAAACAAATACAATTTGATAGAACAAATAAAGAAAATATCAATGAAGATGGCATTTGTTATCCGAAAACATATCAAAATCATGTAAATAAACTTGATAAGCTTATTCAGGATAATAAAGGAAAGAACTTTTGTTATAATCCACCTGTAGCATATGATGATACAGAAGGAATTGTAAAAGAATTTGTTAGATTTGTAAAAAAATGTGAGGGATATGATACAAAATAGTATTGTATGCACATCAAACATATTTAAGTAAAACAAAATAATAAACCTAAAGGTGAAAAAACCCGACCTCTCCGACATTATAATAAATAATAGACGAGAGGTCATCTTGTCTGAACACAAAACACCATATAAAAGAGAGGATAACAGCCACACGAAAGGAGCTTATTAATGAAAAGAAGAAATCAATACATAAGCCAGCTCGGAGTATCGAGAAGAATTTATGGTGGTAATTTTGTTACCGAGAAAAAGCTGTACAGAATGTGTCAAAGATATCGATATGGATTTGATTATCGCGACATTTTTAATATGGATATGTCATTTGCAGAATGGTTATACTCACATATGCGAATGTATAAGGATAATAGTGTTCATGATGATACTATGGCTACTGTAACATTTAATGGCAAAGAATACACCATACAAGAGGCGGTGGATTGGATTATTGAAAATACTGGGAAATTTATCAGGTATGGTTATTATTTGGATACACATTTTGATTACATAACAAGATATCCTCTTATCGGGGAAATGATGAGTAAATTTAATCCGGCTGTCAGAATGTATTTACAGGAGTATGAATGGCTTGAAGATAATGAGTGTCAAATAACGGATAATTTTATTAAGGCAGGCGGACTATTTATTGAGATAATGCAATATTGCTGGTTGTAGGAAACAATGTCTATAGATAAGGAGAATCACAATGGCAATTAAATTTAAAGAGATAAGAAAATTTCTGGCAAGAAACACAAGATTATCAATCTGCTTTGAAGATGGGGATTATCATAATTATCTGTTGATATCTGATATTCCGTCTTTGGAATATGATGAGTTATATGTTTATGGAGTAGGAATGACTGATGTGGAGTTTTCGCTGGATATTTATTCAGAACCAGATGAAATAAATAGGGAAGTAACTATATCTGGTAGGGGTTTTACAATGCAGCCGGCGATAGAGATAGTATTATCTGATAAGCCACGGGATATTGAAAGAAACATTTGTGATAGTCTGACATTTAAAGATTTAAAGCCTTATTTACAGATTGGCAGATGGTTTAATATTGTCAATAAGCTGGACTGGTCAGGTGAATCATATGAGTATAGAAAAAACATTTTCAGAAAAATATGACAGTATGTATGTGTATGGCATAGGAATGGAGAATAACCCTGATTTAGAAGAAACATATAAAGAATTAAAATATGACACTCATCTTAAGAAAAGAATGGTGCTGGTGCTTTCAGACAAACCAAGACGGAACTAAACATAGAAAAAATACATTTGAACATAGCAGGTAAATGTGAAAAAGAGGTGGACATATATTTATGGATATTACAATAGATGATAATAGAAATGTATATGTGGTTTCGGATATTCATAATAATGCAGATGGATTTAAAAGGCTGTTAAAGAAGATACAGTTTAATGAGAATGATTTGCTGATTATTGATGGAGATATATTTGACCGTGGAGATAAGCCAGTTGAGCTGTATTTTGAAATATTAAAATATCCCAATATAC
>ENA-OQOA01000875-OQOA01000875.1-human-gut-metagenome-genome-assembly--contig:-NODE-875-length-10871-cov-2.812453_pt1 | contig 10871 bp, 10 predicted proteins | sample MGYA00242633_ERZ504888 | MGnify/ENA primary metagenome ERZ504888 (study PRJEB26092, sample SAMD00036372) | human gut metagenome | host: Homo sapiens | study: EMG produced TPA metagenomics assembly of... | reverse complement strand
GAAATTAAAGGTTTTAGTAAGTACAATAGTTAGCATCATGATATGGCCGGCAAGTATTACGGCACAAAGTGAATTGATTCCAATGATAGAAATACCTGCGGGAAATTTCTATATGGGAACTTTGGGTGGAGATGAAAATTATGATGAAGCGCCTATGCATAAGGTGCACATATCTAAACCGTTTAAAATGGGACTGACCGAAGTGACTAATGCGCAATATGAATTGTTCTGCCCCGAACACAAGTCGCTGCGTGGTAAAAATGGTTTTTCAAGTGAAGATGACGAAGCGGTGGTGTTCGTAACTTATCAAGATGCCGTTGCCTTTTGTGACTGGTTGACTCGGAAAGAAGGAAAAACTTATCGTCTGCCTACCGAAGCTGAATGGGAATATGCGTGTAAGGCAGGTCGTTACTGGAACTTCTATATGGATGACAAGCTTCCTGCCGCCTGGCAAAAGAATCAAGTGATAACGGCTACTCTAAAACCCTTGTCTTTGAGAGTGGCACAAACTCCTCCCAACGACTGGGGTCTATATGATATGTGTGGAAATGTGGAGGAGTGGTGTTTGGACTGGTATGGACCATATATAGACAAGGAACAGACTGATCCTGTCGGCTATTCGGACGGTATAGCACGTGTGACCAGAGGAGGTAGTCATAATACACCGGTGAAATATCTCCGTTCGGCAAACCGTATGGCTATGTTGCCAGAGGATAAACATGCAATGACGGGCTTTCGGGTGGTACAGGCAGAGTATCCGCAGACCGCTCCGCTTTCTCAGCCAAAAGATGAGTATGTTGTGTCTCAGATAAAATGGGATTGGGCCTCTCAATATATCACGGAACCTGTCTTCACTGCTCCTTTGGTTTATGTGCATGAACCGGATGCGCATAGTGGAACGCCTTTTTTCAAACATAATCATCAGCCGGCATTGACTTGGTGTGATAATGGAGATTTGTTAGCTGTGTGGTTTTCTACCAATGAAGAAAAAGGGCGTGAGATGGTGGTGCTCTCTTCGCGTTTGCGTGCCGGAAGTAGTGAATGGGAGAAGCCCCGTATGTTTTATCAGATAGCTGATCGTAACTTGACCGGAACTGCATTATTGAATGACCATCAAGGGACTCTTTATCATATTAATGGAGTGGAGGCGGCCGGACATTGGCAGAATTTGATGATGACTTTGCGTACAAGTACAGATAATGGACAAACTTGGAGTAAACCTCGTATTATTGCTCCAGAACATACGAGACGCCATCAAGTGATAGCCGGAACCTCTATTACAAAGGAAGGCTGGTTTGTTCAGGCTTGTGATGCCGGACCAGGTGGAAGAGACGGGGCGGCTGTTCATATCAGTAAGGATAAAGGAAAAACTTGGACGGATCCATGGGATGGAGCATCTTTGCCTGATTTTAAAGAAGGGGGTACAGGTACCACTATCGCTGGAATCCATGCCGGAGTGGTGCAATTGAAGGATGGCAGATTGATGGCATTGGGGCGTAATAATAGTATTCGTGATAAAGAAGGACATCTACGTATGCCCATGAGTGTGTCTGATGATATGGGTAAGACTTGGCATTATTCCGCTTCGGAATTTCCCCCCATTGATGGAGGACAACGGCTGGTATTGATGCGTTTGAATGAAGGTCCTATTTTACTGATATCTTTTACTGAGCATCCTTATCGTACTCCGAAGGAGGAGCGTGGTATGATGTTTACTGATAAGTCAGGAAAGTCTTTTAAAGGATATGGCATGTATGCTGCTTTGTCATACGATGAAGGTAAGACTTGGCCTGTAAAACGTTTGTTGACTGACGGTACTTATCGTTTTCTTAATGGTGGAGCTTGGACTCAGTTTTTGAAATGGATGAGGGTCATGCCGAACCTCGTGGTTATTTGGCTGGAACACAAACACCCGATAATATGATCCATTTGATAACAAGTCGCTTCTATTATAAATTTAATTTAGCTTGGTTGAAAGGAAACGAAAGTATTATATCTCCTCAATCTTTGTCTGACTAAAGGACGTAGAATGCATATATCCAATACTTTGTATTGTCTTACTTTCGTTTTTCTAGTTGTATTGTTTGTTGTAAATGAAAGTAATCGAAATAAAATAAAGTAAAATAATGCAAAATAATTTTTGTTTTCCGAAAATATTTCTACTTTTGCAATGTGTGATTTAAGATATTATGATTATGGCGCACGCTTAAAGAGAACACAAAAAGAATTATTAAATCTAAAATGATTATTTGTTAACCCAGGAAAGTATGGAAAATGTTCAGAAAACAAGGCGTTTGTTTGCAAGCGCATACGGTTGCAAAGCCAGCCGTTCTTTTCTTATTTGGGGATTGTCGGCCGCAATGTCTATAAGTGTTATACCGATGATGGCTGAGATTTCTGTTGGTGAGAAAAACTATGATAATCAAATTGTTAGCCAGACAAAGACTATAACCGGAACCATTATTGATGAAACAGGTGAACCTATGATTGGGGTGTCGGTTTTAGTTCAAGGGACTACTACAGGGGCAGTTACAGATTTGGATGGTAAATTTACATTGGAAGTTCCCGCAAACGCTACATTGGAGTTTCCTATATCGGATACAAGAACTCAAAAATGTAAAAAGTCGGTAGCCAAAATACGTTTGCCATTAAGATGGAGAGTGATAATGAGGTGCTTGATGAAGTGGTAGTAATTGGTTATCAGACTATTAAACGTAAGGACTTGACTGGTTCTGTTGCTTCTGTTAGTGGTAAAACCGTGTCTGTTATGCCTGTTTCTAATGTAGCACAGGCTATGCAAGGTAAACTTCCTGGTGTGAACATTACCTCACAAGATGGACGTCCTGATGCGGCAATTTCTATTCGTGTGCGAGGAGGAGGTTCCATTTCGCAAAGTAATGAACCTTTGATTTTAGTAGATGGTGTAACTGTGAATTCTTTAAATGATATTCCGTCTGATCAAGTGGAAAGTATTGATGTGCTGAAAGATGCTTCTTCTACAGCTATCTATGGTGCGCGTGGTGCCAATGGTGTAATTCTTGTGACTACAAAGGGAGCGAAAGAAGGAAAGGTTTCGGTTTCTTATAATGGCTATGTTAAATTCAATACTCCGACTAAATACTTGGAAACATTAGATCCTTATGATTATTTGTCATTTGTTTGGGGAAATGCCGCCGCCAGTGGCGATGCATATCGTTTGCCATTTGAAAAATTATATGGTATTGGTGATTATTTGGGTAGTAATACAGAGGGTATAGAAAGCTATCGTAACACCAAGAATTATAACATCCAAAAAGATGTGTATAATAGTTCTGTATCCCATAATCATGATTTGTCTGTTAGTGGAGGTACTGAAAAAACAAAGTCTTGTTTGCGATGAACTATATGGATGAGCAAGGTATGAAACTTAACTCTTATGCAAAGCGTGGAGGTGTTTCGTTGAAGATTAATCAGAAATTACGTGATAATTTAGATATTAATCTGGATACTCGTTATAGTGATATGCGTACTATGGGAGATGAAGGAACAACTAATGGTTCCGGCTCATTGCTTTCATCTTCTTATCGTTTTCGTCCGATTGCTACTCGTGATATTTTGGGGGACTTGAATGCTTTGCGTGAAGGGAATATGGAGATGTATGGTCGTCAGTCTACCTGGGATACTTATAGTCCTGTGGCTCGTATCGGAGATTATGATCCACTATATATTAAACAAAGACTTCGTGGTACTTTATCTTTAAATTGGAGATTGTTTGATGGTTTTGCTTATCATACTGACTTTACTTTAAACCAATCATGGGAACAAGATAAGATTTGGGGGGGAGCTATTTATAATAATTATTTGGATGACGAAACAGGAGCCAAAACTATATGCGGGAAATGTGGAATATACAAAGCGTGACAGTTGGGGACTGCGTTGGACGAATACAATCAGTTATGACTTCAATTTTTTACCTAAACAGCATCGTTTGAATATTCTGTTGGGACATGAAGTTACAGACTCCGGAGGTAGTAAAATGTCAATTTCAGCTAGTCACTTTCCCTCTAATTTTACAAAGGATAATGCATTTGCCATGATTAACCAATATGATGCAGATCATGGAACAAGTAAATTTTCTTCTGGAGTAGATATTCCCGGACGTATTCTCTCATTCTTTGGTCGTGCTAATTATACATTGATGGATCGTTATTTGTTTACTGTGACATTCCGTGCCGATGGCTCTTCTAAGTTTTCCCCCCGAACACCGTTGGGGGATATTTTCCTGCTGCGGCTTTTGGATGGCGCCTTTCTGAAGAAACTTTCATGGAAGGGACGAAAGACTGGTTAGATAACTTGAAAGTCCGTTTGTCTTATGGTACGGTAGGTAATGATGGTATCAGCTCAGATTTATGGTCACAAACGTGGACTTCTGAAACAGATTTACGATATCAATATATACTAAATAACCAGTATTCATCTTCTTATGATCTTTCAACGGAACAAATGGCAAATAAAAATCTAAAATGGGAAACAACTATTACACGTAATTTTGGTTTCGATTTCGGATTTTTAAAGAACCGTTTGTGGGGATCTTTGGATTTATATTGGAATACAACAAAGGATTTGCTGATGTTGACTTCGCTTCCGGGGATTACCGGATTCACATCTACGTATGATAACATTGGTCAGACTAGTAATAAGGGAATTGAGTTTTCTTTGTCAGGTGTGATTTTTGAAAATAAAGATTGGAATATTACGGCTGGTATGAATATAAATTTCAATAAGGGTAAGGTCGATAAGTTGGCAGAAAATGTAACAGGTTTATATGGCTCTAGTTGGTGTGGCAGTAGCAGTTTTCCGGGTGAGGATTATATTTTACAGGAAGGCAAACCTGTGGGTATGGTCAGAGGTTTTATATATGATGGCTTTTATACTACAGATGACTTTAATTATGTAAACGGACAATATATATTGAAAGAGGGCGTGGCAGATTTAGGTTCTTTTATTAATCCTGTACATGGGGTGGACCGTCCGTCCGGACAAAATGCCTATCCGGGTCTTCCGAAATTTTAGGGATATGGATAATAGTGGCAGCATTGATGAGAAAGATGTTACCATTATTGGTGATATGAATCCTGTTCATACAGGTGGTTTCAATATCAATACAACTTATAAAAATTTTGATTTAGGATTGTATTTTAATTGGAGTTATGGTAATGATGTGTATAATGTGAATAAAATCGCTTCCTTGTACGGCGCAAAAGAAAAAGGGGAGTATATGAGAATAAACTGGTTTTATGAAAGACTCCTATAAGATTTATGACGTGGTAGATGGGAAATTAGTTCGTCTCACTACTCCTGAGCAATTAAATGCAGCTAATGTAAATGCTAATTTTACCATTACCTTATAGTGAAAATGGGGTTACTTCCAGTATTGCTATTGAAGATGGTTCTTATTTGCGTCTGAACACGTTGACATTGGGGTATTCATTGCCCGATAAGGTTTTGCATAAGGCTGGTTTGAGTAAATTGCGTATTTATGGAACAATCTATAATTTGTTTACCTTAACCGGTTACTCAGGTCTGGATCCTGAAGTTAGTGCTAATACCTCTCAGAATAAGGCGAAATACCCTACAGTAGGATTGGACTGGGGTACTTATCCTAGAGCACGTTCGTTTGTGGTTGGTTTAAATCTTGCTTTCTAATCAAAAAAACAAATCATTAAATTAATTATTATGAATAAATTAGCAACATATATATCTGCATTGGCACTATGCTGTTCCTTTGCTCAATGTAGTGATTATCTGAATACTTCTTCACCGGAGAACACTGGAGATGAGTTTGTAACCTCTTCTACTTCCGAAACTTTTAAAATCCTGTCTTGGTGTTATGCTAATTATCGGCAGAATTGTATTATGGGAGCTTATCGTTGGAATGATCCCATTGGCTCAGACTCTGAAATATATCCGGAAATAGGCTCTTTAAATAATGCCAACGCTAGACTATTACCGGAATTGTTAAGTGTAAATGCTGGTGGTTCAGGCTTCAACGGGCTTTATACTACGATTGCACGTGCATCTAAGGTAGCGGAATTGGTAGCTGATAAACCTGCATTTCAAGATGCTGTGGCAGCAGGAAAAGTAAATGATTGGACTCAACTTTATGGTGAGGCTTTAACAATGAAGGCTTTCTGCTATTTCGATTTGGTAAAACATTATGGTGATGTACCTTATGGATATGAAAATAACAATGTGGAAGATTATTCATTGACTTCCCGTTTTGAAATTTATGATAATCTTATTGAGATATTGAAGGAGGCAGAAGCATTGATGTATCCACTGGGAGAAGGTGGCATTACTGCTGAACGTTTTTCCAAGGGGTTTGCTGACGCGTTGTTAGGACAGATAGCTCTTTATTCCGGTGGATATCAGACAATTCGTACAGATGTGCCCGGTTTGTATGGTGACGTACAGTTTACGACAAAAGGAAAAGAAGAACTAGGATGTGTCTATGCTCGGCGCAATGATTATCTAGATTATTATAAGATTGCCGAGAAGTATTTTCAGGCTGCTTTGAATAATAAAGGGACGGCTGCTTTAGTTACGGTTGATGACCGGAGTTATGCGAATAACCCGTTTCAGCGTCATTTTCAATATACTCATGATCTGGCTCTGAGCCCAGAATCTATTTTTGAAGTAGGTAATATACAAGGGGGACAAAGTGGGCAGACTACTACCAGTGAATATTCTTATGCTTTTGGACGTCCGTCCAGTGGTGGTAGTAATCAGGCTGCGCCTTGCAAGTCGTTTGGGGCGTTACGTATTATTCCCTCTTTTCTATTTATGGTGAGTTTGAAGCAGGTGATATGCGTAGAGATGCTAGTGTGACTGTTACTGGTAGTAAAGGTGATGGCAATGAAGCTCTGTTGTCTTTTACTCCGGGGTAGCAAGTTGGATGGGGGAATTGCTATTAATAAATGGGATGAGAATCGTATGAATCCTCCTTATACTACATCTCAACGTACTTCGGGAATGAATTGGCCGGTGTTGAGGCTTGCTGATCTTATTTTGATGCAAGCGGAGGTCAAAGCGGAATTGGGAGCGGAAGGAGAAGCAATCCAATTACTTAACCAAATCCGTCAACGTGCATTTGGGAATTCTGAACATGCTATTTCAGCTTCAGGTGAGGCTTTGAAGGAAGCTATTTTGCAAGAACGCAAATTAGAACTTCTAGGTGAAGGGACTCGTCGCTGGGATTTGATTCGTTCTGGTAAGTTTGTGGAAAAAGCTTTAGCTGTTCGTGCAGAAATGACGGAGATGGTTAATGATTTGCAAACAAAAGGATATCATGAATTTGCTAATGGTAATGTGATTTCGAATTATGTATATACTAAGAAAGTGTATTTAAGTTCACCGCTGACTTTTGATCCAGAGGAGTCGAATCCGGCTCTGTATCCGGGATGGAGAGGTCAATATGATTATAGCACTACTCCGGTAAAAGTTACTGGAACAGACCATAATCTGGCTATTGAGGGGCTGTTTAATTATATAGATCCCGATGGTGCTGAAGCAAAGAAATTGCTTGACGAGGGTTATATACAGGATGATTGGGGAGTGACATTGGTGAAATATGCTGATCATTATACAAATAGCAATTTGTTGCCGGGAATAAAGGAAGGCAATGTTCCTCCCAGATATTATTGGCCTATTCCATTTGAAACGCTGAGCAAGTCTAAAGGCAAGATAACGAACGGATATGGCATGGCACAAGAATAAAGAGTATATATGAAAAACATTTTATCTATTTGCACATTTTTATTGGCCTTTGGGACGCTTCCTTTATGGGGGCAGTCCCAAGACCCTTTGAATGAGGATCAGACTACAGTACACATTCTTGAGGGGGATAATTCAGACCCTTCTATTGTTCGTTATGGAAAATCTTATTATCTGGTTCATTCTTCCTTTGTTTATACCCCGGGACTGGTAGTTTACAAATCGGATGATTTAGTAAACTGGACTCCGTGTTCTACAGCTTTGACTACTTTTACAGGAGATATCTGGGCTCCGGATATTGTGGTTCATAACAATCGTTTTTATATCTATTTCCCGACCTTGAATGGAAAAGGGAGAAAGACCAATATGGTAACTTGGGCTGATAGTCCGGAAGGTCCGTGGAGCACTCCGATAGATTTGAAAATAGGAGGTATTGATCCGGAGCATGTGGTTAGTGAGGATGGAAAACGTTATCTGTTGCTCAGTTCTGGCGCTTTATATCCGTTGTCGGATGACGGATGCTCTATTACAGGAGAACCGGTCAGAATTTATAAGGAATGGGAAATACCGGAGGAATGGGATATAGAAGGAGTTTCCATGGAAGGTCTGAATGTGAAAAAAGTAGGAGAGTACTATTATTTATTTGCGGCCGAAGGGGGGACGGCAGGTCCTCCCACCAGTCACATGGTAGTACAGGCACGTAGTAAAAATATAATGGGCCCTTGGGAGAATGCTCCTTTCAATCCGCTTCTTCGTACGGAGTCCCGTAATGAAAAATGGTGGAGTAAAGGGCATGGCTCTATTGTTGATACGGAAGATGGACGGTTATTTATGATTTTCCATGCTTATGAAAACGGATTCCAGACATTGGGGCGTCAGACCCTTTTACGTGAACTGGTCCAAAAAGAAGATGGATGGTTACATTTGAAAGAAGGAGCCATTTCTTTACCTGCACCGGAACGTTTGAAATTATCTGGTATAAAAGATTTTGTATGGCAGACGTGCCGGGAACATAACTTAAATGATCGGTTCCGGATTACTCCTGATAAAATCAGTATAGAGGCAAAGGGGAATACTCCAAAAGAAGGATCTCCCTTGTTAGCACGCACCAGTGCTCATAAATATGAAGTGGAGGCTTGTTTTGAACTGAAAGGTGAAAATACATCTGCCGGATTGGTGGCTTATTATGATGAGAATTATCATTTTTGGATTTTGGTTTTAATCATAAGCAGATGCTTCGTTATCGGCGTGGACAAGTAAGCCGTACGGAATCAAAAATTACCTCAAGCAAACCAATGTGGAAAAGATGTGGTTACGTTTGCGGAATGATGCTAATGTATTGTCGGCCTGGTACAGTGTCGATGGTAAAAAATGGCATAAGTATCCATGGGGATTTGAGATATCGGGAGTACATCATAATACGGTATATGGTTTCTTGTTTGTTCGCCCAGGTATTTTTGCCGGTGGTGACGGGCAGGTGGAAGTAACAGATTTTGTTTTGAGAAATCTTGATTGATGCGTTGTTTAACTGGAATTTAATGATTGAATTGCTTATGAAATATTGCTGCTCTTTTTATTGTTATTGCTTTTTGGGATTTCCGGTGGATTTGCCCAAGATAAGGTGGAGTGTTGGGGACGTTATGAAATCTCCCTGCCTGCCAAAGTAAAGGGGAACCCTTTTGATATTGAGCTTACGGCAACGTTTAGCGGACCGGATACTACATTGACTGTACGTGGATTCTATGACGGAAATGATACCTTCAAAATTCGTTTTATGCCTGTGAACCAGGGAGTATGGTCGTACGTGACGCAGAGTGAGATTTCGGTGCTGAATGAGGTGAAAGGGCGGATAGAATGTATTGCTCCGGGTAAAGGAAATCATGGCCCAGTTAAAGTGGATGGAACTTATAATTTTAAATATGCTGACGGAACGCGTTATTATCCAGTTGGAACTACTTCTTATGATTGGATGCATGTGGCAGGTAACCAGCCTGATCAGACAGTGAAATCATTGGAGCTATCCAAGTTCAATAAAATCAGGATGCTGTTTTTTGTGCAAAACTTTGATCCGGATTATCCTGAACCCTCCATGTTTCCTTTTGAGATAAAGAAGATAACAAAGGATGAAAAGGGAAAACCTGTGTATGAATGGGATTTCACCCGCTTCAATCCTGCTTATTTTGCTCATGTGGAAGCATGTGTGGATAAATTGGCCAGAATAGGAGTAGAGGCTGATTTGATTCTTTTCCACCCTTATGATGGTGGCCGTTGGGGATTTGACAGAATGCCTTTGGAAGCCGGTGTCCGATACTTGAAGTATCTGACAGCCCGTATGAGTTCATTTCGCAATATTTGGTGGTCATTGGCCAATGAATATGATTTTTTGAGAGAATTAAAACCGGAATATTGGGATACTTTTACACATACGGTAGTAGAGAATGATCCTTATTCCCATTTATGCTCCATTCATACTTATACAGCTAAGTATTATAAATATTGGGAACCTGAATACACTCATGCCAGTATACAGGACCAGGCACCTGTGGAGGGATTTGGAAGAGCGGCTACGGTGAAAAACATTTATAAGAAACCGATTATTTTTGATGAGGTATGTTATGAGGGTAATATGGATAACCGATGGGGAAGCTTGAGCGGTCAGGAATACCTTTATCGCTTGTGGCAAGGATTGATTGTGGGGACTTACGTGACTCATGGAGAATGTTATATGGATGATCCTAAAGATTATTCTCGTGACTTTTTGGCTGTGGGAGGAACTTTTCAAGGGGAATCCTGGAAGCGCATTGGCTTTACAAGACAGATTTTGGATGCACTCCCTAATCCTCTACATTTATGTGATAGCAGTTGGGACCCTTATACTTCGACTGCCGGAGAAAATTATTATATGATTTATCTGGGCAAGGAAATAAAACCGGAATGGGCATTTGATTTACCGGTAAAAACGCTTTTTATCCACGTTTGAAAGAAGGAGTACGTTTTAAAGTGGAAGTCATTGATACTTGGAACATGACGATAGCCGAATGGCCTGTCGTTTTTGAAACGACTGCTCCTGTAAAGGATAGGGTGTATGATAAAATCAAGGAAGAGTAAGACTGCCTGCA
>ENA-OQOA01000873-OQOA01000873.1-human-gut-metagenome-genome-assembly--contig:-NODE-873-length-10897-cov-2.613649_pt1 | contig 10897 bp, 17 predicted proteins | sample MGYA00242633_ERZ504888 | MGnify/ENA primary metagenome ERZ504888 (study PRJEB26092, sample SAMD00036372) | human gut metagenome | host: Homo sapiens | study: EMG produced TPA metagenomics assembly of... | reverse complement strand
AGCTGTCTGCGGATCTGAGCGATATTTCAGAAGAAGATGCAGACTGTATGATCCGTACCATCGAGAAATTTTACCAGATCATGTGCGAGAGGAGGACTCATTATGACAAATGATAAAGCAGATTTTACGCAGGGAAGTATTTTGAAAAACTGGTCGCCTTTATGATGCCCGTTCTTGGCGCATTGATCCTGCAGGCGGCGTATGGTGCTGTTGACCTTCTGGTAGTAGGAAGATTTGGTTCAACATCCGGACTTTCTGCAGTTTCAACAGGAAGCCAGGTGCTCAATCTGGTTACTTTCGTAGTAATCCAGTTTGCAATGGGTATTACAGTTCTGATCGCCCGGTACTTAGGCGAAAAGAGACCAGAACGAATCGGTGCAGTCATTGGTGGAGCTGCAATTGTGTTTACCATGATCTCCATTGGACTTTTTGTTGTAATGGTATGTTTTGCACGTCCGATTTCCGTGCTGATGCAGGCACCAGTGGAAGCCGTTGACCTGACATCCAGTTATGTACGGATCTGTGGAAGTGGTATCTTTTTTATTGTAGCTTATAACCTTTTGTCCGCAATCTTCCGTGGACTGGGAGACAGTAATTCACCACTTCTGTTTGTTCTGGTAGCATGTATCGTTAACGTGATCGGTGACCTGGTATTGGTCGCAGGACTTCACATGGATGCAGCAGGTGCGGCAATTGCAACGGTGACTGCACAGGCACTCAGCGTTGTGTTTGCGGTCATCCTTCTGATAAAAAGATCTTCCATTTAAGATCACAAAGAAAGATTTCTGCCTGAATCCACAGTGCAAAAATTCCTCAAGATCGGTCTTCCATTGGCGCTTCAGGAATTTCTGACCCAGGTTTCTTTTCTGGCACTCTGTGCGTTTGTCAATCGACTCGGACTGGAGGCTTCTTCCGGTTACGGCGTTGCCTGCAAGATCGTAAACTTTGCGATGCTGGTTCCAAGTGCGCTGATGCAGTCCATGGCGTCTTTCGTTTCCCAGAATGTAGGGCGGCAAGACAAAACGTGCAAAACAGTCCATGTTTACAGGAATCGGCGTAGGACTGGCTGTCGGCTGCCTGGTGTTCCTTCTTGTTATGTTTAAGGGAGATATGCTGGCAGGATTTTTTCTCAATCGATGCAGCTGTTATCCGGAATGGATATGATTATCTGAAAGGATTGCACCGGAAACGATCGTGACAGCGATCATGTTCAGTATGGTCGGTTATTTCAATGGAAACAACAAAACAGTCTGGGTTATGGCCCAGGGTCTGATTCAGACACTTCTGGTGCGTCTGCCGCTGGCATATTTTATGAGTATCCAGCCAAATGCAAGCCTGACAAAGATCGGACTGGCAGCACCGGTCGCAACAGTAACAGGAATCATTTTGAATGTAGGATTCTTTATTTATCTGAATCGTAAGGAACAAAAATCAGCGTAATAAAAAATCTCTGACGGGTATGACAGCCTGGCAGAGATTTTTTTGTAGAAGTAAATGCTAAAATATATTATAATATTATATGATTAGTATCCAGCAACAGTGTACAAGAGGATTTTACTGAAATATGCAAAAAAATAAAAGAAAAATATTTTTGTGACCCTTTGACAAGTAATATAGAAGCAGGTGAATATAGTTATGTTCAGGAAGCAGGTGGAAAAGCAAAATTAGAAAAAAAGTTGGGCATTCAATATCACATTTTAAATTGGATCTCCGATTTGAGTTGAATGATGTTGTTGTTTTAATTGAAACAAAGCAGAACTATGTGGATGATGATGAACATGTCTTTTATATATCAAAGATATTGTTAAAAAGAAAGGAGCTGTTCTAATTTCAAAAGAATGTGCTAGAAAATCAAAAAGTTAAAGGTTTAGAAAACAACTGATTGTCTAAAACAAAAAAATTACCTCCCGTATATATGTTCGATTAATCCTATTATAACGAAATAAGAATAGAAAGATAAGACTCTATCAAACGTCATAACTTGAATAGATGTTTGATAGAGCTGTTATATAAAAAACCTCTAAATGGTAGATGATTTTTGCGTATTCTAGTGGAGAAGTTCAAATTTGTAATGGCTTTTTGTTGTTGCAAAAAAATGAATATGATACAATAAGTAAAGAATGTGATAAAGTGAGTAGCAAAATATATCAGGTAGATATAAGTAAACTGGGAGAAATCAATATGAATAAAGTATACACATTAGAGTATATTGCAGACTGTTTTTTCGAAAATAGATACTAAAAGTATAATACTTAAGTTTCCTGAGGCATTAAGAAATCAGTTTACAAAGTAAAATGATAAATTAATCATAATTAACCAAAAAATTCTAAATAAAATAATCATTTGAAGTATAGTTTTTATAAAAAGAAAGATAAATAAAAACACAGAAAAGTCATTGTAATGGAGGTGAAATAGGTGGATCAATTCATTTCGAAAGAAGTATTAGATATTTTATCATATCATTCAACATTAGGAAGAAGTTTAAAGCAGATTTCACTTCGAAAGACGCCATTACCAATAATTTTAGATGATATAGAAAAATATAGGGCAAACTATATAGATACAATATTTCAAGAAAATCTTATTGGATCTCGTTTTAAAAGTGAGGATTCTATTAAAAGGAAGTATGAAAAAACGCTTAAAACAGGTGGCGGGTTTAAACAATGTTTTAATGATATATTAGGATTTCGCTTAAAATTTGAAGAATATCCTTGTGAATATCCGGATTATTTTCGTGTAGTAGATTTACGAAACGGAAAAAGATAGATGACGGATATAGAGCAATTCATTTATATTATCAAAGAGATAATATGGCGTATCCAATCGAAATTCAACTTTGGTGTGGAAAGGATTATTTATTTAACATATGGAGTCATCAATATGTATATAAATATAAAAAATCCAGAAATAGGGTACCAATTGTATAGAAAATATGTAGATGGAAAAATAAAGAATAAAGAAGAATTTTTGAAAATTTAAAGAAATGGAGGAAAAAGAAATGATTGATAAATCAATATATGTAGTAGCGAAAATTTTTGATCAACAAGGATGTATAGCATATAGATGCAAAACACTTAATGAGGCAAGATGTTTGCCAGGAACTTTAGAAGCATTAAGAGCTGAAGGAGTACAGATTGTTATTTTAGATGATCCGGATATATATTCAGAATATGCACCTTATGAGTATATTGAAGATATGAAAGAATTCATAGATAAGGTTAATATGTTAAATAAGATTCCAGCAGCATAAAATGCAAGTCATAAATTTTATTTTATACAAATTAAAAAGTAATTTGATGAGAGACGACATTGAGATTTAGTATCAATGTCGTTTCGGCATATATAGTAAATGATGGCAAGCAGACACCAATGCGTGGTCATCCGGTATTTATTGCCCCGCATGCAACGGCAACATGTTGCAGAGAGTGCATCCGGAAGTGGCATAAAATGCAACCGGGAAAAGACTAAGCCAAGTACAGCAGGGATATCTTGTAGATGTAATTATGACATGGATTCAAAAAGAAATGAAGAGGAACTAGTGCAGATATTTTTTGATGCAGATGCCTGTCCAGAGGTAGGTATCGTTGAAATAATTGCAAAAGAGCATAATGTTGTTATATGATACGAATCATGTCCTGTCATCAGATTATAGTGAAGTTATTGTTGTTGGTGCAGGAGCAGATGCAGTAGATTATAAATTTTTTGCATTACTTTTCTACAAAACATAGTTTTATGGAGCAAAAGGGTAGACTATATTAGACAGTCTACCCTTGGATTTAATGATCTCCGTAATGATATCTGCAAGAAAGAATATAAATATTTTCTTCATCAATTCGATAAATAAGACGATCTTTGAAATCCTTAAGGTCCCAGGGACATTAAGAAATCAAAATAATCACAACTGTTGTTGAAAATGCAAGTAATCAAAAAACGACATATCAAAATGCGTTAAAGACATATTTAAGTTCCCGTAGACGTTAAGAAATCAGTTTACAAAATAAATTGTACAAAAACAAATTATTCAAAAAATTCTAAATATAAAGCCATTGCAAATAGGTGTTTCTTAATAAGAGATATTCCATAAATTAGCAATGGCTTTTTTATTGTGGTAGTAATTCAATTGTGATAAAATGTCATAAAGATGAACTGCACGGAAGTAAGGAGTGAAAGAATATGATGTATCCATATATGACATTAAATGATGATACAGAAATTACGCATTCAGAGATGTATCCAGATGGAAAAGTAAAAGTATATATTGAAACACCAGATGAAACAGGTGGATTTCATGATGCTATTTGCTGGTTACCAGATTATACATGGGAAGTTCACGGTTATTCAGAGTCAGAAATGATGTATTTTAAGCAACTTATTCGAGATAATGCACATTTAATTATAGAATTTTCTCAAGAAGGAGGGATTCTGAATGCTGCAAATATTTAGAGTTGGGCCATATAGTATTTATTTTTGGTCGAATAAAAATAATCCATTGTGGATCCAAAACGTATTCTGGAAATTACAGAAAAGATGTAACTGCTGGGAAAATATTTGTTACGGTATTTTTGGATTTTAAAACGTATAAAAAGTTTTCGGAAGAGTTGACATGGGATACAGAAGTATGGATATCTGAAATGCCGAATCATATGATACATTTGAATGGTGATAAATTTATGGGAACGAGATAAATTGTCCAGATATTAGGGGAGGAAAAGATAATGGCTGAACAAATTATTATGAATTATATAGCGGTGGAAATGCTGCATAAATCATCTTTATGGGGAAATGTTGTGTTTAAAGTAAAACCGCAAGATAAAGAAAAATTGTATGTGCTTAAATGTTTCCCCAAAATTGAAAATGGTTTACAGAAACTTATTTTTAAAAGAGAAATTGAAGCTTTACGAACCCTGAATACTTGTGAAGGAATAGTAAAATTAAGAGATAGTAGTACGGAACTATATCCTTTTGGAAAGGAATGTTATGTTGGTATTCTTATGGATTATGTTCCGGGCGAAACTTTAGATCATATAAGTTGGAATAAATATACACAACTAAAAAAGTATGAAATATGTCTTCAAATTTTAAGAGCAGTAAATAATGCTCATTCGAATAATGTGATTCATAGAGATTTGAAACCTTCAAATATAATTTATGATAAATATGCAGATAAGGTTACGTTAATTGATTTTGGAACAAGTAAAATAAAAACAGTTATGGATTCCGAAACTACCATGCCATTATATTCAGAAGGCTATTCTGCACCAGAACTTATATTGGGTAAAAATATCACAGAAAAATGTGATTACTATTCAATAGGAATAATAATGAGTGAAATTTTATTATCACAAAAAAATGAAGATGATATTACTAGTAATATTGAGGAGTGGACTGGGAGGAAAGAGATAAAAGATATTCTATTATCACTAGTCCAAGAAAAACCTGAAAATAGACCAGATTCACTGGAAAATGTAATGGTGGTTTTGGAGCAATTAATAGGAAATCTTAATACATCAAGTTGTAGCTATAGCATTGCAATTGATTCTAGAAAGCTGGTGCAATTAAAAAGAAATTCTATTGTTGAAGAAAGTATGACAATGGTACAGTTTACTAATTCATTTCTTAAAAATGAATTTAAACAAGCCTATGGTTATTATGATGTAAAAGATCAGCAGTATATAATTACTGGTGAAAAAATGATTTTGAAGTGTGGATATGATGAAAATGAACAGAAAATGTATGTGACATACGTTGGAAAAATTTCAGCAGATAGAAGAAATATAAATATTAAAAGAAGCTTTAGAATTGTTGGACAAATGTCCTTTGTATTAAATAGCAGAGATAATGGGTATGATCCACAAGACAATCACAAACTGGTTGTTATGTTTAAAAATCATCAAGATGATAATAAACAATATCAATTGCAAGAAGAAAAGTTTGAAAATTTATTTGGTGGTTGGGAAATTGGTCTTACAGAGGCTGTTGAAACAGAAAAAGGAAAATCTGCGGTTATAAAATATGATAAATATGAGATTAATGGTGGTCAACTTATTTTCAATTTGATTAATTGCGAGAAAAAATCAATTGATGAATTGATGCCACCAACTAGATTTGTTGTAGAAAGCCAAGGACCAAAAGGAGTTATTTATACAAAGGTAGGAAATTTTGAAGAGGTTATATGTGATGATGATTCAGTAAAAATTGTCTTATCGTTAACAAAAGGGAGATTGAAACCAGCAGTAAGACAATTACTGAATAAACACACACCCCTTCTTGAAGATTTTCGTGCGAAGACTATGGTGTATAAACGACAATTTAGAGCGATTTTTGATTTGAAAAAAGATGAATATTCTGCGAGAAGTTTAAAGGACATTATTTTGTGTTTGGATGAACCAGAGGAAATAAAGACAATCTCACAGCCTAATTTTATTTCAAAAGTATTAAATCAATCACAGAAACAAGCTGTGGTGAAGGCTCTAAATACGGAAAATATTTGTTTGATTCAAGGACCGCCTGGGACAGGTAAGACATCTGTTATAAAAGAAATAGTTGGGCAAATTATAAAAAGGGATATAAAGATGACTGATAGTCCTAAAATACTTATTGTTTCGCAGTCACATACGGCAGTTGATAATATTTTAGAAGGACTGGGGAAAGTTATTGATAATCCATTGGAGATAATAAGAATTGGTGCAGAAAAGAATATTTCTGAAGAAATTGCGACAAAATATACAATTGCTGCACATAGAGAGCAATTGGTTTCCGAAATAAAAATAATGTTCAGCAATATGTAAAGCAAAAAAATGATTTAATGAATACTATAACCGATAAAAACGAGGCGAAAAAATGGGAAGAAGTTAAGAAAATACAGGAAGATTGGATAAATAGATTAGTAGATCAGAACAGTTTAGACTATCAAATGATCCGAAGTGCAGTGGTTATTGCGGGAACATGTGTAGGATTTTTATCTAATGAAGTAATAAAAGACATGTCATTTGATTATGTAATTATTGATGAGGCTGCTAAAGCAACAACACCAGAATTACTGGTATCGATTATTAAAGCAAAAAAGATTATATTAGTGGGCGATCAAAATCAGTTGCCGGCATATGCAGATACAGAGATATCACCAACATTAGCTAAACTGACTAAAAATCCAGACTATAGATTATTTGATATTCTATACAATTCGTTACCAGATACACATAAACAAATTTTGACTACTCAGTATAGAATGATTGAAAATATAGGAAATCTGATAAGCAAAGTATTTTATGGAGGAATTATTGATACAGGATGTAATAACGATGAAAAACGACATGGATTGACTAGGTATGTTGGAAAATCAATAGTGTGGTTTGATACTTCTGCAAATCAGAAAAATCACAGAAAAGAACAAAAGGTGGTTCATATATAAATGAAGAAGAAAAAGATTATTTTAGAAATATTAGATGATTTAAAAAAACTGGCGAATTGAAGGGGTTAGATATAGGGATTATTACAGGGTATAGTGGTCAGAAAGAATTATTGCGAAAATCTATTAAGGCTACAGAACTTGACAAAATAGCATCAAAAATTGATATCAATACTTTAGATGCATTTCAAGGAAGAGAAAATGATATTATAATTTACAGCACTGTAAGAACAAGAGACTCCATTGGATTTCAAAAGGAGAAGGAACGAGTTAATGTAGCTTTTTTCTAGGGGACTAAAAAAAATTATTAATTGTGTGTGGAGATAAAAATTTCTTTTACAATTTTGACGATCAGGATAATAAATTTGTTGAAATAATAGATTATATCTCTGAAGGAGAAGAATGTGAAATTATACAATGCGATGGAGGAAAGTTATTTGAAAGAGAATCTAATTCATAAATGGGTAACAAACATTGTCAGGCAAAATGATGGATATGAATTTTTGTTTGATGATGAAGTATATTTACCAGTTTATAAGTATACACTAAAATTACAAAAGAAAACTGTAAAGCTAAATTTGGTAGAGGAAAAGTGTTACAGATTGTTTCTATAGGTGTTCACCAAGTGGATGAGATTGCAAAATTTTAGGAATTACTAGGTCGTTATTGGATGTTACTCTCGCTGATTTGCACGTAAAAGATTTAATATCTGTATCATCTGATATTTGCTCGTTATTAAAAAAGGTAAACAAGCCCTAAGCAATTTAGAAAGAGTTGAGAAACAGCAAGATATCATGAAAGATATCTATATGGATTCTTTTAAAGGAAAAATATTAGATGATATTACTAGATATCAAGTTGTTGAAAAGGGGATAATTGATGATAACAAACTAGAACCAATTGTTCAGGCAGAAGATATGAAGGTTATAGTCAGTAAGTTTGAGGATATTCAAGAAATTTTTCAAAACGAATATTCGGCAACACAAATTGGTGATGGAATAAGAACTGAAACACAGGAACTTTTGACAATAGATGGAATTGAAAGTGTATATGTAGTATTTATAAAGATTCCATTGCAGATTTTTGTAAGTACAAATGGTTGGGATATAGATATTGTAGCATCAAAAAGAATACAATGAGTTATTGTTAGAATATAAAGATGAAATTATTAGGCAAATAAATAATAAGAAAGTATTACGGGTTCATTGGAAAAAGAAGACAATACAAGAGCCATATAATGGAGAATGTCTAAAGGAAGTTAAAGGATTAGTAGAGACAATAAGGGCGGCTGATTATAGAAGAAAAAAGAAACAAAAAGAAATAGATGAACTTCAAATGAAAATATTTTCATCAAGGAAATTATTAAATGGAGAGACGAAGGTTTTATTGAATTATCTTGCCGAGAATGCACAACAAGTTGAGCTAAGTGTAGATAATGTTGATGATTGGGCATATGATAAAAAATTTTTGTGGGAAAATTATCACATTATATTGGTAAAGCGATTTTAAAAATCAAATATCAAGGAAGTAATAATATTGAAAAAGGCAATTAAAAGATAAAAAGAGGGCATAATAGTTGCCGAATATAAAAAAATGTAATCATGGATATTTTTTTTGCTTGAAATATGATGATAATTATGAGGTTTATGGAGTACCTGTTGAACGAACTGTTATAAATAGTCATACAACCTGTATAAAGATGAATTATTATTTGCGGAATTTGAGAATTGAATAATGTGTGATAACACCATGATAACATAGACACCTTAAGGTTCCAGGAACGTTAAGAAATCAGTTTATAAAATAAATTGTACAAATAAGAACAAATTGTTCCAAAAATTCTAAACAAAATATTCATTTAATTTATAGGTGTTAATTTGTCATACAGATATATTCCCCAAAATGTAAATGGCAATATAGAATAAGTTCAAGGAATGGTGATATAAAAGCTATTGGAAAACGGAAAGGTAAAATTAGTATTGCTATTGTGCGGACATTTGCATATAATAAAAATAGATAGAAAAACTACTCACGAAAGGAGATGTTTTATATGGCTACAAAATCAGCAAATTTATATGCAAGGATTGAACCAGAAGTCAAAGAAAAAGCAGAAAGTATTTTGTCTGCACTTGGTATTCCTGCTTCTAGTGCTATCAATATGTTTTATAAACAGATTATCTTACAGAGAGGACTTCCATTTGAAGTAAAAATACCATCCGCTAGACCTGTTGATATCAGCACATTATCAGAAGTAGAATTCAATGAAGAATTGGAGAAAGGATATGCAGATATGCATGATGGACGGACAAAAAATGCGAAGAAAGCTTTTGCTGATATTCGCAAGGATTATGGCTTATGATATATGAAGTAGAAGTATCTGAACAGGCAGACTGTGATTTGAGAGAGATTTTTGAATATATTGCTTTTGAATTACAATCACCAGAAAATGCAATCGGATAACTTGATCGTCTAGAAGAACAGATATTAAGTCTTGATGCGATGCCGAAGCGTTATCGAAAATATGAAAAAGAACCATGGAAAAGTCGTGAACTTCATATATTACCAGTAGATAATTATGTGATACTATATATTCCAAATAGTGATAAAAAAGTTGTAACAATACTTAGAGTAATGTATGCTGGACGGGACATAGACAATCAGTTGAATTTCCATACAAAGCAATAAAGAATACAATTTAAAGCAGGGGAGTTACGGATAAGTGATAAGTCTTGCGAGATATTTGGAAGTTGATCATTTTGCAGAAGGGTAAAGCCCGGATCCGCCGTTTATCTGTTATCTGCTTCCCGGCAGTGATAATTTTTCGGCAGACGGGCGGGTATCCTTCCGGATCAGTGAAGTAAGGATAGAGCTTTACACGGACCGGAAGGATTCAGGGGCAGAAGCTCTGGTGGAAACAGTTCTGGATGATGCCGGGATTTTTTATAATAAGTCGGATGTCTGGAACTTGCACTGATTCCGGAGAGTTTCCGGACGGATGTGCTGAGAGAGAAGCTGGATGCCAAGGGTGTTCTGATTGAAAACTCGGATGCAGAACTGGCACTGTTTGCCCTGTTTTTTGAGTTTGACGGGGATGTGCGTCATATCCGCCACACAGGAGGATTTTGACAGGTTCTGATCTGATGAAATGTGATGACAGGATAAGCGAAAAAAGGTATAATGATTTCATGAAATCAGAAGCTGGAGGAAACATACATGAAAATTGTGATTATTAACGGAAGTGCCAGAAGGGGAAACACGCTGACGGCGATTGACGCATTTATAAAAGGGGCATCAGAAAAGAATGAGATTGAAATCATCCAACCAGACAGACTTCATATAGCACCTTGTAAGGGATGTGGGGCCTGTCAATGTTATAAAGGATGTATTGATCAGGATGATACAAATCCCACGATTGATAAAATTACTGCTGCAGATGTGATTCTTTTTGCTACTCCGGTATATTGGTGGGGAATGTCTGCGCAGTTGAAA